>Ga0080004_1060027_pt1 | contig 37737 bp, 31 predicted proteins | sample WasSprMetagenome_FD_69207 | JGI IMG/M metagenome (GOLD analysis project Ga0080004, IMG submission 69207) | Sulfidic aquatic microbial communities from Washburn Spring, Yellowstone National Park, USA - WS (SPADES assembly) (version 2) | ecosystem: Environmental > Aquatic > Thermal springs > Hot...
AAGGGCTTGGGGCTGGTGCCGCAGGGCCGGCGCATTTTCCCGTCCCTGACAGTGGTGGAGAACTTGATGATTGCCGCACGCGAGGGCCAGGCGAAGGGAAACAACGGTGCCAAGTGGGACCTGAACCGAGTGTTCGAACTGTTCCCTGCTCTGGAGAGGCGGCGTAAGAACCGCGGCAACCAGCTCAGCGGCGGCGAACAGCAGATGTTGGCCATCGCGCGTGCCCTGATGTCCAACCCCAGTCTGCTCATTATGGACGAGCCTTCTGAAGGTCTGGCGCCGGTGCTGGTCCAGCAGTTGCGCGACCAGTTGATCGTGCTGAAACAGCAGGGCCTGTCTATGTTCCTCGTGGAGCAGAACTTTGGGCTGGCCATGGCGGTGGCGGATGACGTGTACATCATCGAAAAGGGGCAAGTGGTGTACGAGGGGACGCCGGCGGACCTGAACGCCCGCCCCGAGATCAAGAAGCGCTACCTGGGCGTGTGACGGACGACGTTCCAACAAGGGTGTACTTGCCGGCCGGATTCCCCGGTCGGGTTCACCAGCATATCTTACAGAAAGGAGTTGAGCAATGGACATCAGTTTCATCGGCAAACCTCATCATACCGACCCGCGCCGTTTGTACAGCCAGACCGGTGCGGATTGGCAGCAGCGGGTGGATTTCGATCGCCTGCGCAGGGACCGGCTCCAGCGCGCCAAAGAGGCAATGAACGCGCACGACCTGGGTGCTCTGGTGCTCTTCGCCGGCGCCAACATCCGCTATGTCACGGGCAGTTACCAGGGCAACTGGAAGTACAACATCGACATCCGCTACTGCGTCCTGCCCAACGGTGGCGAGCCGATCCTCTTCGAGACCGCCGGCTCCGACCTCCAGTGCGCCAAGATTGACCTGCCCTGGATGGAAGGCCGCATCCGCCCGGCCATCACCTGGAAGTGGGCGGAAGGCGCGGTCCCGTACATGGCCGGCCGCATGGCCGACAGCGTCATCGAGGTGCTGAAGGAGTACGGCGTTCACAAAGAGCGCATCGGCATCGACAACGTGGACATGCATGCTCTCCAGGCCTTCCAGGAGCGCGGCATCAATCTGGTGAGCGCCTGGCCGGCGATGTCCCAGGCCCGCGTCATCAAGACCCCGGATGAGATCGAACTGCTCAAGCAGGCCTCGGCCATCGGTGATGCGGCCATGTGGAAGATCAAGTACGAGTGGCTGAAGCCCGGCGTGCGCGAGCGCGAGATCGAGGCCAAGGTCCATGAGTTCATGCTCTCGCAGGGCTGTGAGATCATCTATGACATCATCGTGGCCTCCGGCGGCAATACCAGCCCGTACCGCCGCTGGGCGACCGACAAGATGATCCGCGCCGGCGACCTGGTCATCGTGGACATCAACGCGGTGGGCCCCTCCGGCTACTTCGTTGACTTCGTGCGCTGTTTCAAGTGCGCCGGCAAGATGACACCGCAGGAAATCAGCCTGTACCATGAAGTCTATGACTCCATGTACGCGGCCATCGAGAAACTGCGGCCCGGCAACACCACCGCCGATGTCGCGTCCGTCTTCCCCGTCTACGACGATGACAAGTACGGCACCGTGACGCTCCAGCAGTTCGCCCACAGCATCGGCCTGACGCTGTACGAGGGCATGTGGATCTCCCGCGCCTACTCGCTCCAGTATCCGGCCGAGATCAAGGAGAACATGTACTTCGCGGTGGAGACCTTCGCCGGCCATCCCGGGCTCCAGCAGACCGTGCGGTTGGAAGAGAACGTCCTGGTCACCAAGGACGGTCCAGTCGTGTTCACCATGATGGAGCACATGGAAGAGGCCATGCGCCGGTAATGGGCCGGCCTGTTCAGGAGGCGCCTGCGCCGCGGGCCAGGCGCCTCCTTAAATGAGGTCGTGTGGATACAATATTCACTCCTCAGGAGTATGAGTCATGGCTCGCTATATTGTTGCTGTGACCGATTGGGTGTTTCCCAATTTGGAGCCGGAGCGCAAGGCACTGCAGGAAATTGATGCCGAACTGCGGCCGGCCCAGTGCAAGACGCCGGAGGAAATCATCGCGCTGGCAAGCGATGCGGATGCAGTGCTGAACTGCTATGCCAAAATGCCCGCCCAGGTGATTCAGTCCCTCAAGAGGTGCAAAATCATCGCCCGCTACGGTATCGGGGTGGATACGATAGATCTCAAGGCGGCCACGGAAGCCGGCATTATGGTCACCAATGTCCCCGATTACTGCGTGGACGAGGTATCCGACCACGCTATGGCGCTCATCCTGGCCGTCGCCCGCAAGATCTGCTTCTCCGACGCCATGGTGAAGCGCGGCCAGTGGAGCATGAAGGCCACTGTCCCCATGTATCGTCTGCGGGGGCAAAAGCTGGGTCTGGTCGGGTTCGGGAAAATCCCCCGCGCGCTGGTGCCCAAGGCGCAGTCATTCGGTTTCTCCGTGATGGCGTTTGACCCCTATGTGCCGGCGCAGGTGGCCGAGTCCATGGGCGTCAGGCTTGTGGATATGGACACGCTCCTGCGGGAGTCGGACGTCGTCTCGATCCATGCCCCGCTGACCGAAGAGACCCGCTGGATGTTTAACGAGGATACCCTGCGGAAGATGAAGAAGACGGCCATCCTGGTGAACACCTCTCGAGGGCCGTTGGTGAAGGAATCCGCCTTGGTGCAGGCGCTGAAAGAGGGCTGGATCGCCGGCGCCGGTCTGGACGTGGTGGAGAACGAACCCCCGCCGCCCGATTCGGAACTCCTGAAACTCGAGAACATTGTCCTGACCCCGCATACCGGGTTCTACAGCGAAGAGTCGCTGGTTGAGCTGCAGACCAAGGCCGTGGCGGAAGTGGTGCGCGTGCTGAAGGGCGAGATGCCGCTCAACCTGGTGAATAAGGACGTGCTCAACAAGTTGAAATAGTGCTGACAGCTTCGACCGACATCGACACATGGAGGAACTGGAGATGACAGATACACCCTGGATGACCCGAAACTGGTTCGTCAGCCCCTGGAATTACCTTCCGGAGGTGACAAAAGAGCTGAATTTCGCCAAGCAGATCAAGATTCACGATATTACCCTGCGCGATGGCGAACAGCAGGCCGGCATCGAGTTTACCAAGGATGACAAGATTCGCATCGCGGAGGCTCTGGCCGAGGCCGGCGTGCACCGCATCGAGGCCGGCATGCCGGCGGTTTCGCCGGCCGACGCGGAAGCGATTAAAGAGATCGTCAAGCGCAACCTCGGCCCCGAGATCTTTGCCTTCGCCCGCTGTATGAAAGAGGATGTCAAGCGCGCCGTGGACACCGGCGTGAAAGGTATCGTCACCGAGATCCCTTCCAGCGAGCACATCATCAAGTATGCCTACCGCTGGTCGCTGGAGAAGGCCATTGACCTGTCCATCGAGGCCACGCAGTACGCCAAGGAGCAGGGCCTGTACGTGGTCTTCTTCCCCATCGACTCCTCGCGCGCCGAGATGTCCTGGTACTTGAACCTCATCGAACGAGTGGCCAAGGAAGGGCATATGGATGCGCTGGCCCTGGTGGATACCTTTGGTGTGCTGGGGCCGCATGCGGTGCGCTATATGGTGCGCGAGGCCAAGAAGCGGGTGAACAAGCCGCTGGAAACCCATTTCCACAGCGATTTCGGCATGGGAGTGGCCAATACCATCCTGGCGTTGAGCGAGGGCGCGGAGGTGGTGCACAGCACGGTGCTGGGCATTGGCGAGCGCGCCGGCAACGCCCCCATGGAGGAAATCGTCATGGCCCTGCGCACGATGTACAACATCGACCTGGGCATTGACTACAGCAAGCTCTATCCGCTGGCCAAACTGGTCGAAAAACTGTCCGGGCAGAAGGTGCCTACCAACAAGCCCATCGTCGGCGACCTGCTCTTCAGCGTCGAGTCGGGCATCATCGCCAGTTGGGTGAAGAACTGCGGCGATGAGCATTTGACCGAGGTCTTCCCCTTCCGGCCGGAATTCGTTGGCCAGCAGGAACCGAAGGTCGTGCTGGGCAAGAACAGCGGCCTCGATTCCATCCGCATCTGGCTGAGCGACCTAGGCCGCGATGCTACGGAAGAGCAGATGACGGAAATCCTGATGCAGTTGAAGAGCGAGTCCATGCAGAAGAAGCGTCTGCTGACCGTGGACGAGTTCCTCAACATTGTGGATCGTGTCCTGGCGTAGCGGGTTACGCGACCCCCACCCCTCATCATGCCGGCAACACCGCCTGGGGTGGGGGTCACGTTCCCATTTATGTGAGCTGGTCGCTGGACGAACTTCCGCGGTACGGAAGCTCTCGATCATATTCTTGCGGATCACAACCATATGCCAGGAACACACACTGCCACCGCTGAAAGGCGGCTCACGCCGGGATTTGCCCTGTTCGTTGCCTGTCTGACCAGCTTTTTCGTCGGGTTTCTGCTGTCCAATGTGGCACCGGTCATTGGGGTGGCAGAACGCCGGCTGGGCCTCTCTGCCGCCCAGGTGGGCTGGGTGCTCTCCGCCATGCTCCTGAGCCATTCAGTACTCCTGTTGATCGGCGGGGAGTTCATTGACCGCTGGGGCTTGTGGAAGGTACTGGGCACGGCGTTCAGCGTGCTGACCATTGGCTCCCTGGTCCAGGTGATGGCGGCGAGTTTTGGTGTACTGCTGATTGCCCGTCTGATCATGGGCATTGGCTCCGGGCTGGGCTTCCTGGCCGGCCTGCAGTTGGTGGGCCAGCATACGGGCGGCGGCCCGCGGCAGTCGTTTCGCCAGGGGTTATACGGCGGCATGAATCATGTCGGCATTGTCATGGCGATGCTGGCACTGCCGGCGGGGCTTGCTGGCCTGGGCTGGGCCGGCACCTACAGCATCGTTACTGCACTGCTCATCGTCGCCGCCGGCATCGTCTGGTGGGGACTGCACCCGCTGGCGCGGAATTTCTCGCCGACCACCCATATCCCCTGGCGGGAAATCCTGCGGGACCGGCGGAGCTGGTGGTTCTGTCTGGCCCATGCCATGACCTTCGGCTTCTACCTCTCGCTGGTGTCGTGGTTGGTGAAATATTTGCGCGGGGCATATGGTGCTGATGTGGCGCTGGCCACCGCCATTTCCACCGGGTTGACGACCTGGGCGTTCCTGAGCCGCATGGGCGGGGGCTACCTGGCCGGCCTGGTCGGCGAGAAGCGGCTGGTGATGTGGGCGACCGCCGGCGTGGTGGTCACCTTTGCCCTGATGGTGCTGTGGGGGGCGTTGTGGCCGGCGGTGGCCGGCCTGGCGCTGGCGGTGCTGGCAGTGAATCTGCCCTTCGGCGCTATTTTCGCGCTGGCCGGCCGCTCGTTCCCGGGCGGCATGACCGGCCGCCGGCTGAGCTTTATCCTGACGCCGGCGAGCATCCTGGCCTTCGTCCTGCCCGTGGTCTACGGGTATGTGCTGGAGGGCACCCATTCGTACGGCATGGGGTTTCTCCCCTGGGCCGTGCTGGGTGGGCTGATGTTCCTGGTGCTGTTGCTCCAACAGTCCAGCGTTCTGCGCACGACAGAATAGGTTATTCCGCTGAGGAGGTTGCGCCTTGAATATCGATGTCCATGGTCATGTGGTAGTGCAGGAGATCCTGCGCTCGGAAGCGCATCCGGAGGGCTGGCGGCCCGAAGTCGTCCGGGATTCCGCCGGCCGGGTCTTTGTCCGCAACGATTACTTCGTCAACGGGCCGATCCCGAAGGAGATCGTCGAGTGGCCGAAAATTATCGAGAATCTCGACGCCACGCAGGTGGATGTGATGGCGGTATCGCCGTCGCCGTTCCTGTTCTTTTACTATTTGGACCCGCAGGCCGGCCTGTATGCCTGTCAGGTGCAGAACGATGCCATTGCCCAAGCGGTGGCGCAGTATCCGCGCCGGCTGGTCGGCATGGGTATCGTGCCCCTGCAGGATGTGCGGCTGGCGGTCAAGGAATTGGAGCGAGTGGTGCGAGAGCTGAAGATGCCGGCGGTCGAGGTCGGTTCCAATGTGCTGGGCGCCTATCTGGGCGAAGAACGGTTCTGGCCCTTCTGGGAGGCGGTGGAGACGCTCGATGTCTTTGTGTTCGTGCATCCTGAAGACCCTATCGGGAAGGACCGGCTCGGCCCGTACTACCTGATCAACCTGGTGGGGAATCCCATTGAGACGGCCCGCTGTATCGCCGATGTGGTGTTCTCGGGCCTGCTGGATCGCTTTCCCAGGCTGAAGCTGTGTTTTGCGCACGGCGGCGGCGCCGCGCCCTATATCATGGGGCGGTTCGACCATGGATTTCGGATGCGGAATGAACCCAAGGCCAACATCGCCCGACTGCCCAGCGAGTACATGCACATGTTGTATTACGATACGATCACCCACTATGGGCCGGCGCTGGAGTATCTGGTGCAGTGCTTCGGCCCCGAACATGTGGTCCTGGCATCGGACTATCCCTTTGACATGGGACCCCAACAGCCCGTGGAATTTGTCCGCTCCGCCGGCCTTGCGGAGGATGTCCAGCGGAAAATCTTGGGCGAGAATGCCCTGCGGTTGTTGAAACTCGATCCATCTGCATTTTCCCCAGCGTGAGGTGAACAGCGATGCCTGCCAAAATGATGCGTGCCATGGTGTTGGAGGAATTCGGCAAGCCCTTACAGCTCCGGGAGGTGCCGGTACCCGAGATCGGCGATGAGGAAGCCCTGGTGCAGGTGCATGCCTGTGGGTTGTGCGGGACGGACCTGAAGATATCCGGCGGGAAGCTCGCTGGCATTCCCACCCCACTCATCATGGGGCATGAGCCGGCCGGCGTGGTCGTGGAAGTCGGCTCGCGGGTGACGAACGTGAAGGTCGGGGATCACGTGGCGCTGGCCCTGTACGTGACCTGCGGTCAGTGTGAGTTCTGCCGCACGGGCAACGAGTCGCTGTGCGTGAATCTGGTGGGCCGGCCAGGGTTTGAGCTGAACGGCGGCTTCGCCGAATACTTCAAGGTGCCGGCGCGCAACCTGTTCCGCGTGGCGCCGCATGTGCCCTTTGAACAGGTCGCTCTGCTGGCGGACTGCATTGCCACTATCTGGCATGCGGTGTGCCGGCGCGCCGAGGTGAAAATTGGCCAAACGGTGGTAGTGGTCGGCGCCGGCGGGTTGGGCGTGCATGCCATTCAGTTGCTGAAACTGGCCGGCGCCAGGGTCATCGCCGTGGATGTGGCGGAGGACAAGCTGGAGTTCGCCCGGCAGTGGGGCGCGGATGTCACCATCCATTCGCGCCAGGAGGATGTGGTCTCTCGGGTGAAAGAACTGACTGACGGTCTGGGCGCCCATGCGGTGCTGGAGTTCGTCGGCCTGCCGGAAACGATTGCCGCCGATCTGCGTTTCCTGCGCCGGGGCGGGGTATTGACCCTGGTGGGGTATGCGCCGGACAAGCCCTTCACGGCGGATTCGGCGGACATTGTGCTGTCGGAGAAGCGCATCGTGGGCAGTCGGGCGAACACCAAGCAGGACCTGGTGGAGGTCATCCGGCTGATGGAGGAGGGCAAGATTCGCGGCGCCATCACCAACCGCTATCGGTTGGAGGAGGTTAACGAGGCGCTGGAGGCCCTGCGGAGAGGGGAGATCCTCGGCCGGGTGGTCGTCGTGCCGTGAGCGGCGGAGCCGGCCGGCAGAAAGGAGGATAATGGTGGAAAAACCCAAGGTGTATGTCGCACACCGCGATGTCATCCCGGGCACGCCGGGGGATTACGGCGAAGATGCGGTGCGCGTCGTCTATGACATGTTGAAAGAGGCGATCGATGCCGTCGGTGGACTGCGCTCGTTCATCCGGGACGGCGCGAAGGTGGTGGTGCGCGCTAATGTATGCTGGGCGGCCAAGCCGGAGACCGGCATCCCCAGCGACCCGCGGGTGGTCGAGGCCTTGATGCGTCTGATCCGCGATGAGACCAACCCGCGTGAGCTGATCGTGGCGGACCGCAGTTCCATCGGCGCGGATACCGCCGAGGCGTTCGAGGTGACCGGTGTCAAGCGGGCGGCCCTGCGGGGTGGGGCAGACCGGGTCCTTCCGCTGGAGCAGGACGAGCGCATCCCGGTGCAGGTTCCCCATGCGCGCGTGCTGGATAAGCCGGTCTATCTCTCGAAGACCATGCTGGAAGCGGACACCCTGATTTATCTGGCGAAGATGAAGGTGCACAAGCTGACCAACATCACCCTCACCATGAAAATGAATCAGGGGAGCCTGGACTGGTACGACGCCATCCGCAACCATCGGGCGGACATGCATCAGAAGATGGTGGACATGCTGAAGGTGATGCGGCCGCAGTTGGCGCTGATCGATGGCCTATGGCCCATGCAAGGGCAGGGGCCTGGCTCGCCCTTCCCGGAGGACCTGATCAAGGACTTCAATGTGATTATCGCCGGCAAGGACCCCGTCGCCGTCGACACCGTCGGCGCTACCATTATGGGCTTCGACGCCAAGCATGAGATCGCTATGCTGCGCGAGGCCGAGATTGAGGACCTGGGGGTGGCAACCCTGGAGAATATCGAGGTGCTGGGCACGCCCATCGAGAAGGTGAAGCGCCACTTCCGCCGCGGCAACATCCACCTGATTGGGCTGGACCCACGCATCGAGGTCTACATGGGCGGCGCATGCGACGGCTGTTTGCACTTCACCCGCACGGGGCTGGACACGTACCTTGCCAATCCGAAGCTATTGGAAGGGGTGGAGAAGATCACGATTATCATCGGCTCCAATGCCGCCGTCCCGGAGCACCTGGAGCACAACCCGCCCAAATCCTACGTGTTCGTGGTGGGGGACTGCACCAGCGTCCATAAGGACAAGGGCATCTTCTTCCCGGGCTGTGCTTCCACCAGTCTGCACCGCACCTTCTTCCCTGGAAAGACGGATGAGGAAATCCTGAACAACTATTGGCGTGTTCAGCCCAAAGGACCGAGCTTCGAGGGGTTCCTCCATGCCGGGAATCGTTGAGCCTGGCCGGCGTGTCTTCCCGGTTCGTCTGCCCTTCGCCCTTCCGATTCGCGAAGGGGTCGAGGCACAGCGTTTTGTCATCACGTACATCGTGGTTGGTGAACGGGGGGCCTGTGTGGTGGACACCGGCGCCGCCGGCTCTCAGGAACACCTGGTGCGGGCGCTCCAGGAGCTGGGCCTGACGCCGGCAGATGTGCGGCTGGTCGTCAACACCCATGAGCACGGGGACCACATCGGCGGCAACGCCTTTTTCGAGGAATGGGCACATCCTGAGTTCGCCTGCCACGAGGCCGCGGTGCGCTGGATCGAGGACCTGGAGGCCCAACAGCGCGAGCGCCCCATTTACCAGTTCGAGCGGTTGGTGAACCGATCGGTGCGCATCACGCGCGTCCTCCATGATGGGGACGAGATTGATCTGGGCGGGACCACCCTGCGGGTGATTTTCACGCCAGGGCATTCGCCCGGCTCCATCTCGCTCTTCTGTCCGGAGGAGGGGGTGCTCATCACGGCGGATGCGCTCCAGCCGGTGGGGGGACTGCCGCTGTACATGGACCCGCGGAAGGCCGTGGAGTCCCTGCGCCGGCTGGCCGGCCTGCCGGGGGTGCGCGTGTTGTACAACTCCCATCGGGAGGAGCCGCTTACCGGGCCGGACATCCCGCGTGCATTGGAAGAGAGCATCCACTACATAGAGCGGGTGGGGGAGCTGGCAGAGGAGGCCCGGCGCCGGCTGGGAGAAGGCGCCGCGCCGGAGGAGATCACCCGGGAGGTGCTGTTGGCATTGGGCCTCAACCCGCCGCCCGTGATGCCGCTCACCATCATCAGCGTGACCTCGCATTTTCGCTGACGGCAGTTTGGTCGAGGAGCAGGACAGCGACGAGTTTTCGCCCAACAGCGCGCAGGAGAGCCTGGTATGAATGGGGAGGAAGCCATCAAACCGTTTCTGGAGATGCGCGGTATCGTCAAGCAGTTTCCTGGCGTGTTGGCTCTGAACCGGGTGGATTTTGATCTGCGGCCGGGGGAGGTCCATGTTTTGCTGGGGGAGAACGGCGCCGGCAAATCCACCCTGATCAAAATCCTTTCGGGTGTGCACACCGCGGACGAGGGGGAGATCCTGCTCGACGGCCGGCCGGTGCATATCCGCACTCCGCACGATGCCAAGGCGCTGGGCATCAGCACCATCTTTCAAGAGTTTACGCTGGTGCCGGATATGAGCGTGGCCGAAAATATCTTCCTCGGCCGTTTTCCCAGCCTGCCCGGAGCCGCCGGCTTCGTGGACTGGAAAAGGATGCGGGAGGAATCAGCGGCGCTCCTGCGCTCCTTGAACGTGGAGGTGGACCCCCGCACCCCCGTGCGACAGCTCGGTGTGGCCAAACAACAGATGGTCGAGATTGCCAAGGCGCTGTCCATGCAGGCGCGCATCATCGTCATGGATGAGCCGACGGCGGCGCTGGCCTCGGCGGAGATCGAGCAGTTGTTCCGCACCATCCGCGAGCTGAAGGCGCGCGGTGTGGCAGTCATCTACATCTCGCACCGGTTGGAAGAGGTGCGCCATATCGGTGATCGGGCAACGGTGCTTCGGGATGGGGAGAAGATCGGCACGGTCCCGCTGGCCACCACCAGCATTGATGAGCTGATCCGGATGATGGTGGGCCGCGAGCTGAAGGAGAAGTTCCCCAAGGTGGAAGTGCCGCGCGGCGAGGAAATTTTGCGGGTAGAGCATTTGAGCCGGCCGGGCGTCCTGCATGATATCAGCTTTAACCTGTTTCGGGGGGAAATCCTGGGCATCGCCGGCCTGGTCGGCGCCGGCCGCACGGAGCTGGCGCGCGCCATCTTCGGCGCGGATCCCATCTCGGAAGGACGCGTCCTGGTGAAAGGTCAGCCGGTGCAGATCACCAGCCCGCGAGATGCCATTCGGCACGGCTTGGCGCTCCTGCCGGAGGACCGTAAGCGGCACGGCCTGGTGTTGGGCATGACAGTCACCGGCAACATTACCATCACCATGCTGGACCAATTCACCCGGGCCGGCGTCATGGATTTGCGCAAAGAGAGGAGCCTGGCCCAGCAGTTTGTGGAGAGGATTCGCATTGCGACCCCCTCGCTGGATCGCGAGGTGCGTTACCTCAGCGGCGGTAACCAGCAGAAGGTGGTGGTGGCCAAATGGGTGGGGGCGCAGGCGGATATCTTCCTGTTCGATGAGCCGACCCGCGGGATTGATGTGGGTGCCAAGGTAGAGGTGTACCACCTGATGAATGAACTGGTGCAGAAGGGCGCCGGCGTCATCATGATTTCCTCGGAGCTTCCGGAGATCCTGGGCATGAGCGACCGCATCCTGGTGATGCGCGCCGGCCGCATCTGCGGCATGTTCCACCGCTCCGAAGCAACGCCGGAACGCATCCTGGATGCGGCCATTTCGGGTGAGCCGGTCTACGCATGTATGGAAGCCTAATGCCATAGGGGGAGGAAGATGGCCACGGTAGAGACCGAGAGCAAAAAAGAGCGTCGCACACTGTCCCTGACCCGATGGGTGCCGTGGGGGCGCATTGGCTTGCCGCTGGTGATCGTCTTGATGGGTGTGTTCTTTGGAGCCATCAACCCGAATTTCTGGACCATGACCAACCTGACCAACGTGGCCCGGCAGGTCTCCATCCTGGCGTTAATCTCCGTGGGGGAGACCTTCGCCATTTTGAGCGCCGGCATTGACCTGTCGGTCGGTTCCTTGCTGGCCATTGTCAGTGTCATCTGTGCCCAGACGATGCTGGAGTACGGGGTGGCCGCCGGCATCCTGGCCGGCATCCTCATCGGGGCGGTCTGCGGCCTGATTAATGGTTTGTTGATCGCCAAGGCGCGCATTCCTCCCTTTATCGCCACGTTGGCCATGCTGGTCGGGGCGAGGGGCGCGGCGCTGACCCTCAGCGGTGGACTGCCCATCGCCGGCCTGCCGAAATCGTTCCTTACCATCGGCGCCGGCTATATCCTGGGCATCCCGATCCCAGCCATTATTGCCGCCATCGTGATGCTCATCGGCTACTTCATCCTATCCCGCACCTCCTTCGGTCGGAGCGTGTATGCGGTGGGCGGCAATGAGGAAGCCGCCATGCTCTCCGGCATCAATGTGGCGCGCGTCAAGATTCTTGTCTATTTGCTGAGCGGGATTTGTGCCGGCATTGCCGGCGTCGTGCTGACCTCGCGCGTCATCTCCGGACAGCCCACCCTGGGAGAGGTGCAGGAGCTGTACGCCATCGCCGCGGTGGTCATCGGCGGTAGCAAGATCAGCGGCGGCTACGGCGGTGTGGGCAAGACTGTCCTGGGCGTGCTGGTGCTCGGCCTGCTGAACAACGGCCTGAACCTGATTCGCGTGTCCTCCTACGTTCAGCTCATCGTCATCGGCGTCATCATCGTCCTGGCGGTCTATGTGGACCTGCTGCGTTCGCGGAGGTCATAACCGCTGAGGTGATCCGCAGTGCCTGCTACCCGTGTGGTTCAGGGATGGATCATGACTATCGCGGAAAGGGGGTGATAGCGGACAGCTTCCGGTGTGTGGTGTGCTTGGGATGAAGGCCGGTCTCACAAAAACGTCAAGGAGGGAAGACTCATGAAGGGTGTCAAAGCGCTGTTGTTTGTTGTCCTGATTGCGGCGATGGTGCTGACCGGTTGTGCGGCGCCGGCCGCGCCCACTCAGGCACCGGTCCCGACTGCGACCCCCGTGCCGCCGACGGCGACGCCGGCGCCGACACAAGCACCGCCTACCTCCACGCCGGCGGCAGCGGCCACCGCTGCTCCGACCCAGGCGCCGGCCGGCGGGGAAAAGCTGGGGTTGGGGGAGGATGCGTATCCGCGCCCGCCGAAGCCCAGCAAGCAGTACACCATCGGCGTGCTGGTGCCGCACCTGTCCAACCCGCATTTTGTCGGGCAGGCCTACGGCTACATTGATGAGGCCGAAAAGCTGGGCGCCAAGGTCATCCTGTACGAGGCCGGCGGCTATCAGTATCTGGACAAGCAGATCGCCCAGATGGAGGACCTGATCGCCAGCAAGGTGGATGCGATCATCCTGGTGGCGACCAACGGTCCGGGCACCGTACAGGTGGTGGAAGAGGCGGTTGCGGCCGGCATCCCGGTGATCAACTGCAACGTCATGACCGACAGCGACAAGGTGGTGACGCGCATCCGCTCGGATGATGAGGTCATCGGCCAGATGCAGGCCGATTTCATGGGCGAGGCGCTGAAAGGCAAGGGCAATGTGGTGATGCTGCGCGGTCCTGCCGGCACCTCCTGGGCGGAGAACCGCGGCAATGCCTTCAAGGCGCGCATCGCCGAAAAGTACCCTGGCATCCAGATCATTGGTGAGCAGTACATGCAGTCCTCGCCCGACCAGGGCCTGCGGGTCATGGAGGACTTCCTGCAGACCTATCCGCAGATTGACGGCGTGTACAACGGTGCGGATAACATTGCCATTGGTGCGGCCCAGGCGATTGTGGCCGCCGGCAAGGCCGGCCAGATCGTCATCACCACCACCGACTTCCAGCCCGACTGCGAAAAGTTCGTGCGCGAGGGCGTCATCTCCGCCGCAGTCGTCCAGCAGACGGTGGTCATTGGGCGCTGGGGCATCCGCGCCGCCATCAATTACCTGGAAGGCCGCGAGGTTCCCAAGGCGCTGTGGACCCCGCTCCTGCTGGTCACCAAAGAGAATGTGGACAAGATCGACTTGAGCGGCGTCCGCGCGCCGGACGGCTGGAAACCTCCTGTCGCACATTGATGCGCTTGTTGGTCGTGGTCTCTGCTCCTGCCGGGTGGTGCAAGCCGCCCGGCAGGAGCGGGCTGTGAGCGGTATGGTTGAAGGATACCGACAAGGGGGATTGCATGGGCTTTCCAACCTACGCTAGGGGACAGTATCAAGTCAGTTTCGAGGAGCGCATTGATTTCCACCGCCTGCGCCGCGAGCGCATCGCGCGCACGCTCGAGGCCATGCGCGCAGAAGGGGTGGATGCGCTCCTGCTCTGGAAGGACGAGAACGTGCGCTATCTTTCGGATTTGCGCGCCATCATGATCCAGTACCGCTCCACGACGACATACGGCGTTCTCCTCTTTGCAGATGGGCATTTGACGCTCTTTGCCTCCGGTGGGGAGGTGGCCCGGGCGCGGGAGGTCATGCCGTGGATTCAGGACCTGGTCGCCATCCCCATCCTGGACGAGAGGGGATTGGTGGAAACTGTGTTGAACACCGAAATCATCCCGCGTTTGGCGGATAAAGGGGTATTACATGGACGCATCGGGGTGGACGGCATGACCTATCCCCAGATGCGCGCCTATCAGAGCGCGCTGGCCGGCGCGGAGCTGGTGGACGGCGAGACCCTGATGCAGAGGGTGCGCCGCATCAAGACCGTGGATGAGGTCGCCATTTTACACGAGGCGGTGGCGGTGGCCGATGCGGTGACTCAGGCGGCGATCGACGCCGTGCGGCCGGGCGCGCGGGAGTGTGAGATCGCCGGCGAGGCCATGAAGGTGCTCTTCTCGCTGGGCGGCGAATTTGCCCATCTGGCCAGTCCCTTCGTCGCTTCGGGGGAACGCATGTCGCCGCCGACCCGCTTTGCCACGGACAAATTGGTGCGCCACGGCGATCTGGTCTTCATTGACATCGGCGCCTGCTGGAACGGCTATTTCGGCGATGTCGGCCGGGCAGTGATCTGCGGCAAACCCTCGGCCATGCAGAAGAGGATTTACCAGACGGTGTATGAGGCACTGCAGGCCGGCATCGAGAAGATGCGGTCTGGCAACACTAACGAGGATGTGGCACGCGCCATCCGCGCCACGGCGGCCAAGCACGGCCTGCAGGATCATTTCATCAACCTGTTTATTGGCCACGGCATCGGCATCAGTCCCAACGAACCCCCCTATATCGGGGAGCAGACCCCAGGGGCGGAGGAGGTGGTGCTGGAGCCGGGCATGGTCTTCGCCGTGGAACCCCTGATCTGGGTGCCGGGCGTGCGCGGCGGCGGAGGTGTGCGGTTGGAGGAGACGATCCTGATTACGGACGGCGAGGCGTTGGTCATGTCCCGGGCACCCTTCGACGAGCGGCTTTTGACATAATTAAGGGGCATATACGCATGGCAAGGTGGAAGATTTACGCGTTGCTGACCGGCACATCGCCGGTGGATAAGTCGGTGGTGACGTATCTCCAGGAGCCGGGGACCCCGTTCCGGGTGGCTAATGTGATCTTTGTGCTGGAAGGGGCCGGCGAGCACATCGTGGTGGACACGAGCTTCGAGTCGGTAGAAGCTATCCGGCGCATCAACAAACGGGAGCTGGAGCGCACGCCGGCGCAGGAGCCGGCGCATCAACTGGCACAGATCGGCGTGGACCCGCTCAAGGTACGGAAAGTGGTGCACACCCACTTGCACTACGATCACGTGGGCAACAACCGGCTGTTCCCGAACGCGCGCTTCTATGTCCAGCGGGAGGAACTGCGATTCGCCTTCGCGCCCAATCCTTTGCTTGCGCCGATCTATCACTCACCACTCCTGGGACATACGCCGGGGTATCTGGGAAGCAGTCTCGAGATATTGGACGGCGATATGCCCATCGCGGCCGGCGTGACGGTGATCCATGTGCCCGGCCATACCCCGGGTTCGCAGGCGGTGCTGGTGGAGACCGAAGCAGGGGTGTACTGCATCGCCGGCGACACGATTCCCCTGTTCGAGAACATCGAGAAAGGGATACCGCACGGCGTGCACGACAGCGTCTCCGACTGGTACCGCTCGTTGAACCGCATCAAAGCGTTGGCCGATTATGTTATCCCTTCGCATGACATGCGCCTGTTCGAGCAGGGGCCCATTGTGGTCTGGCCTGGGGCGTATGCGTACAGAATAGAGAGGTGAACTATTTTTCGGTTGGAGGTGGAGACTTGAAGCATTTCGAGTACTTTTCAGCACATTCGGCGGAAGAGGCTGTCGCTCTTCTGCAGAAGTACAGCCCGGATGCCCTGCCCATCGCCGGCGGGACGGAACTGCTGGTGCGCATGAAGCAGAATCTGATTCATCCCAAGGTGTTGGTGGACATCACCCATGTGCCGGAATTTCAGGGCATCGCGCTGACGGAGGAGGGCCTGCGCATCGGAAGCCTGGTGACGCATGCGGAGGTGGCGGCTTCGCCGCTGGTGCGGCAGTTCGCGCCGGCGGTGGCGGCGGCCTCTGGATCGGTGGGGGCGGTGCAGACGCGCAACCTGGGCACGCTGGGCGGCAACCTGGTCTCCTGTGTGCCGTCCATTGACAGCGCGCCGGCGCTCCTGGTGCTGGAGGCGCAGGCAGTGGTGTTCGGTGTCAATGGCCGGCGGCAGTTTCCCCTGACGGAGCTGTTCGTCGGGCCGCGCTGTTCCTCGCTGACGCCAGCGGAACTGCTGGAAGCCGTGATCATCCCGCGCCATAATCTGGGGAAGCCGACCTGCTTCAGCAAGTTTGGCCGGCGCAAGGCGCTTACCATCGCGCTGGTCAATGCGGCGGCATGTGTGGAGACAAACCCGGAACGTGCCCATTTCTCGCAGGTGCGTCTGGCGCTTGGCGCGGTGGCCCCGACCCCCATCCGGGCGTATACTGCGGAGGCCTATCTGGCGGGCAAGCCCATCGCCCAAGAGGTACTGCTGGAGGCCGGCCGGCTGGCGGCAGAGGACGCGAAGCCCATTGACGATTTCCGCGCTTCTGCGGAGTACCGCCGGCATCTTATTGGCGTCCTGACGCGGCGCGTCATCGAGGGCGCGCTGGCCGGCATGCCAAAAGTATAATTCTTGAGGAGGATAAGATGGCGTTCACGATAAAGGTCAAGGTGAACGGCGAGTGGAAGACGGCTGATGTGGAGCCGGAGATGACCCTTTTGGAGCTCCTGCGGGAGCAGTGGGGACTGACCGGGACGAAGCTGGGTTGTGACGAGGGGGACTGCGGCGCCTGCACCGTGCTCTTCGACGGCAAACCGGTCAACTCCTGTCTGGTGCTGGCGGTGCGGGCCGATGGCCATGAAGTGGTGACGGTGGAAGGTCTGGGCACTGCCGAACGCCCGCATCCTCTGCAGTCCGCCTTCGAACAGCACGGCGCAGTGCAGTGCGGATTCTGTGCACCGGGCATGCTGATTTCGGCTAAGGCTCTGCTGGATGCGAACCCGGAGCCGACGGAGCAGGAGATTCGAGAAGCGCTGGCCGGCAATCTCTGCCGCTGTACCGGCTACACCAAGATCGTGGAAGCGGTGAAGAGCGCCGGCCGCGCCATGAAATCCAGCGTCAAGTAGGAGAGGGATTGATGGAACGCGACGTGATACGCAAGGTGCCCCTGGTGAAGCCCGGCGAACCAGGGATGATTGTCGAGGAAGCGCCGACGGAGGAGCTTGCCGGCTACCCCTCCGTCGGGCGCCGGATTCCCCGCCGGGATACCATTTTCCAGGTGCTCGGGCAGTTGAAGTACATCAACGACCTGTCCTTCCCGGGCATGCTGTATGCCAAGGTACTGCGGAGCCGCTATGCCCATGCCCGCATCCTGCGGGTGGACGTCAGCAAGGCGCTGGAAGTGCCGGGGGTGGTGGCGGCCATCACGGCGGACGATATCCCGGTCAATTCGTTCGGCCCCAGCCTGCAGGATCAGCCCGTGCTGGCCAAGGACAAGGTGCGGCATATGGGGGACGGCATTGCGGCGGTGGCGGCGGTGAGTGAGCAGATTGCCGAGGAAGCGCTGGAGAAGATCGTGGTGGAATATGAGCCGCTGCCTGTGGTGCTGGACCCGCTGGAAGCGATGAGGGAAGACGCGCCGCGCATCCATGAGCCGCGCAGTAACATTTACTGGGAGTGGCACATCCGTAAGGGCGACGTGGAGAAGGCGCTGGCGGAGGCGCACCTGGTGGTGCAGGAGCGCTACCGCACCCAGATGGTGGAGCATGTCCCCATGGAGACGCATTCCAGCATCGCGATGTGGGACGCCGGCGGCCGGCTCACCGTCTGGTGCACCGTGGGCCGCATCACGCTGGCGCGCACCGACCTGGCGCGCATCCTGCAGGTCCCGGTCAGCCGGGTGCGAGTGGTCTCGACCCAGCTTGGCGGCAACTTCGGCGGGAAGAACGAGATCACCATCGAGCCGGTGCTGGCGATCCTGGCGAAGAAGACCGGCCGGCCGGTCAAAGGGACGTACTCCCGCAAGGAAGAGTTCATTGCTTCTACCACGCGCCATCCCTTTATCATGGAGTACACCAGCGGGGTGACGGCGGAGGGGCGCATCATCGCCAGGAAGGTGCGGCTCATCGCCGACGGCGGGGCCTACTGCTCGTGGAGCGAGACGACGCTGGGCAAGGCGACCATCCTCAGCGCCGGCCCCTACGATATCCCGAACATCGCCCTGGACGGCTATGTGGTGTACACCAATAAGCCGATGACCGGCGCCATGCGCGGCTTTGGGGCGCCGCAGGTTTGTTTCGCCTATGAATCCCATATGGATACTATCGCTCACCGCCTGGGGATGGACCCCCTGCAGATCCGCCTGCTGAATGCCTATGACGAGGGGTCCATCAGCGCCACTGGCCAGATTCTGCACAGCGTGGCCTTGAAAAAGACCCTGCTGGCGGCGGCTGAGCGATTCGGTTGGGAGGTGAAAGAGCGATGAAGAAGCGAGGACGCGGTATCGCGTGTATGTGGTATCCCATCGGGTTCACGGTTTCCGCCAATCCCAGCGCCGCCGTGGTGAAGGTGAACGAGGACGGCACGGCGACGGTGCTCACAGGGACAGTGGAGACCGGCCAGGGGTCTCTGACGGTCCTGGCCCAGATTGCGGCGGAGGAATTGGGGATATCGCCGCGTGATGTTATCATGGTGTCGGCGGACACGGACGGCACGCCGGTGGATACCGGCGCGATCGCCAGCCGCACGACGTATGTCACCGGCAATGCCATACGTTTGGCGGCGAAGGAAGCAAAGAAGATATTGTTCGAGGTGGCCGCGCCGATGCTGGGAGTGCGGACGGATCAGTTGGAGACGCGGCAGGGACGCATCTGGGTGATTGACTTCCCCCAGAAGAATATCTCCATCGGTGAGGTGGCGTATTACAGTCAGGTCAAGCTGGGCCGGCCGGTCCAGGGAAGTGCCTCGTGGAACCCTCCTACGGTGCCCCTGGACCCGCAGACCGGCCAGGGCAAACCCTTCAACACCTATGTCTATGCCACACAGATCGCCGAGGTTGAGGTGGATACGGAAACGGGACAAGTGGATGTCCTGCGCATCGTGGCGGCGCATGACTGCGGCACGCCCATCAACCCCATGCTGGTGGAAGGCCAGATTCAGGGCGGCATCTCCATGGGAGTGGGGTTTGCCTTGAGCGAGGAAATGGTCTTTTCCAGCAACGGCACACTGTTGACGTCCAGCCTGTCCAATTATCTGATACCCACCACCGTGGATATGCCCGAGATCGAGGTCATCATCGTGGACAACTATGACCCCACGGGGCCCTTCGGCGCCAAGGGCGTGGGGGAGCCGACGCTGGTGCCGACAGCGGCGGCGATCCTGAACGCCATCTACGATGCGGTGGGGGTGCGGCTGTATTCCCTGCCGGCCACCCCCGAAAAAGTGCTCAAGGCACTGCGGGAAAAGGAAGCCCAGAACAACACAGCTTCATCTACTCACTAATGTCAGGAGGTACAGGAAAGATGGCTCTGGCGAATTTTGACTTGACGGGACGTGTAGCGATTCTCATTGGAGCAGGCCGAGGCATTGGGCGCACGCTGGCCCTGGGCCTGGCGGAGGCCGGCGCGGATATGGTCATCTGTGCTCGCACCGTGGAAGAACTGGAATCTCTGGCGGAGGAGATCCGCGCCATGGGCCGCCGCGTGCTCGTCCAGCGGGTGGATGTCACGAATATCAGCGATATCGAGGCCCTGCGGGATGCCACCCTTAAGGAATTTGGCAAGATCGACATCCTGGTGAACAATGCCGGCATGAACATCAATGAGCCGGCGCTGGAGGTCACCGAGGAGCATTGGGACCGTATCCTGGACACCAACCTGAAGGGCCTCTTCTTCTCGTGCCAGATCATCGGCCGCGTCATGGTGGAACAGCGCTACGGCAAGATCATCAACGTCAGCTCTACCTTCGGCCTGGTCGGGTACGAGAAACGCGCCGCGTACGCCGCCAGCAAGGGCGGCGTCAGCCAGCTCACCAAGGTGCTGGCCATCGAATGGTCCAAGTACAACGTCAACGTGAATGCCATTGCCCCGACTGCTACCGAGACACCGATGAACAAGGCGCTGTTCGCGGATCCCGTGTGGCGGGAGGAAGTCCTGCGGCGCATTCCCGCCGGCCGCTTCTGCACCCCGGAAGACCTGGTCGGCCCGGTGGTCTTCCTGGCCAGCGACGCGGCGCGGTTCGTGCACGGCGTCACCCTGCCCGTCGACGGCGGCTGGACGGCCTGGTAATCGGAGGAGGTTATCTTGCGCATCGCGCTGTTGCAACTGCAGTGTAACGATCTGGAGCAGGCGGAGGAAGGTCTCCGCCATGCCCTGGAGATGGTGGATGAGGCTGGGCGCAGGGGGGTAGACCTTATCGTGCTGCCGGAGAGCACCTATCCGGCGTACTACCTGCGAGGTCTGCGCGAGTACCAGGAGGCCCCTCTGCGCCCCTGGTCCGAGCTGATGGCGCTGTTCGGCGAGAAGGCGCGTCGGTACCGGACGCATATCGCCGCCGGCATCGTTCAGCCCGGCGAGGCCGGCGAGATGCCCCGCAATGCGGCTGTGCTGTGGGGGCCCGATGGCCAGATCATTGGGACGACAGCCAAGAGCTTCCTGTGGCATTTCGACCGCTGTTGGTTCGCCGGCGGCACCATGTACCCGGTCTTCGATACCGCCCTGGGACGCATCGGGCTGATGGTGTGCGCCGACGGCCGCATGCCCGAAATCGCTCGCGTCATGGCCCTTCGCGGGGCGCAGATGATCGTGGATGTGACCGCGCTGGTCTCGGGCGGGGGTGACAGGGCGACGTTGTCCAATCCTCAGCTCGAGTACATGCTGCCGGCGCGGGCCATGGAGAACGGCATCTGGCTCCTGGTGGCGAACAAAGTGGGGCTGGAGGCCAGCTCGGTGCTGTACTGCGGCGGGAGCTGTGTGATTGGGCCGGATGGCAAAAAGCATGCCCAGGCCAGCCCGGATCGGGAGGAGATTGTCGAGTGTGAGATCGAGCTGGACGGCGGGCCGGCCCTGCCGGCAGCGCGCCATCCGCGCGCGTATGAACTCATCGCCGCGCCGACGGATACCCTGCCCATCGCTCGGATCCTCAAAGAGGCGGTGGTGCCGGAGGAGACCGTCGTGCGGGTGGCGCTGGTCCAGATTCATGCGGACCGGTCAATGGAGGCGTATCTCCAGCGCGCCGCCGAGCTGACCGATACCGCCGTGCGGCAGGATGCCCGCTTGGTGATACTCCCTGGGGAACTGCCGGCGGAGGCGGCCGACAACCCGGAGAAGGCGGCCCTGTTCCAGGCGCGCCTGGCGGAGATCTCCGCCCAGGCGGGGTGCGGCCTGGCAGGAGTGGTGGAGGAATATGCCGGCGGAGCACGCTATCGCACAGCTATGCTGTGGGATAAGGGCAATCTGGTCGGGAAGTACCGGAAGGTGCACACCGATGGCAGTGGCTACGCCGCCGGCGAGTCCCTGCCGGTGTTCGAGACGCGCTTTGGCCGGCTGGGTTTCATGCTGGACCAAGAGGCCGTGCTTCCCGAAGTGCCGCGCTGTCTGATGCTGGAGGGTGCGGACCTGGTGATATGGCCGGCCGGCCGGCAGGACCTGCCCATGCGCCTCCTCGCCCGGGCGCGGGCGGATGAGAGCAAGGTCTATCTGGCGCTGGGTGCGGCGTTCGGGCAGGGCACCGCGCTGGTTAATCCCGCCGGCGCCTTCCTGGCGGCGGCTCTGCCGGATGTGGAGCAGGTCATCGCCGGCCAGGTGGCCTGGGTAACGGCAAGGTATAAGGAAATGGCTCCCAGCACTCATGTGGTGTGGGGACGCCGGCCAGAGACGTACAAGGAGCTGATCCGATGAAAGTGGACCTGGTCATTCGAGGCGGTACGATCGTCCTGCCCCAGGGAAGGTTCCCGGCCGACGTGTATGTGCAGGATGGGCGCGTCGTCGCCCTGGGGAGGTTCGATGGGGTCACTGGGAAGCGGGAAATTGACGCCGGCGGCCTGCTGGTCCTGCCTGGCGCGGTGGACGGCCATGTCCATATGATGGACCCCGGCCACACGGAGCGTGAAGATTGCACCACGGGCACGGCCGCCGCGGCCGTCGGAGGCGCCACCACGGTCATCGAGCATCACCGCACGGAGCCGCCGGTGCTGAACGCCAAAATCTTCGCCGAGAAGCGGGATTACTGGGCCCAAAAGGCGGTGGTGGATTTTGCCTTCATGGGCGGTGCGGTGCCGGACAACCTGCATGAGCTGAAGAGCATGTGGGACATGGGGGCCGTCGCTTTCAAGACCTTCACCTGCGAACTGCACGGCGTCACCCCCATGTATCCCGGCATGCTTCAGGAGCTGTTCCGCACGTTGAAGACTTTCAACGGCATCACCCTGATTCATGCCGAGGAAGATACGCTGTTGAAGGTCAACGAGAAGAAACTGCGGGATTCTGGGCGCAAGGATTACCTGGTGGTGGCGGACTGGCGGCCACCCGAGACGGAACTGCTGGCCATTTCCAATGCGGTGGCGCTAGCCAAGGAAATTGGGGCGCGCGTCGTGTTCGCCCATGTCAGCCTGTGCGAGTCGCTGAGAATTATCCAGGAAGCGCGCCGCGCCGGCGCCAAAATCTATGCGGAAAGCTGTCCCCAGTACTTCTACCTCACCAAGGAGGACCTGGCGCGCAAAGGGCCGTGGCTGAAATTTGCCCCGACGGTGCGCGACCCGGAAAATGTGGCGCAGATGTGGCGTGAGCTGGAGCTGGGACATGTGGACATCATCAGCACCGACCACTGTCCCTATCCGAAGGAGGAGAAGGCCGCCGGCCTGGACGATATCTGGAAAGCGCCCTACGGCATCCCCGGCATCGAGACCACGGTGCGCCTGATGCTCAACGGCGTCAACCAGGGCAAGGTCAGCCTGGAACGGGTGGTGCAGGCGTTGTCGGAGACGCCGGCCAAGCTCTACGGCCTTTATCCACGCAAGGGAACCCTCCTGCCCGGCGCCGACGCCGACATTCTGCTGGTGGACATGTCGGCACGCGAGGTGCTGTCCAATGACACTGTGGTGTCCAAGTGCAAGTGGACGCCGTATGATGGGATGGAGGTGCAGGGTAAGGTGGTGATGACCCTGGTGCGGGGGACTGTGGTGGCGGAGAACGGCCGGCCGGTCGGCGAGCCGGGGTACGGGCAGTTTATCCCCCGGCTGGGCGCCGGCAAGTGATACCGCTGTCATGAAATGAGCAAACGGGGCTGTGGCAAGGGTCACAGCCCCGTTTTGCTGGCTTGTGAGGACGATGGATTATTTGGATTCCTGGCGCAGTTTGCGGTTGTGCACCAAGCTGTCGCAGACGTGCTGTAAATGGGCGATGATCAGATCAGAGGCCGCATTGGCATCGCCGCGCTCGCAGGCCTCCAGGATGGCGCGGTGCTCCTGAATGGCCCGGCGTGCCCGCTGGGGATGGGAGATATCACTGACCAGGTAGGGTTGGACCGTGTTGCGCAGGCTGTCGATAATGCCGAGGAGGCGCGGCCGGCCGGAGATGGCATACAGTTCCGAATGGAAGCGGTGATTGAGCGTGGTCCAGGCGAGAGGGTCGTCGATAACCTCTTCCATCTCGTCGACCAGGGCCTTGAGATTTTCCAGCATTTCCGGGGTCATCTTCGGGATGGCCAGACGGATCGCCATGGACTCCAGGACACAGCGAATCTGATAGATTTCCTCGATCTCTTCCACGGAGAGGTCACAGACTTCTACGCCCTTGTGGGGCAGGAAGCGCACCAGTCCCTCTGCTTCCAGCGTGCGCAGGGCCTCGCGCACGGGCATGCGGCTGACCTGAAAGCGCTCGGCGATTTCCGCCTGGTCGAGGCGCTGGCCGGGTTTGAGCCAGCCGCGCAGGATGGCCTCGCGAATGCGGTCAGCGACCAGTTCCTGAAGGGTACGGTAGGCAGGAGCTCCCCAATCTTCCAATTTTTGCATGTCTTTCCTCGCTTGTGCCGGCCCGGACTCGGGGATAACAGACATTATCAAATATAAATTACCATTAATCGTGGATTGTGTCAAATTATCCTGAACGTGCAATCTCTTGGTGGAACTCAGCGGGGTGGGCGCGCCGGCTTTGACCATGCGGGCCGGCTGTGCTACAATACGGCTGATGCTCGTATCTATCTTCCCTCACGGCGGAGCTATGGCGAAGGTCTTCGCGTTTGCCAATCAAAAGGGCGGGGTGGGGAAGACCACCACGGCCGTGAACCTGGGGGCATATCTGGCCGCCGCCGGCCAGCGTGTGCTCCTCGTGGACATTGACCCACAGGCGAACGCCACCAGCAGTCTGGGGGTGGACAAGAACCGCCTACCGCACTCCATCTATGATGTCCTGCTGGGACAGACGGACATGGCAGAGATCATCCAGCTCACCGGGCAGGTGCGGTTGGACCTGGCGCCGTCCGCGCCGGCGCTGGCCGGCGCCGAAGTGGAGCTTGTCGCGGTGCCGGACCGCGAGCGCCTGCTCGGCCGTGCACTAGAAGGTATCCTGCCGCGCTATGACTTCATCCTGATAGACTGTCCGCCCAGCCTGGGACTGCTGACGGTGAACGCGCTGACCGCGGCCCGGCACGGGGTGATTATCCCGGTGCAGTGCGAGTTTCTGGCGCTGGAAGGGCTGACGCAGTTACTGCAGACCATTGAGCTGGTGCGGCGCACGCTGAACCCAAATCTGCGGGTGCATGGGGTGCTGATGACCATGTACGACCCGCGCACGCGCTTGTCTCAGCAGGTGGTGGACGAGGTGCGGAAATACTTCGGCCGGCGCGTCTTCGCCACTATCATTCCGCGCAGTGTGCGGTTGAGCGAGGCGCCCAGCTACGGCATGCCGATTCTGAATTACGCCCCACATTCCGCCGGCGCCGCCGCCTATGAGTCGCTGGCGCGAGAGTTATTGCGCGACACCACGCCGGCATGAAGGCGCAGGAGGAGGGAAGGGTGGCACAGCCGAAGCGCGGACTGGGTAAGGGATTAGGCGCGTTAATACCCTCCACACCGTCGGCCGCGGAAGGGGTGGTGGAACACATCCCGGTGGAGCTGATCGCTCCCAACCCGCATCAGCCCCGCAGTGCTATCCCGCCGGAATCGCTGGAGGAACTGGCCGGCTCCATTCGCGAGCACGGCGTCATCCAGCCGCTCATCGTCACCCGCTCGGATGATCCCCTGGCGGATGCGCCGTATGTGCTCATTGCCGGCGAGCGGCGTTGGCAGGCCGCCAAGCTGGCCGGGCTGACCACCGTGCCGGCCATCGTCAAGGAAGCGACCCCTCAGCAGATGCTGGAGCTGGCGCTGGTGGAGAACATCCAGCGCGCCGACCTGAACCCGCTGGAGGAGGCACATGCCTATCATCAGCTTATCGAGGAATTCGGGCTGACGCAGGAGCAGGTGGCGGAACGGGTGGGCAAGAGCCGCGTGGCGGTCACCAATGCCCTGCGGTTACTGCGCCTGCCGGCGAAGGTGCAGGAGGCGCTGGCGGATGGGCGGATCTCGGAAGGGCATGCACGCGCCCTGCTGTCGCTGGGGAACGAGGCCCTGCAGGTGCAGACCATGAACCTGATTATCAGCCGGGCGCTGAGCGTGCGGCAGACCGAGGAGCTGGTGCGCCGGCTGTTGGAAAGGACGCCCAAGAAGGCCTCCACAGCGGAGGAGAAGCAGTCGCCGGAGACGCGTGCCCTGGAAGCGGAGTTTGAGAGCGCTCTGGGAACCCGCGTTCAGCTTATGCGGAGCCGGCGGGGCGGCAAGCTAGTGATCCATTTCTATTCGGAAGAGGAACTGCAGGCGCTGTATGACGCCATTGTGGCGCGCCGGCGATAGGATTGGGACAACTTACTGAACGTACGGTGACAGCCACCTGGCGGGTGGCTGTCTCCTGTTTTTCATGCCCGAAAAGCCCTATTTGACAATATTCGGAGGCTGTGGTAAATACACTGTCACAACCCAAACAATGGAAACGGCAGACGCGATGAGTTACTGCATTACCCTGCAGTACAACGCCAAGAAGGAGTCGAAGAAGCAGGCCGGCGGGCCTGGCTAGTGTCGCGTCTGCCATAATCCCGGACGCGTGCCGGCCAGCCCAGAGAATTCTGGAGCTGGCCTTTTTATTTACCCACAGGGAGGCGAGGGGCTGAGGAGCCCCTCCACAGAGGCAGAGATGCACGCCCTGGCGAGCCAGAAATGGCTTGACCAGGGCGTTGTCATAATCCTGGAGCGATAGGAGAAGGGAAAGCATGGCCATTGAGCGGTTCAACATTATCGAGTCGACACTGCGAGAGGGGGAGCAGTTCGCCGGCGCCAATTTCACCACCGGGCAGAAGATCGACATTGCCCAGGCGCTGGATGAGTTCGGGGTGGAGTACATCGAGCTGACCTCGCCGGCGGCCTCCCCACAGTCCTTCCGCGACTGCCGCACCATCGCCAACCTGGGCCTGCGCTGTAAGGTCGTCACCCACGTGCGCTGTACGCTGGAGGACGCCAAGCTGGCCGTGGACACCGGCGTCCAGGGGATCGACGTGCTGTTCGGCACCTCCTCCTACCTGCGGGAATTCAGCCACGGCAAGGACATCCCGTACATCATCGAGAGTGCCATCCGGGTGGTGGAGTACATCAAGTCCCAGGGGCTGGAGGTGCGCTTCAGCGGGGAAGACGCCTTCCGCAGTGATATCAATGACCTGCTGGAGATCTTCGCCGCGGTGGACCAGGTAGGGGTGGATCGCGTCGGCATCGCCGATACAGTGGGCATCGCCACGCCGCTTCAGGTGTATGATGTGGTGCGGCGCATCCGCCAGGTGATTAAGCCGACGACGGACATCGAGTTTCACGGCCATAATGACGCCGGCTGTGCCATTGCCAACAGCTACTGCGCCCTGGAGGCCGGCGCCACTCACGTCGACACCAGTATCCTCGGCATCGGCGAACGCAACGGCATCACCCCCCTTGGCGGCCTCATCGCCCGGCTGTACACCATAGACCGCTCCCTGGTGAAGAAGTACAAGCTGGAGATGCTGCGCGATCTGGAGACCATGGTGGCCAATATGGTGGGCATCTCCATCCCCTTCAATAATTACATCACGGGCATCACGGCCTTCACCCATAAGGCCGGCATCCATGCCAAAGCCCTGCTCAATAATCCCGAAACCTATGAGGCCATCAACCCGCGCGATTTCGGCCTCACCCGCTACATCAGCATCGCCCATAAGCTGACCGGCTGGAACGCCATCAAGGCGCGCGCCGAACAGTTGGGCCTGAAGATGACGGACCAGCAGATCAAAGAGGTCACCGCACATATCAAGGCGCTGGCGGACACCCGTCCGCTGACGCTGAGCGATGTGGACACCATCTTGCAGGAATGGACATCTCGCGGAGAGAGGGAGGGAGAGTTCGCATGGGCCTGACGCTTTCGGAGCAGATCATCTCGCACGCCGCCGGCCGCGAGGTGCATGCCGGCGATCTGGTGGTGGTTCCCGTGGACTGCGCTATGGGGGTGGATTCCATCACGCCCAGCATCATTGATGTCATGCGCAATGAGCTGGGGGTGGAGCGGGTCTTTGACCCGGACAAGATCGCCATCATCATTGACCATGTGGCGCCGGCGGTCAATATCGCCACCGCTAACGCCCAGGCCAAGGTGCGCCGCTTCGCTATGGAGCAGGGCATCCGACATTTCTATGATGTCGGGCGAGGGGTGTGCCATCAGGTGATGATCGAAGAGGGGCTGGCCGGCCCCGGGCAGATCGTCATTGGCTCCGATTCCCACTCCACGAGCTACGGCGCGGTGGGGGCCTTCGGGTGCGGCATGGGAGCGACCGATATCGCGCTGGCATGGGCGACAGGGCACACCTGGCTGAAGGTGCCGGAGACTATCTGCATCCGCGCGCGCGGGGACTTCTCCGCCGGCGTCACCGCCAAGGACTTGACCCTCTGGGTGGAGCAGGCTCTCGGCGCCGACGGCGCGACCTACCGGGCGGTCGAGTATCACGGCGTGGACATGCTCAGCCTGGCCTCGCGGCAGACGCTGGCCTGCATGACGACGGAGCTGGGCGCCAAGGCCGGCATCATCCCGCCCAGCGGCGAGGTGGCGGAGCGCTTCCGGGTGCCGGAGTGGCTGAAAGTGGACCCGGGGGCGCGGTACGAGCGGGTGGTGGAGGTGGACTTGAATTCCTTGGTTCCCTTGGTGGCGGTGTCCCCGCGGGTGGACGACGTGCGGCCGGCCGCGGAGCTGGGACATGTGCGGGTGGACCAGGTGTTTATCGGCACCTGTACCAACGGCCGGCTGGAGGACCTGCGGATGGCGGCGCGCATCCTGCGGGGCCGGCGAGTGGCGCCGGGCGTGCGCATGCTGGTGGTGCCGGCGTCCAGCCAGGTGCTGATGGACGCCATGGCGGACGGCACCCTGGCGGTCCTGCTGGAGGCTGGCGCGACCATCGGCACGCCGGGCTGTGGGCCGTGCATCGGCCGGCATATGGGTGTGCTGGGCGACGGCGAGGTGGTCATTTCCACCGCCAACCGCAACTTCCGCGGGCGCATGGGCTCGCCCAACGCCGAGATTTACCTGGGATCGCCGGCGACGGCGGCGGCCAGCGCGGTCACTGGACGCATCACCGACCCGCGCGAGTTTCTGTGAAGGAGGGGAGCAATGGCACGGGTGTGGTTGTTTGGCGAGGATGTGGATACCGATCAGATTGTACCGGGCCGCTATGCCCCGTACATGACCTCCGAGGACGAACTGCCGAAACACGCCTTTATTGAGGCCCGGCCGGAGTTCGCGCGGGAGGTGCGCCCAGGGGATATCATCGTCGCCGGCGCGAACTTCGGGTGCGGTTCCTCGCGCGAATATGCCCCCAAGGCGCTCAAGCTGTGCGGCATCGGCGCCATCATCGCGCCGAGCTTTGCCCGCATCTTCTTCCGCAACGCGCTGAACCTGGGCATCCCGCTGTTCGAGGCCGATCTGACCGGTGTACTGCGCGATGGGCAGGAGGTGACGCTGGATATGGAGCGGTACGTGGTGGTGACGGACGCCGGCCAGGAATATCCCCTCAAGCCGCCGCCCGATTTCGTGCGGGAGATATGGGAGGCCGGCAGTACGGTCGCATATTTCCGCCGCTACGGCCGCCTGCCCGGTCAGCGCACAGGGGAGCAAGGAGGAGAGTGATGGCATACACCATCTGTGTCATTCCAGGCGACGGTATCGGCCGCGAGGTGGTGCCGGCGGCCATCGAGGTCCTGCGCGCTACGGGGCTGGACCTGCGCTTTCATTTCGCGGAGGCCGGCTGGGCATGTTTCCAGGAGCTGGGCACAGCCCTGCCGGACGAGACCGTGCAGGCGGTGCGGGAAGCGGATGCGACCCTGTTCGGCGCGGTCTCCTCGCCCACCGGCCGGCGCGTCGAGGGCTACCGCAGTCCCATCGTGGCACTGCGGCGGGAGTTTCACCTGTACGCCAACCTGCGGCCGGCGCGCTCCTGGCCCCTGGCCGGCGTCCGGCCGGGCATTGACCTGCTCATCGTGCGGGAGAACACCGAGGACCTGTATGTCCAGCAGGAGCGTCTGGAAGGGGAGCGGGCAGTGGCGGAGCGCGTCATCACCCGACAGGCATCGGAACGGGTGGCGCGTGCCGCCTGCCGGCTGGCCATGGGCCGGCGGCGCAAGCTGACCATCGTCCATAAGGCGAACATCCTGCCCTTGACCTGCGGCCTGTTCCGCGATACGGTGCGCCAGGTGGCCGGCGAATTCCCTGGCCTCGAGGTGGAGGAAGTGCTGGTGGATGCCATGGCCATGCGGCTGATCCGGGATCCGGAGTCCTTCGACGTCATCGTCACCACCAATATGTTCGGCGATATTTTGTCCGACGAGGCGGCGGCGCTGTGCGGCGGGATGGGCCTGGCGCCCTCCGCCAACCTGGGTGATACAGCGGCGGTGTTTGAGCCGGTGCACGGGTCGGCGCCGGATATCGCCGGCAAGGGCATTGCTAACCCTATGGCCGCTATCCTGGCCGCCTCGATGATGCTCTCGTACCTGGGGGAGGCGGAGGCGGCCGGCTGGTTGGTGCAGGGGGTGGAGACCGCCCTGCGCCGGCGGGTGATGACGCCGGACCTGGGCGGGCAGGCGAGCACGGCGCAGGTGACGGCAGTCATTCGGGAGACGGTCGAGGCATTGGCGGCCGGCCGGGAAAGGGATGCGCTGGAACGTCCTGCCGGCGGCGGAGCAGGGCATACCGGGGAGACATGGTGGGCCGCGCCGTATCATGAGCTGGAATGCGCGGTCGGGGATGGTCTGGTGTTGGAGCCACTGCCGGCGCAGGGTGTGCCGCGGCCGGCGGCGCCGGGCCGGCGGTATGTATCGAATTCATCTGGGGATATCTTCAGGAGGCAGGCATGGCTGTGAAAATCGGAATGCTGTTGTCGCGCGTGCGGGCGGAGGAGAAGCTCCTGGCCGATGAGATGGAGCGGCGCGGGCTGGATTTCGAGCTGATCGATGACCGACAGTTGATTTTGCCCATGGATCAGCCGGTACGCCGCTGGGATGTGATCCTGGAGCGCTGTATCCAGCATTCGCGGGCGGAGCATGCCCTGCGGGTCTTCCAGGATTGGGGCATCCCGACGGTGAACCGCTGGGAGGTGGCGCAGATTTGCGGGAGCAAGTTTATGACGACCAGCGCGCTCCTGCGCGCCGGCGTGCCCACCCCCCGCACCGTCATCGCTTTCACCGAGGAGTCAGCGCTGGAGGCCATCGAGCAGATGGGCTATCCGGTCGTCATCAAGCCCGTGGTGGGTTCCTGGGGCCGCATGGTGGTGAAGATCAACGATCGGGATGCCGCCGAGGCGGTGATCCAGCATAAGGCGACGCTGGGCAACTTCCTGCACTCCATCTTCTATATCCAGGAATATATCCGCAAGCCCGGTCGGGATATCCGCTCCTTTGTGGTGGGGGATGAGACCATCTGCGCTATCTACCGCTCCTCCGAGCATTGGATCACCAACACGGCGCGGGGCGGGCGGGCATCCAACTGCCCGGTGACGCCGGAGCTGGACGCATTGAGCCGGGCGGCGGCGCGCGCTGTGGGCGGCGGGGTGCTGGCCATTGATATCCTGGAGGATGAGGATCGCGGCCTGCTGGTCAATGAGGTGAACTACACTATGGAGTTCCGCAACAGCATTCACACCACTGGGGTGAACATCCCGGCAAGGGTGATTGATTATGTGCTCCAGGTCGCGCGCGGGGAGGTAGAGGGACAGCCGGCGTCCGCCGTGGCCTTCTCCTGAACGTGACAATAATTGATTAGTGCGAACAGAGAATCCCCTCCGGTACATCTTTTCTCTTGCAGAAAGTCACAGGGCCGCGTCTTTGGTGGACGCGGCCCTGTGACTATGTGGTGGGAGTGGTGGTCTTACTGCGCCTTGCGGACGACGATGCCGCTGACGATGGCGTTGTCCTTCTGGGCGACGAAGCTGATCTTCAGCGTGCCGTTGGTGACGGTGGCGGTGAAGGACTTGACCAGCTTGTAGTCATGGCCGGCTTGGGCGAAGATGTCAAAGTAGTTCAGCACGCGCTGGTCGTTGATGAGCACCTTGAACTGGCGCTTGCCGCTGGCCGTCCACCACGGTTCGATGAACCACAGGTTGATGGTGTACGTGCCGTTCTCCAGGCCGGTGAACTGATAGGTGAAGGACCCGCCGGCCCGATAACAGCGGAGCATGTCGTCCATATTGGTGCCGCCGATGGGATGCGTGGTGCCGGGGCAGTAGGCCGTGCCGCCGCTGAAGAACCCGTCCGCTGACCACTGGTTGTTGGATGGGTCGAGCCAGGCAGGCCCGCCGGCGTTGATGCGGATGAGGGCGGGCGTGGCCTGCGGCGTGGGCGTCGCGGTGGCCGGCGCCGGCGTCGATGTAGCGGTAGCAGGAGCCGACGTCGGGGTGGCTGTCGTCGCCGGCGTGGAAGTAGGCGTGGACGTCGGGGCTGGCGCGCACTTGGGCCCGGCGACACTGCCGTACACCACCTTAGTGCCGGCCTTGATGGAGTACTGCCGCGGTTCGATGTCCCAGTAACCGCGCAAGGTGATCCAGACATTGCGCGTCTGGCCGTCCGAGTAGCCGGTACCGAATTTGACGCCGCGCAGGCCGGAGTTCGGGTCGGAGTTGACGAACTCATACGCCTCGCTGGCGGCGACGATGTCGCCGGCGCTCAGGCAGTTGCCCAACGAAAGCACCCAGTTGCTGATGGCCGGCTTGGAGCCCGACTTCACCCGATAGCGGAACTTCGTGTTCGTCCCGTCGAAGACACTGCCCAGGAAGGTGATGTTGTGACCACCGGGCAGTGGCGTTGGCGACGGGCCGACCGTGGGCACTACCGTGCTCGGCGGGATCGGTGTGGGCGTGAAGGTGGGCGCAGGTGTGAAGGTCGGCGTCGGCGTAGCGGTTGGGGCCGGCGTGTGGGTTGGTGTGGGCGTCGGGGTCTCCGCCGGCGTGGACGTGCGGGTAGGTGTGGGCGTCAGGCTGGACGGCGTGCACACCCACGGATACCAGTACACGTCCAGGCCGATGCCCTCATGGATGATGTTGCCGTTGGCATCCAGGATATTGGCGCCGTAATGGATTTCAACGACCTGGTCCGTGGCACGGATGCCGGGCCACCATGCCCGAACGGTGAACTGCGTGTCGCCGCGGATGAGCTCCGGTTCCTCGTACTGCGTTTCGTTGCAGTTGGGCGCCTCGGGCGGGCAGATCTCGGGCGTGTTGGGATGTACCACTCGCCAGGAGCGCTGGAGGTAGGCCTTGGCGCCGGGTGGCTCGATGGTCAGGGTGCCGGTGACCACCACCCAGCCGGCCTGGTACTGGCAGAGCGGGATAGAAGTGTACTGATGGCCCGAATAGAGGAAGCTTCCGCTCCAATCCGTGACCCAGAGATCCCCGCCGGTAGGCACTGGAGTCGGCGTGAAAGTGGGTGTGGGCAACGGCGTGGGTGTGGAGGTGCTGGTGGGCGTAGGTGTCGGGGTTGGCGGCTCCGAGCACACCCAAGGATACCAGTAGATATCCAGCCCGATGCCGTTATGAATGGGATTGCCGCTGGCGTTCAGGATGTTGGCGCCGTAGTGAATTTCCACTACTTGATCGTTGGGACGGATGCCCGGCCACCAGGCACGGATGGTGAACTGGGTATCCCCATGGATCAGCTCGGTGGAGTATTGGGGTTCCAGACAGTCCAGCACCTCAGGAGGACAGACGGAGCTGTCCTTAGGGTTGACGACATACCAGGTCTTTTGCAGGTAGGCGGCCGCTCCCGCCGGCTGGATCGAGACGGTGCCAGTGATTTCGATCCAACCTGGCTCAAACTTGCACACCGGGTAGGCGTAGTACTGTACGCCGGAACCGACGAAACTGCCGCTCCAATTGGTGACCCAGCTCTGCGGTGGGGTAGGGGTTGAGGTAGGTTGTATGGCGCAGGTTGGGCCGGCCACCGAACAGTAGTATACGTTTCTACCCGCCTTGATAGAGTACTCCCGCTGTTCAGTGCCGTGGTAGCCGCGGAAGGTCACCGTGACGACACGGGTTTCATTGTCCTCATAGCCGACGTCGAATTTGATACCGCGCACGCCGGTGTTGGGATCGGAATTCGTGAACTCGTAATATTCGCTGGCGCCAACGATGTCCGCCGCGGTCATGCAGTTCGGCAGGGATAGCACCCAGTGGCTGATGGAGGGTGCGCGTCCCGAGGTTACCCGATAGGTGAAGGTGGTGTTTGCTCCGTCGAAGTTACTGCCGAGGAAATCGATGACATGGCCGTTGCCGCAGGGGCTGGAGGTCGGCGCGGTGGTGGGCGTCGGCGTGATGGTAGGCGTGGGCGTGTAATTGGGCGTGACGGCCGGCGTGATGGTCTCGGTCACCACAGGCGTGGGGGCCGGCGGCCGGCAGGTGGCATCTTTCACGCCGGTGGCGGTGTCCCGCTTGCCGATGTTGTGCTCGGGCCGGCAGCCCTCCGCAATGACGCGTGCCTCCAGCTTAAACGCGGTGCCGAAGGCCGGCCCTTCCGGCGGCAGGTCCATCCAGTCGGGGATCATGGTGACCACGACCTGCTGGGTCTTGACCTCGCCGGCGGCCAGCGTGCCCACGTTCCAGATCTCGGGCGAGATGGACTGGATCCATTCCTCCCCCTGGGTGGCGTAGATATGGATGGTCAGGTCCCGGGCCGCGCCCTGTGAGCCAGTATTTTGCACCGTCAGGGTGAAGGTGAATGTGCCGCAGTCCGAGGCCGTCTGCGGTGTGAACACCAGCGAGATGCTGGCATCGCACTGCTGACCACCCGGCGGTGTCGGGGTGGGCAGGACCGGGGTGGGCATGCCCTTGTTATCGGTCAGCTTGACCACGAACACACCGTAACTGGTGGGGTTGATCCAGTCGCCCTCCACGCTGTAGGGGATGAACTTGCCGGTGATGGAATCCCCACCCACCGAGTGCACCTCAAAGGCGGCGAAAGAGACCAGGTTGTAGAACAGGAAGTTCTCATACTGGGGTTTGGTGGTGTAGACCGGGGTCACGCCGCCGAATTCCTCGTTGGCCCAGCATTCGTAGGCGCCGTACTGGGCCACGTAGCTGGGGTTGCACTTGCTGTAGGTGGTGTAGTGGTAGACGTTGTTGAACACCGGCAGGATGATGACATCCCCGGGGCGCAGGACGCTGACGTTGCCCCAGAAGTCATGGTCGGCGGTGCCGGAGACCTGGCTGGGGACGCGGACGATGCCGGGGTAGCCGCCGGCGGTCCAGTCCCGCAGGTCCGGGTTCGTGGGCGTGCAGTAGGTGCCGTAGCTCGGATAGCGGCAGGTCAGCGCCAGCCATCCCGTATCCGCATTGCCGCTGGCCAGGTTGCGGTCGTAGATGGTGGCTTCCTGCCCCACTTGCACAAAGCGCTCGTGGACGGCGATGGGCACCACGTTCTTGGCGGTGACGGCGGTGCCGTAAGCGGCGCCGGCCTGAGCCCTGGCCTGCAGGATGTCATACCCCAGCCCCCGGGCGAAGAAGCTGGAGAAATCGGTGTAAGCGATGACTTCCACGCCGGTCCCCCCGCTCTTCGGGACGGGTGAGCCGCTTCCCGGCCGGATGGGAGCAACACGCACCCCGCCGGGCGCGGTATAGTAGGCCTCCACGTATTTGGCCTTGTTGCGCGCCGCGTATTCCTGGATGATCATGAAGAGATCATCCGAAGTCATCGTCGGCGCGGTGGGGTCCAGTTGATAGAGGCCCAGGGCACGCGCGCCGGCCAGCGCGGCCGCATCGGCGGCGTTTTGCATGGCGCGCCGCTGGAAGAAGGCGAAGCTCAGGTCCGTGGCGAAGGCCCCAAAGATCAGCAGTACGATCATGGCCATCGCCACAATCACGATGGACTGGCCTCTCTGACGCTGTAACCACTTCTCGTTCATTGCCGTTCCCCTCCTTTTCTGAACGGGAGGCGCCCGTTTACGCTTGTCACTCGATGTACATGGTGGACTGCGATACCAGGCGCAGTCTGGGGATGAAGAAGGTCCACGGCCGGAACCAGACGGTGACCCGCACGGAGATGCGGCATCCGACGCTCCGGCAGTTGTCCGGGAAGGTGACCTCGATATATGGGTTCTCGGTCGAGTTCTTAATCAGCAAGAGCTTCGAATTGACCCGATACATGATGTTGTTGGGGTCCGGGCTGAAGCCGGCGTGGATATTGTTCGGATAGATGATGCCGTAGCGAGCCCCCTCGCGCGCGGCGTTGGAGATGACTCCGTAGGTGTACATCAACCGCGCGAAGTCAATGGACCCCACCATGACCACCACCAGGAAGATGACCACCAGGGCAAATTCCACCAGGGTCTGGCCGCGCTGACGGACCTGTGGCGAGCGAAACGCTTTCGTGATTTTCCGCATCATGGCATATCCCTCCTCGCCCTACCTTTATGGCCCCAGCGGCGGTGAGAATGGGCTGTAAATGATGGCCATCTCGGCCGATTTGCGGACGTGGATCGTCTTCATGCCGATAATGCCCCCGAAATAGAGGGGCAGGTCATAATCCACGGTGACGCGAATGGGGTTGCCGGCGTAGGCGCCGCCGGCGGGAAAGCTCACGCTGACATGGGAGGTCGTCAACTGCACACCGGTGAGGCCAAAGGTGGAGCCGTTGGCCTCGTTGACGGTGCGGATAGCGATGGTGCCGTAGTCCGTGGGATGCAGTGAACCGTAGCGGGCACCCTCGCGCACGCCGTTGGTGATGGCGATGTAGGCGTCAATGACGCGTCCCATGTCAATAATGGTGGCCAGGATGAGAAGCAGGATCGGCGCGGTGAAGGCGATCTCGACGACGCTCTGGCCGAGTGACTTTCGTCTCGCCTGGCCGCCTCTCTGCTCATTGGCCCTGTGTTTCCAGAAGGACATGCGACCCTCCCCGCTGTTCACCCTGTCAATGCATCTTGTGCTGGATGCAGTCTCTCGTGCCGGCTCCACGACAGGCATATGCCGCCCCGCCAGCCGGCCTGTTTCGTAATCCATTATACGTTTGGGGATGGTGAAATCATATAGGATAATAGTCATGGGCCGAAAGTACTAACCGCTTTCGGCCCATGGGGGAGGAACTGCGGAAGAGACCATCAGGTTCAGGAGAGCGGAATCTCCAGGACCGCCCGGGTGCCGCGCCCGGGCGCGCTTTCGATGCTGAAGGTGCCGCCCAGCATCTGCGCCTGCTCGCGCAGGGTGGGGATGCCCAGCGCGCCGGCCTTGCCGGCGGACTGTTCCTGCGCTTCCGGGACAAACCCGACCCCGTTGTCCTCGACGCTGGCGGTGACGGCCCCTTGGCCGAATTCCAGGGTGACGATGGCCTGGCCGGCCTGGGCATGCTTCTGCACGTTCTTGAGCATCTCCTGCACGCCGCGGAAAAGGATGACCTCTATATGGCCGGGCAGTCTGCGCTCCTGGCCGAGCAGGTTGAACTGCACTGTGATGCCGCTCTTGTCCTGGTAATCCTTCAGATAGCGCCGCAGGGTCGGCACAAGCCCCAGGTCGTCGAGCATCATGGGGCGCAGGTCAAAGATGAACTCGCGCACTTTCTGGAAAGTGGCGTTGACGGCGTTCCGGAGGTTGGCAAGCTCGGTGCGGGCCTGGGCCGGGTTGCTGTCGAACAGCCGTTCGCAGATTTCCGCCTGCAGGATGAGGTTGGTGAGGGATTGGGCCGGCCCATCGTGCATCTGGCGGGCCAGCCGGCCGCGCTCGCGTTCCTGCGCCTCGATGATGCGGGCAATGGAAGGGGCGCCGCTGGAAGCGCCGGCGGGGGCGCCGGCGGGGAACGCGCCGGCACGCGCGGTCTCGATGATGCGCTGGAGCAGGCTGATGTACTGGGTGAGATGCTGCTGCCGGCTCTGAAGCTGTTCGAGCTGGCCGCGCATCATGAAAAGGCGCATCTGGCTCTCCAGGAACGACGTGTACAGCTCCCGGATGTCCTGCCGCGGATAGGTCTCCAGGTTTGTCTCCATCTGGCGCACTTTGTTAGCGAGGCGGATATTGTTCTGGGTCAGCTTCTCGACCTCGCCGGAGCTCTGGCGGATAAGGATTTCGACCTCTTTGGCCTCTTTCTGTGCCCGGTCGA
>Ga0080004_1107140_pt1 | contig 37697 bp, 33 predicted proteins | sample WasSprMetagenome_FD_69207 | JGI IMG/M metagenome (GOLD analysis project Ga0080004, IMG submission 69207) | Sulfidic aquatic microbial communities from Washburn Spring, Yellowstone National Park, USA - WS (SPADES assembly) (version 2) | ecosystem: Environmental > Aquatic > Thermal springs > Hot...
CTGCAGAAACCCCAAACCTCAGCTTTAAGCCCAAGCCTCACAATCTCCCTAACAACCTCCCTATCCTCAACAGAAACAACAGGCATACCTGCCTCAATTCTCTGAACACCTAACTCATCAAGTGCTTGAGCTATACGTATCTTATCAGACTTTCTGAAAACAAGTCCTGGAACCTGCTCACCATCCCTCAGAGTACAGTCATAAATACCTATTCTATCCGGTAACGTAAACCCTCCAGCAACATCTCTAATAAAGTTGTAGTGGCTAACCCATACATTCCCTATAGAGCTCATCCACCTCCCTAAATCCAATAGAGACACTAATTTAAACTTTCCCTTCAATACCGTCAACATTCATGAGTTGTTAACTATGGTATTTCGATAAAGCTCCCCACTATTGTTTTCCACGTTGGGTATCTGCCTGCTTATGTTGAATCCGTAGTTTCCTCCACTCTCAAAGCCTCAGCAGATCAACCATAACATATACTTAAGAACAGTGGAAAAGTTATGTGAAATACTGTAGTTAGAGCTCAATTAACCTGCGGAAAACTTAAAAGATGCTGGTTTAAGATTTATGTGGGTGAAAATTATGAGCTTGAAGGGACAATACCAATTTGCCGTTGACTATGAGGAACGCATCAACTTCGACAGGCTTCGAAGAGAGAGACTTGAAAATGCGAAGCGTATGTTGAAAAAACATGATTTAGATGCCCTCCTAACCTTTATGCCTGAACACAACAGATATCTTACAGGGGAGAAGGGGATGGAGTCTTATTGGTGGCTAAGTGAGTACACGCTGTTGCCAAGAGGCGGTGAGCCATACCTTTTCCAAAGGGGAGTTGAATACTGGCGTATGAAGGAAACAATGCCCTGGATGGAAGGCCGGTTAAGGCTCGTTCCATCAGGGCCTATCGAGGAAATGGGGTTAGGTAGAACAACCTTTGGAAGGGAATTTGCAGATGAAATAAAAAAGATACTTAAAGAGCATGGGGTTGAGAAGGGTAAGATAGGAATCGACGTAATGAATTATCCAGTTTATAAAGCCTTAAGCGACGCAGGACTTACAGTTGTCGACGGTATGCCAGCACTTATTGAAGCAAAAATGATCAAAACGAGAGATGAGCTCGAACTCCATAGGATAAGCTGCGCAATAGCTGATGCTGCCTTATGGGAGGCGAAGGAATACATAAAGCCAGGCTTAAGAGAGTATGATGTATCCTCAATCCTGATATCCACAATGCGTAGGTTAGGAGCGGAGAACTACATTCGCGGCATAATTGCCTCCGGAGAAAGAACCAATCCCTACTATCGTATTGTCGGAGGATCGGATAGAATTCTAAGACTAGGCGACGTTGTAGTAATTGATTGCGTAATGAACTACATGGGTTACTGGGCGGATATTACCCGCACATTTCTAGTTGGCAGTAAAGCTAGCGAGGAGCAGAAGGAAATCCATAAGGAAGCATACGACTTACTCTACGCAGGGATAAAGCAGGTCGGCCCAGGCAAGACAACAGCGGACGTAGCAGCTCAATGGTATGAGCCCGGAGTTTTCAAAAAATGGGCGTTAGATGTAGGTCACGGTCTAGGCATAACACTACATAACGAGGCGCCGTGGATACATTACCGCTCATTCGAAGCCCCAGTTGAATTCAAACCTGGAATGGTTCTTGCATTAGAAACATGGGCGGGCAAAGGTAGGCAAGGAGTAAGATTAGAGGAAAACCTAATAGTAACAGAAACAGGCTACGAGATAATAAGTAAAGCCCCATTTGACGAAAGACTTCAAGAGTAAAAATGATGCTACACAATAAAAACCATAACTTTTTTCACAGCAAAATAGCTTGAAATGAAGATGAAGAAGCTGTATTAGTAGCAAAAACATGCGCTAAACGTAAGGATCTATACACTCCTAAACTATCAATAGCATAGCTGCCGGCATTGCTGATGTGCGGTCTGGATAGAATAGGACTATTAAGGCTAGAGCCATTAATAATATTCTTAACGCTAAATCCATAATTCTATTTCTATGTCGCGTTGAGCTACTAGCTCCTCCCCAGCAAACATATTTAACAAATAAATCAAAGATTTGGAGTGGTCGAATTCGAACATCTCCAAATTAGGAAGTCGACCAATGGATTAAGCGACCTAACGTTAAGAATAATAGTTATGCTTATAATGATAGTTCTCATAGTGAGGACGCATTCGCTGAGGAAAGCTAGGGAGGTGAAGAGCATTATGGAGGAAGCTGTAAAAATGATAACGCCGCTAGGAGAGGTCGAAAAAGAGGAGGGTCGAGAAATTAGGGGGAAGGTCGAGGCTGGGGGGAAAGAGGATGAGGGTAAAGTCGAAAAGGGTCGAAGAACTGGGAGGAAGATCGAAAAGGTCGAGGTCGAAGGATTAAGGGGGAAGGTCGAAAAGGTCGAAGGAAAGGTCGAGGATAAAGTCGAAAAAGTTGAAAGCTCCCTCAGCTTAAGCGATGAGGTTAAGGAATACGTTGCCAGAATGGTTATTAAGAGAAACTACTCTAAGCCTAGGAGAAGGCTTGAAAGCCTAGGATATAGAAACGTTAAGATAATGAAGAGGAGGGATAAGATAATTGTTGAGGCTGATGGTGGAAGAGAAATAATCTATGTTGGGAAATATATGGGAAAATAAGCGAAAAGTTAGATTCTAAGTAAGCTTCCGCGTTGAGGATTTCTCTACATTTTACACCACAAATTTATGGTGCAAATGAGAACGCCGCACATTTCCAATAGCCAGGCTTTCCCTAAAATATTTATAGTTTCATGTGTAGAGTTTAGTGAAATCATGTATGCCCGATTCAGAACTGAGGAGGAGTTGTTGAAGACTGTTCTGCATTCATTAGCCTATGATGTTTATCCTAAGGTTTCAGCAATAGGTGGGAGGAAGATAAGTCCTGACATTGATATATTACAAATCGAGGGGGCCTCCCAAAATCGGTTTCGATTAATAGGTTACGAAATAAAGCTGGTAAAATTTGATAAAAGAAGCAAAGGATTAGGCTGGAACAGCTTCTACAATGGGATAGGTCAAGCACTCCTATACTTGAAGAATGGGGTTCACCGTGCATTTCTTGTTTTAGGCTTCCATGAAGGCGTTCCTGATGATAAGCTAATCGATGAATTTAGGGAATGGCTTCGGAATAGGAAGGAGCTGTTGAAAAGAATTATCGGGAACTATATTTCTATTGATTTCTACCTTTACCAAGGGCAGCCGCTATACTCCCCCATAATTGAGGCGGAATACGACTTCTACCCATCGGACAGGGAGGTGGAGCTTCTCTCAAACGAATTATTACAGGGAAAATTTACTTTCAACAAGAAGCTTAAGTTAAAATGATATGTATGCTGAAGCTCATTGTTAAAGATCTTGGTTTACGACGATCTGTATAGAGTGAATTCCACAACCCAATCGGACTTGAATTGAGCTAATATTATATAAAATTTAAAGCCATTGATTATGAGTTCCCGAATAAGTTTCTTCTGCTTGCTTGATAAAGCAACTATTCCTTTAGATGATGATTTTAGCTCAATAACTGCTTTTTCCAATAATGCTACTTTAATGCCTAACCTCTCCTCCACTTCTTTAATAAGCATTTTTATGGCGTTTCTGTATTGTCCGCCCAGTTCATGCCTCTTCTCCGTAAAGGATACAACGTCTTCCCCGATTTGCCAGATCATCTTATTAACATACTGATAACACTTACTTAATTCTACTGTATAGTTGTAGCTTTCCTCAGGTATGGCTTTAAATCCTATGAAGTCAAATACTGGATGACCGAATATCGGATAGAGCTTATCAAGCATACCTATTTCAACTTCGCTAAGAAATTTGGCGAAGGGATAAGGAATCTCGTAACCGGCCAAAGTTCCCCTCTCCACTCCCTGAAAATGTCTTATTACCTCGGACGGTGAAGCAAGATGTCTTCCCCTAGGAAAATTGCCAATATAACCATTATAACCAATAATGCTACGCATATATGAATCTGAAGCGCCTAAACTAACGATTTGGAAATTTGGGAGAAGCGATTGAATTATCTCAGGTTTATAATTTAAAATAAGTTCAACAATTCTGCTTTTAAACCATTTGCCATCATCCCTGATTATATTAAACTTACGAGATCCTATCATCCTCAAACATCCTCCCCAAATTTTAGCTTTGATAACAACTTCTATACTTTTCTACTTCCTATAGATGAAAGATGCTGAAATGTATGTGAATTAAGAGCTCTAGGAAACGTTGTAGGATTCGTTTACGTGCATGTAGGGCTTCAGATATGATGAGTTCAAAAAATCATTTGAAGAAGCTGAGAATCTCCTCACGCAACACATTTAATCTGCAGAAATCAATTTCCAAGACTACACACGTTGAAATAATATTAAGACATCATAAACGACAACAGAAAAACCATAAACTATTTAGGAGCGCAGGGTAGTGTTTTAAGTGTGTTTGAGGAAAAACTCCCCGATCTCCAGCTAAGGATACAGGGATGCATGGAATGCTTTTTTTCAAGGTCATTCAATGGGGAGAGCTTACCTGAGCACAACATCGATCCCCACTGGTCCTGGTGGTTTAAGAATAAGTATCCTACTGAGCACGAACTCTACTACGTGCTTTTCAAGTGGGATGGATCAAGCAACATCGTTTTCACTGCTTTGAGACCGAGCACATCATGGATCCCGGATACAGCAGACATATTCCTCGCAAATGCCCTAAAAGCTAACGGCTTAGTTAGGGAGATATTTAAGCTTGAAGATAATACATTCACATTCTACGAGGGCGCTCTAATCACAGACCTAATTAAATGTAGGGGTAAAGCTAAGGAAGCAGTGAAAAGCATTCCGAATAATTGTTTAGAATTTCTTAAGAGTGAGCTAGCAATAGTTAGGAAATGCTCGGGGAAGGAGCCTAGAATAATAGCTATTGGAAGGGAAGCCCAAAGACTACTGTATAAGCATAGGAGGGAGCTTGGAATTGAATCCTACAAGAGACGTAATGAAATACCATGGATATACCTCCACAACTATGCTGAATGGCAGAAGAAAACAAACGTGAGGAGGGGTGAAGTATTTCAAGAATACGTGAAGCAAATAAGGGAGGCGATAGCTAAAGCTAAGCCGATGAGAACAAACTGCTGAATCTTTACACCACAAAATGTGTGCTGAAATCTATGAGAGAAAACATCTCTCCGAGTTTTGTAACCTATCGCAGCTCAAATACCAGCTAGCGGAAGCTGCTTTAATTTCATTATGTGTAGGGATTCATTGGAGCCACCCATCCTCCCCCTACACTTTACGCGTCGATATCATAGCCTAAGGCTCAGGGTGACAGTAAATATTAAGCTTCGACCTTTCCAGGATTCCGTTTATAGTTGATCTCTCAAGGTCTTTTCTATCTCCTATGTATATGCATTTCAATCCTGTCTCTGCGTTTAGGCTGTTTGGAACCGTAACTATCCTCATTGGGTCAACCGATAGTGTGAAGTGTTTTTCGTCGAAGACGTATGTTTCAAGAGATATTAGCTTGCTGAACCTGAACCTCGCAGCCTCATGGCTCCTAATGGGGTTTCTGGAATCGTATCTAGCCCAATCCGAAGCGTTAAAGTCCAATACGTGTATGTGGAAACCCCTCCTACCTGAGAATACAACAGCTATGTTGGAGTAGTATCTCTCAATAGCCTCACATGCGTGAATAGTTAAATCCCTACTTGTTCTTAAGCATTCAACACATACACCTGAACATCCATCTAGAACATGTCTATGCCTCTTTCTAAATACGTAGCTATCAACATCAATAACGTATTCGCCACCTATCGGGAACGCATGGTTTGCTTTACTCTTCACCCCAACCCTATCAGGGAATAGCCAGTCCAAAACTGAGAAGTATAGATGTATTGGCTTGATTTTAACGCATATATCCCTAAGCCTCCCCATATTCAGCCTACTCCTAAATTTGTTCAGCTTAACGAATCCCCCATCGGAAACAACGGCTCTGAAATGTTTCCTACATATCCTCCAACAATCTGGAATATTGAATGATTTAATGTAGAATCCACCTATAGTGAGGGGATCCATGAATCTTGAAGCCCTAAAGTATATTCCCCACATAATTGCCTCCACGACAGCTTATCCTCAACCTATAATTTCCCTTAGGATTTATTAGGATGGAAAATTTGCATCTTCATATATCTATGCTCAGAGCTCATAGAAAATTAGAAGAGAGTAAAAGCTATATAATCCATTCCTAATCCACTATATGGATAGGGTTAAGTTGTTGTCGATTGTTTTGATCTTAGCAGTTGTTTTCAGCTCTTTTGAAGGCTATCATTACTTCTCCCTACTTAAGGAAAATGCTGAATTGGTTGCTGAACACTCCATACTCAGGAGGGAATTCTCAGATCTCAATGAAGCATATCTGGAGCTGAAGGCTAAACATGAGGCTTTAGTAGGAAGCTTCTCCAAGCTGAGGGAGGAGCTTCTTGAATTGAACATTTCCCTCGAAGCTTTAAATCGAAGATATCTGGAGCTTCTCGTAAACTACACGGACCTATCCAATAACTATAACTCTTTAAGCCGTTCCTATCAGGAATTATTGGGAAGGTATGAGGAGATGAGGGATGATTATGGGAGGATATTGAGGGCATTCAATGAGCCCCTCCCCTACAAGCTGAAACCAACAATCAGCGAGCTAAGTTATTGGCTTAAATATGAAGACAATACTGACAAGATAGCCTATGAAGATCCAAACTTCGTATGCGGGGATTTCGCAGTTATGCTTTCACAACATGCGAAGCTTAAGAATTGGGATATGGGGATAGTTCTAGTTTCAGGGCATGATTCGAAAAATCATAGATTCAACCACGTATTCAACGCCATATTATGCCGTGAAGGAATCGTCTACGTTGAGCCCCAGACGGACGATGTGTTTTGGTATGGTAATCATGAAAGGATCGTTGAAGGCTTATGGTATGAGTTCCCTGGATACGGGCTTATCTACGTGGAAATATATATTGAAGTAGTACTGTACGAATAAATCTTGGAAAAATGTAGTCTTAGAAAAGGAATCATGAAATTCCATGATTTCCCAATATTGGAAAACGTTTTTCCACATGCTTATAGAGGCTTCAACTTGCTCCAGATCCTCCAGAAGCTTCCCCATTTTCCAAATTATTATATTGGTTGAAAATTAGATCTATCAAGCATTAAGCCTCCCCTCAACCTCCTTCTTAATCCATTCAAGATCTTCTCTGGAGAGGAAATCCATAAGCCTCCTAACATATCTCCTAAACCTATCCCTATCGAAAACACCTGATAAACCTATGTTTTGAAACCTCTCAACGTTTACATACTCATCAGCCCCAAGATAGCACTTACTGATAAACCTCTTTATCCTACCGTTGACCTTGCTGTATCCGCTGTAGTGGACAGCGTAGTAGTAAGTTCTATCCCCTCTTTCCCTCTTTTCGATCCAGCTTACCTCCCTGAAGCATCTAGGACATATCTTTAGATCTATTCCTTTTTCTCTCTCCATCTTCATTTTTACACCACACTTCTGTGTTGAAAAGAGACTTATAAACCTTACCCCGAATTTCAGTCCTGCAAAATACTATAGGACTAAATAATCCTCAATACCGTCCTCACTATTGCTAGGATTATGCTTAATAGAAGCTTTAGGATGAGCTTTAAGGTAAGTAGGATGTCTGTAATAAGCCTAGCTATGGAATCCGTAAGCTCGTATCCTATCCTACCGATGCTGTATGGATCGGGACTCTCCATCCTTCTAGTTTTTGGAAATATCCTCCTTAACTTCTCCATAAGCCATCACTTAACCCCATAACAGTTTGTAGTTTCATCTTATAGTAGGACCTCCCATATTGCTCCCGCTATGTGCTTTATTAGCTTGAACTCCTGGAAGTCGTTTAGGTGCTTCCTAACAGTTTTGGGGTCGCTCCCCCTAACAGCCTTTATAGCCTCCACTAGATGCTTCTCGGTTATCGTCTGTGTTGGGCTTAGGTCCTGATAATACTTTTTCAGTAGGTAATCCTTAACATCCCTCCACACCCTGTAAACCTTGCTCGGAGGATTTAACGTTTTAACCTCCGAAATTTCTCTCTCTCCCCTATGTTGGAGGATCCAGTTTGTCAGTGCTTCCTCAACCTCCCTGCTCAACAAACCCTTCTCATACCTCCCATACTTCTTAACTATGAGCTTACGTAGGGATTCATCAACCTCAGAAGATATCCAGATATGTATGGAACGCTTACCAGCCATACTATATATTTAGATATAGAATATTTAAGTACTTTGGTACCAACTATTAGTACTTTGGTACCGATTCCTACATAATACTACATGGAGTTAGGGATACTTAAGTACTTTGGTACCGATAACTCCATTATGTCTATCAAATATCTCCATAATGCTGTAAATGCTAGTTCAAGTATCCTGGGGGAGGCATACAGCCCCGTCTTGAGGGAGAGAGAGAATTTTGAGTCTACTGGAGGGTGGATTAAATTGATAACTATTAGACTTGATGGAGTCCTCATTGGAAAATTGTTGAAATCTTTACACCATATTTTTGTGTAGAAAAGCGAAACATCACTCCCCTCCAAAGTCAACTATAGCCTACTATTCTCTTATTGTTATGAGTCCAAGATGCATGATATCTCCCTGTTGCTTCTTATTGGTAACTTCTTTACATATTATACTTGTATTAGTTTAACAAATTAATTTATTATAATAGTAAGATTTAAATACGTATTACACAGTATATTTAGTGAGGTGATTGAATGAGTTATCTCTGTTTAAGATGTATGAGGAATTATGAAGCTAGAATAGAGAACCCTAAGAAGTGTCCATGGTGTGGAAGCTACCACATCATCACTATGGAGAAGTTTGAAAGGATGGTGGGAAGGGCTGAGGAATTGTTAGAGGGGGGTTTACCTGCACGCTTTCCCAGGATAGGTATAATTAGGGCTATAGTTGAGGAGTATGGACTCATAAAGCTTTTGAAGGCTGATGAGCTTCTAAACCTTGAGGAGGCAATATATAGGGAGCTTGAGAAACGTCATGGGCCATACTGGTTCATGAGATATGTGATATTTGGGGAGCTGAGATGGAAGACTTCGTAGATGAATATGTTGAAGTACTCCGTAAGAAGACGGATGCCCCGCCCATATATATTGAGGCATCAGCATACCTTATTCTATCAGCTACTCTTGGGCCATATTCCCAATTCATAGCCTCCTACAATCCAGAACCCATCATTCCAAACATCTGGGAATTATTGCTCGGGCCAAGCAGGATCGTGAGGAAAACCAATATATTTAAGTACACATGTAAAACCTTAGAGGATGTTTTAGGCTTCTTCACCTGCATCAGTGATGGAAGCCCGGAGGGGTTTGTTACAGTGCTGAGTAAACTTAACCCAGGGGATCTGGCCGCGTTTTTAAGGGATGAGATGGGTGGATGGTTTAGGGGGATTCATAAGAAGGACTATATGGGGGGTTTAAGGGAGTTGATGAACTCCATTTATGACGGGGTTGGTTTCAATCGGGTTTTAAGAAGTCAAACCTTCACAATCCCTAAAGGATTATACTTCATAGTTTTCGGAACTGTGCCAACACCTATAAAGCTCTATCAATGCTTCAACGATGAAGACTTCGCATCAGGATTCCTAAATAGATTCCTACTGGTTTACGTGGAGGAGAGGGAGATAAGATATCCAATAACATATAGAAATGATGAGGCAGACGATAAATATAGGAAGCTAATTGAGGAGCTTAAAACAGTCCGTAAGGGATTGAGGGATGTTAAAATAGTTTCACCCTCCGGCACCGTTGCGGAGAGGATGGATAAGATCGATGTTGAAGTGGAGGGGAGGGTTAAGGCTGAGAAGAACTCATTCTTCGGAACATATCTTTCAACATACTTAAACCACCTCCTCAAACTTTCAATCCTCCACAGATTGGGGAGAGGGGGTTTAGATAAGAATTTAATAATCATTGAGGATGTTGACCTTGAACACTCTAAACGCTTCCTAGACAAGGTATATGGGGGAGCTGAGAAACTGATAAAGGAGGACTTTGAAAGCAGAACATATGTTCCCTACGAATTCACAATTGATAGGGTTAAAGCATGTATTGATGATTGTGGAGGAGCAGGAATAAGCTGGAGTGAATTATGGTCGAAGAGGTTTAGATGGAGGAAGAAGGAGCTGTTAGAGGCTCTTGAGAGGCTTCACACCTCAGAGGATATTAAAATCTTCTATGGCTCAAGCGGTAGGGGAAGACGTAAAATCTACTTCGTAAGTAGTAAATACAACCCTGAGTTGAAGGGAGACTTTAAAGAAATAGATTTCCAAACATTCTCAACATATGTAAAAACCCCTTAATACCAATTTTTTGTATGTACCTACAAATAATTCCTCATCAGAACCATGTGTAAAACATTATTTTTTGTATAATTTGTATTTTTGTAAGATACTGAACTATACAAATAATTAGTACAATTAATAGTACAGTAGAGAGTATATACAAAAATACAAAAAATTGGTTTTCCATGTGGAATCCATGTGTTTTCCATGTGGGATTTTTTGTAGCCCATACTACAAAAATAAAAATTAATTTTTGATGTACTGGTCTAGCGGATTGAGGAAGTTAAAATTTATATATCTTCCATGAACCACATCATCTAAATAAATCTAATCTTAGAACATAGTTTAAATTAAAAAAGTATAACTAATTTTTTTGTTTTACTTCCATCTTGGGGAGGGGTTAAACAATTAGTAAGTAAAGTTTAAATTTGTTAGTTATACTTTCCTCTTTGAATGCTCAAGTAGTTAAACGTTGATCTACAATTTATGAATATTGATTTCCCAATTCTTAAGCTGAATGATCCTTTATTGAATCTTTTACGATGTGTTTCAGCCCATTCAAGCAGGCGGAATCTGAGTTTTGAAACCTAGGTTTCCAAGCTCGGAAATTCTTTATCATTACCCCCACTCAACGTTCTCCCTAAGTATCTTCTCAGCCTCCTTTTCTTGGGTATAGGTTAATATGAAGTCTAGCTTTGAATGCTTGGTTATCTTAGCAATTATTGATGGGTTTACGTTTTCCTTCAATAAATGTGTTATGAACGAATACCTTAAGCTATGTGTATTTACATGGTATCTATCCCTGCAGAACGTTTTAACCCTCTTAACTATCCTATCCTCTCCAATATCGCATATCCAAATGCATCTACCCCTATCTATCAATTCAGGAACTATTATCAATCTATATTCATCCCTCCTCCTCTTTGAAAGCCTTACCCTAAGCTCCCTATTCCCAGTTTTAACGAATTCTAATACTGCCCTCACAGCCTCGCTTATCCTAGATCCGTTAAGTAGCTGGGTGTAAAGTATTGCTGTGTAAGCATATCTCTTATCGCTTCTAGTATGCTTCAGGTTCCTCTCAAACCATCCCCTGTAGAATTCGTAGTCTATTCCTTTATCCCATCCCATGAAGATCACCTCCATTCCCAGCCTTCACCATCTCCACATATCCCCCAGCTATCCTCCTAACTGGTCCCTCGGGGCTCCTCCTACTTACTGTTAGGATCCATAGCTCCCTATGCCTGTCATCATTCATCCTCCTATAATGAACTATGGCACATTTAAACTCCCTACTGCATATTGGGCATTTCTTCCATAGGTCATCATGGCCCTTCCTTACATGTATCCTTAAGGATAGTAGGCTTCCCCTTATGCTTCCACATATTGGGCATATTAATCTATTCATATCGATCACCTAGAGAGTAGCCGTCCATACTTCTCCATAATCCCCCTTATCGTTCTAGGCTCCTTTCTCCTACTTCTAACCCTTGGGCTTACTGTTAATACCCATAGAACCCTATGGTCATCATCTTTTACCCTGATGTAGTGGGCTAAAGTCAGCTTGAACTTCCTATTACATATTGGGCATCTATTCCATAGATCCCCATGGCTTTTCCTAACGTGAAGCCTCAAAGCCTGAATGCTTGGATAAACGTTTAAGCATATTGGGCATCTAACCCCTAATCCCCTACATCTTGATTCGTGGGATTCAAGATGTGATCTAGAATATAGTGTTTTACCGCATCCACTACATTTATACATTGAGAATATAATCCACAGGAAATATAACTGTTCTTACTCCATTAATTGTGAGAATTGATCGTGAATTATTCCTCTCCTAACCCTATCTTAGGGACTTAAGATAAGATTCAATATATCCTTAAATAGTAAGGTGAGGGATAAATATAGACGTTAAATAAGTAATAGGCTGCCAGCCCACACATTAAAGGATTTATATTTAAATAAAGCAATAATCTTATGAGTGTGAATAAGTTTATTGAGCGCTGGATCTGTTTGGGTTTAGAAAAAGTTGGATATTTAAGGATTTATTTTTCAGGAGGTTTAGCTCCCCAAAATAGCTGTAGCGTCCTACGTGATGGTGGTGGCGTCGTATATGTGGCTATGAGGAATGCTATCAACGAGAATACGAGGCCAGGCATTACTGGGTCGCTGCCGCGGAACAGGATTACTGATAACCTTACAATTTTAAGCTTATCAATGATGTATGTTGAGAGACCTACTATCATGGAGGCTATAGCTCCATATCTATTAGCTCTACGCCAGAATAATCCAACTATGGGCCAGAACAATGCTGATATTGTACCCCCTATCGCCATAATTATTACATATTCTAAGGCTGGAGGTGCGCTTACAGCAAGTATGAATGAAACTATCCCTACTCCAAGAGTGCTCAGCAGGGATGCTTTCCTCAATTCCTCCGGTTTTGCTTCTGGCTTTATGAAGGTCGTATAGATATGTCTAACGATTGCTGAGCTCATAAGAACAAGCATAGCCGCCACTGTGGACATAGCTGCTGAGATAACGCCGGCGTAGACTATACCTCCAAGCCCGGCAGGTATGAATTTCATTGCGATCATCGGATTTATATGGTCCGGAACGGATAGCTTTGGGAAGTATATTTTCCCAATTAATGCAGCCCATATCCCATATGTCCAGAACGTAACTATAGGTAAGCCTATATATATGGCCCTCTTCATGGATTTAACGCTCTTATAGGTTAAAGCAGCCATAACACCATGGGGTAGAGCCAGTATCCCCAAGTTAAATATGATCCACATCGAGGCTACCCATGCTATAGGCAATCTAAAAACGTTCATGAAGCCTTCACCTGCTGTTTTTATGAGGGCTTCATTAATAGCTGCTAGACTGCCGTAGTCAGCTAAAGCCCTACCCCACATGAATGCAATAAGTAGAGCATAGCATAGAGTCATGAAGACGCCCTGAACAACTATGGTTAGCCCAACGCCACGTATTCCCCCAATAACGGAGTAGAATACCGTTATGACTCCTACGAGAACAAGCACAATCATGTAGTGCCATCCAGTCATAACCTCAAACACCCTCGCCGAACCAACAAACTGTGTAGAGCTATATGCTGCGAAGAATACTACTATCGTTATGGTGTAGAGCAATGCAACCAACCTACTTCTATCGTATCTCTCGTAAAGTATGTCCCCGAAGCTGATGGCGTTTATGCGTCTAGCAACTATCCCTATCTTTCTACCTAGCCCGTAGAGTATGTAGAAGTTCATGAATATTTGAACACCCATCAACGATGCCCAGGGCATTCCCAAAAGCCATGCAAGTCCCGGACCGCCTAGAAAAGTCCCTACACTACACAGCCCAGCTGCTATTATGAAAGCCACGACAACAGCTCCTAAACCCCTACCGGCAACGTAGAATTCCTCAACGAACCTATCTACGGCTGTCCTCCTCAACACCCTACGCGCATATATTCCCAGAACAGTCATTACCGCTAAATACACGATAAAGACTGCAGCTACCGAGAGCCTTTCCTCAATAGGTATTACTTCACTCACTGCCATCACCCTTTAATCCAAGGGTCTAAAGGCTCCTCCCTCATGAAGTACGCTATAACCATTAGGATTATCATGAATATTATCGATATGAATAACGTATAGAACCACCACGGAATACCTGCTATCAACGCCCGGGGATTAGAGCCGTATGCTAACAGCAAACCCCAGTAAGCAACCGTATATAGCACAAAACCGATTAAAATCATAACTATGAACTCTTTAGAAGCCCTCCTCAATCTAGGATCCTCCTCCAATGGGGATGTCATAACACTCCCCTACTATATTCATCCGCTAATATTTATATTTTCCTAATAAATGCCATAATGTGAAGCATTTCAATATGAAAGTCGGAACATAGATACTGTAAGTAATTATGTTGGCAAATAGATTTCCAACAGAATTTAAGGAAAAATGTTGATGGATTGTTATGCTAGCATGCGTGGATTCTACGCTCCACTTATGCTTATAGGATTCCTTAAAACTTTCCCCGGAAGCCTACCTGTATGATTACCCCTTTCTACAACTACCTGGCCGTTCACTATCACGTAATGTATGCCTTGCGGGTATTGATGGGGGTCTTGATATGTTGCTTTATCCATGACTGTGTTTGGATCGAATACGACTATGTCTGCCCAGAAGCCCTCCCTTATCAATCCCCTATCCTGAAGCCCCAGCTTACCGGCAGGTAGTGAAGTCATCTTCCTTACAGCCTCCTCAAGGCTCAATATCCTCCGCTCCCTAACATATCTACCTAAAACCCTCGGGAAGGTTCCGTATACTCTTGGATGTGGTTTACCGCCCATACGTGGCGCTGTTGCCCAGGAATCTGAGCAAAAACTTGACAGGGGGCTTCTTAAAACTATCTCCATGTCCTCCTCATCACCGTAGAAGATGACTATGCTTGCCCCTCCTCCTATGTTAATTAGGAGGTTGAAGAAGCCTTCATATATGTCTCCACATCCTCCTAAGATTTCCCTTAACGATTTGCCTTCATACTCCGGTGCGGATGGGCAGCCGGCAATGTAGACACCGTCCCAGCCACACATCTTAATCCAGTTTTCCCCCTCCTTAAACCTATCCTCCTCAATATCATCCCTTATCCTCCTCCTTACCTCTTCATCCTTCAGCCTCTCCAAAGCCTTTCCAACTCCTCCCTCCAATACCCAGCCGGGGAGAAGAGCCATTATGGTGGTGCTTCCAGCAATGTAGGGGTATACGTCGCAGTTAACTTCAACACCTTTTCTCCTAGCTCTCTCCATTTCACGTAGTGTTGCTGTAAGCTTCCCCCAGTTGCGTTTCCCGCTAGCTTTATGATGTGATATCTCAACTGGGACATCTGCCTTTTCACCTATTGTTATAGCCTCCTCCACAGCCTCCACGAGCTTATCCCCTTCATTCCTTATATGGCTAGTGTAGATAAGCCTTATCGGGAATTCTTTAAGGACTTTTGTAAGCTCTATGAGCTCCCAAGTAGTTGAGTATGTTCCAGGTGGATATATTAGCCCTGAGGAGAGACCCCATGCACCATCCCTTATCGCCTGTCTCAAAAGGTTCCTCATCTCATCAAGCTCCTTCTCAGTAGGTTTGCTTGAATCGAAGCCTTTAACAGCTATCCGTATGGTCCCATGTCCAACTAAAGGCGCTATGTTCATGGAGGACCCCCTCTTCTCAACCTTTCCGAGGTACTCGTTCAAAGTCCTCCAATCCCAGCCGTAATCGTATCCAGGCACTAGGAAGGGTGCTAGATACCTTCTCAGCAGGTCCAGATTGGCCGGGTTTACAGGCGCCATCGATAAACCGCAATTACCCACAACAGCAGTAGTTACTCCCTGCATAACGTAGCTATCAGCGGTAGGTATGGCTAATATTGTGAGGTCGCTGTGGTTATGGATGTCTATGAAACCCGGCGCTACAGCCAATCCCCCAGCATCAATAACCTTTAAGGAGTCACCTCCTAAGTTCAGCCCTACACGAACTATTCTCCCATCCCTTATGCCTATATCACCCTTAAAGTAGGGGGCGCCAGTACCATCAACAATGGAGCCGTTCTTAATTAGAAGATCGTATTCCCTACTCAATACCTACACCACAAATATATCCACATTCTTATATTTATTCCTTTCCATTTTCTAGCTAGCTTTGTAAACTTAAGCATACTAATTACTTCTATTATAGGTATTGTTCTCTGAATTCTAGCTTTAATCCTCATTTATCATGCATCAAGCAAAGAATTCACATTCGCTATTTTTAGGGAGAATACTAAGGGCAAGAACTCCGGTATGCAATGCACGAATTGCAAGAATTTCATCAAAAATGCCGATATGACATTAAGGTGAGGTGTAAATATAGACGTTAATTGGAGTAGTAGGTGGCTGATATGCTTTACTCGCCCATAGCTCTGGGAGGTAGGGATAAATAGAGTAGCTGCAATAGGAGGGGTTTTCCTCACCTAGCTTAAAGTAGGTTAAGGTTTCTTACTTCATAAAATACGGGATGCATCAGCTTAGATAACAATATGTTGAGTTAGATCACAGACGGATGCGGCAACTTAAGTATTGCTGATCTTCTTCACGTAATGCGCGATCAGAGATTTGAGTTCTTCGTTTAGGAGGGTTTGCCCAGATCTTGCGGCTTTGACGAGGTTTAATTTACTTAACATCTTTTATCTGTAAACAACATCGATTCCCCTATTCTTTAAAACCTCCTTATTAACTATGAAGGGAGGTATTCCCCCGCTGAGGGCTTTCTTCACCTGCTCGATCACCAGCTCCATCCCCCTCCTTGATTCCCTTGTTATGCCAGCGATATGGGGGGTTACGATAACGTTTTCCAGCCTGTATAGGGGTAGGTATAGTATGTATTGTTTTCGGAGCAGTAATTGTGGAGAGAGCTATGCATGGCGATGTAATGTTTAGAGGATGTGTGAGGGATTTCATTTATCCATTCCTAGCAGCAATACTTGCCGGATTCTCCTACGTTTTTAAGAAGGAGGGTTTGAATTTATGTGATGCTCCGATCATGGGCGTTGCTGTAGGATATGATGCTGCCCTTCTTCTCTACCTACCGATAATGTTTATGAATCCAACAATACTCAGCAAGAATTCCTTCAAGCTATTCTGGAAGACTGGTTTAGGGCTATGCATAGGCCACCTACTAATGTTCTATGCCCTCAGATATGGTGACGTCTCAACAGTTACATCACTAATACAGGTGGAGCCACTATTCATACTCATCCTCATCCACCACTACCTTAAAGGAGTTGAGGATCGTTAAGGCTTGCTGCCGGAGCAGCAACAATCATTCTAGGAGCCATACTTGTAGTATTAGCTTAACAATACGATTAAAACAAAATTAGAAAAGATACATAGTTAACCGTCAGCTTCCAGGAAAGCCTAGAAGCCACAACATGCATCTCCAGCAAACATATTTAACAAATAAATCAAAGATTTGGAGTGGTCGAATTCGAACATGGTCGAATTGGAAAATCTAATGGTTTAAGCGACCTAACGCTGAAGATAATAGTTATGCTTATAATGATCGTATTCATGGTGAGAACTCATTCGCTGAGTAGGGCTAGGGAGATGAGGAATATTGTGGAGGAAGCGATAAAAATGATGACGCCGTTAGGAGTTGATGTTGGAAAGGGGGAAGGCCGAAAAATTAGGGGTAAGGTCGAGGTTGGGGGGAAAGAAGATGAGGATAAAGTCGAAAAAGGTCGAAGAGTTAGGAGGAGAGTCGAAAAAGTCGAGGAGGTTGAAGGATTAGGGGGGAAGGTCGAGGAGGAAGTCGAGAAAAAGGTCGAAAGCTCCCTCAGCTTAAGCGATGAGGTTAAGGAATACGTTGCCAGAATGGTTCTTAAAAGAAACTACTCTAAGCCTAGGAAAAGGCTTGAAAGCCTAGGATACAGAGACGTTAGGATAATGAAAAGGAAAGATAAGATAATTGTTGAAGCAGATGGTGGGAGAGAGATAATTGATGTTGGAAAATATGGAAGATCCCAACAAGCCGTTAGCCTCCAACATAAGTAAACCTGCGTTGAGGATCTCTCCACATTTCACCACAAATTTATGGTGTAAAAAGAATGATGTGCTTCCAATCAGCCTAGGCTCCGGGGCTTTGCTCCTTAATCCTTAGCGCGTTTACGTGGCTGTGCACATAATGTGTTACTTACGGCTACGGTTCTAGTGCGCGCGCCTTAACGAGGGAATATTTGAACTTAAATAAGAGCTATACAGAGCTGGAAAAATACGTACACACCATTAAAATCTGGCTATCAATCCTTAAGTTTAATAGCAAAATATATATTTATATCAAATTCATAAATAGTCGTGAAAATAGTTAGAACTAATTGTCAAGCCTGCCATTGTGAATGTAGCGTTCTCGTCTATGTTGAGAATGGAAAGATCGTGAAAATACGAGGAGACCCAGACTTTCCAATGAATAGAGGATACATATGCATTAAGGGGGTAGCATACCATGAGTTTGTGCATCATCCTAATAGGTTAAAATATCCTATGAAGAGAATTTCTGGCCGTGGAGAGGGGAAGTGGGAGAGGATAACGTGGGATAAAGCTTTAAATGAAATTGCTGAAAAGCTTACGGAAATTAGAAGTAAGTATGGTCCAGAGTCTATTGCTTCAATTCATGGAACCGGGCCGAGGCCAACCTTATACTCTACAGCTTTACTTACATATGCGCTTGGCAGTCCAAATGTTGCAAGTGTTGATTTACACATATGTTTCGCTCCATCAATAGTGGCTGAGGTCTGTACCTATGGGAAATCAATTATGATGGAGAGGGGGCCTGACTACGCTAATTCCAACTGCATAATGGTTTGGGGAGGAAATCCGTTGGTTTCCCATCCACCTAGAGGAATTGAAATTCTTGAGGCTAAACGTAGGAGGAGAGCTAAGATTATCGTTATAGATCCATATTCCACCAGGCTAGCTAAGGAGGCGGATTTATGGCTGCAGATTAGGCCTGGAACCGATCTTGCCCTAGCACTAGGAATGATAAAGGTAATTATAGAGGAGGAGCTTTACGATAGGGAATTCGTTAGGGATTGGTGTTATGGATTTGATAAGCTGAAGGAACATGTAGAGAAGCTTTCATTAGAGAGGATAAGTGAGGTAACGTGGATTCCGGCTAGCACGATTAGGGAGGCTTCAAGAATGTACTCTACAACAAAACCTGCAGTACTTCATCATCGTGTAGCTGTAGAGCACAGTATAAACTCAACACAGACATGTAGAGCTCTGGCAATACTGATTGCTCTAACTGGAAACATCGATGTTAAGGGAGGAAACCTATTAGTGGAGCCTCTGGAGGGTTTTGTAGGAGACTCCTCCCTCATGGGTATGGATGGGGGAGAATTTAGGCTAGGCCGCGAGATAGAGGAGAAACGTATAGGGGCTGATAGGTACCCGTTAATATCCGGGCCTGAAGCCCCACTTCCATTTGTTAATCCACTCCTCTTAATGGATACCCTTTTAACGGATAAGCCCTACCCGGTAAAAGCTTTAATCTGCGCTGGAGGAAACCCCATCATTAATATACAGAATAGTAGAAGGGTTTGGGAAGCATTAAGAAGACTTGAGCTTCTTGTAGTTATTGACTTCTTCATGACCCCTACAGCTGAGCTAGCTGATTACGTACTTCCAGCCTCTATGTGGCCTGAAAGAGATGAATGCTGTGATTTAAGAATTCCAATTAGAGAGAGGGATTTAACATATATGAGTGGAATATGTGCAAGGAGAAAGGTAGTAGAGCCTCCTTACGAGTGTTGGCATGATATGAAGATATCTATAGAGCTTGTTAAGAGGATACCGTGGGCAAATAGAAAATTTATTCCTTGGAATAGTGTTGAGGAATTTAATGAGTGGAGAATTAGGAATATGGGTATTACATTTGAGGAGTTTAAAGAGAGGAAATACATGGCGAAGCCCATAAGATACGAGAAATATAAATATGGAGGCTTTAAAACACCAACAGGAAAGGTTGAGCTATACTCAACAATCTTTGAAAAATACGGATATGATCCTCTTCCAATCTATGTAGAGCCACCGGAAAGCCCTATTAGTACACCAGAACTTTTAAAGGAGTATCCATACATCCTAGTTACAGGATCGAGAAGCATCGTCTTTTTCCACTCGGAGGGAAGGCAAATTCCCAGCTTAAGGAGGGTAACACCAGACCCGGAAGTTGAAATTCATCCCGATACCGCATTAAAGCTAAATGTTAAAAATGGAGATTGGGTTTGGATTGAGACACCTCAAATTAAGGGGGTGAGGGTAAAGTTTAAAGTTAGAGTAACAAGTAACGTGCATCCAATGGTTTTACATGCAAGACATGGATGGTGGTATCCGGAAAAGGCGGGGCTGGAACATAGGTGCTTCGAATCAAACATAAACGTTATAATATCAGATACATTAAGAGAGAGAATATGTGGATCGGTTACAGATAGAGGAACGCTATGTAAAGTATATAGGGTAAGTAGCTAGAATGTACAATAACTCTAAACTTCGATTTTATTAACGTAGTTACTTCATGCTTCCCGTCTCTATGAATCTTTCATGAAGTAGAAACGCTTTAGATAATATGTGGGGCATATGTCCTCCAACCTTTCTACACGCCTCATCGAAGTAGCTCCACAATTCATCCTTATATTCGGGTGAGGAGCATTTCTCAATTATTTCTTTAGCTCTCTCCCTAGGTGATAATCCTCTCAAATCAGCCCAACCATGCTCGGTAACGATAACGTCAACATCATGGTCAGCTATATCAACATGAGTTACCATAGGAACAATTCTTGAAACTTTACCATCCCTAGCTGTGGATGGTGTGAGGAATATTGAGAGGTAGGAGGCTCTAGCAAACTCCCCAGAACCTCCAACACCATTGATTACATTAATGCCAAGTACATGTGTGCTATTAACGAAGCCATATATGTCTATTTCTACTGCTTGATTCATAGATATGACGTTAAGCCTACCTATTACCTCATGGCTATTAGTAACTTCAAGTGGTCGTAGTATAATATGTTTCTTATATTCCTCCAGTTTCTCCATAAATCTTGCCTCCCTCCTCCCTCTCTCCCATGTGGGAATATATATGTTTGATGAGCTTACAGCTGATACCTTACCGGTATCCAACGCATCTATATAGCTTATTTGCGTAATTTCACTCCATACCTCTACATTGTTAAAGTTGGATTCAGCTATTTTGGAGGCTATAACATCGCCTATTGGTCCAGCCCCCGTCTGTATGGGGAATAGGTTTTTAGGAATCCTCCCTTTATCAACCTCTCTTAGGAGGAAGTCGAACAAGTTATTTACTATCCTCTCCTCGGTTTTTGTCGGTTTCCCATAGAATGTCTCCTTATCCGGGATTTCGGATGGAACTACTGCTACTATCTTCTTCGGATCGCATGGAATGGTCTCCAATCCTACTCTCTGGCTAACTCTAGCTATGGGTATAGGCTCCCCAGGTTTAGGTATATAAATATCGTGGATGCCTTTAAGCTCAATAGGTCTTAACATATTTATCTCCACAACAACTCTCTTAGCAAGATTGATGAATGTAGGGATATTATCAACAGATAATGCTGGAATTATGCTGCCGTCCTCCTCTATTCCAACAGCTTCAACAATCACCACATCTACTGGACCTGCAACATCGTTGAGGAAGCCATATTTCAATTGGCGTGGGAACTCTCCAAGCCATAAATCATAGTAATCTATACTCCCCCTATTTATTTCATCCCTAATAGTTGGGTTAGCTATGTATGTGTAGCGTCTCCTCACGGCGCCTATCTTAGCAAGTAGGCTATCAAGCTCGGGGGCTGCGGAGCCTGAAGCATAGACTGTTAACTCAAATCTTTCATTTGTTTCCTCTACATACTTGGCTAATGCTGTTGGAACTGCTTTCGGAGTTCCCATCTGTCCCATTCCACTACATACTATTGCTCCTCTCCTAGGTATGATTTTCCTCACAACATCTAGGGGGTCTGAAACAACGTTTAGCAAATCCTTACACTTAACCCTATCCGTTATATCCATAGCTCCCACGTTTTTAAGAGGATCAATTCATGTAGCTACCCAGTTTCGTTTCTACGGCTGTTACCATCCTCTAGATAGGATGCATACTCCAGCGTTTCCCGCATATCCATGGGTCTGAGCTAACGCTACCTTAAGCTCCTTCCTTACCTGTCTCCCCCCTCCCTGCCCTCTTAGCTGCCACGTTAACTCACATATCTGGGCTAAGCCCTGAGCTGCTGTAGCCTCCCCAAATGCTCCGAATCCGCCGCTTGGACCTACAGGTATTCTCCCATTGATGGGGTCTGTATCCCCTCTTCTAAGAAGCTTCTCAGCCTCTCCATAATCTAGGTTTAGTATTGCTTCTAGATATGCGAAGTATTGCCATGGGCTATTGTCTGAAAGCTCTATAGCATCAATGTCTTCAGGCCTCCTCCCAGCCTGGCTGTAAGCTCTTCCAGCAGCATTCCATACCTGGGAGTATGGGGGTACTCCCTTTTTGCTGAAGGAGGATAGAAACTTCGCGGTTGCTACCTCAGGCTCACCGAAGCTTGGGGTAGCAAGCCCAACCCCCTCAACCAATACAGGCTTATCAGTAATCTTCCTAGCCTTCTGATACTCCGCAAGTACTACAGCAGCAGCTCCATCACTCGTAGTGCAGATCATGTAGAGTCTGAATGGGTCGCAGACCATGGGGGACTTTAATACCTCCTCCCTACTAAATACCTTCTGGTATCTGGCGTATGGGTTTAATGCTCCAGCCTTGCTTGTAATTACCTTAACCATAGCTAGATCATCCTCAGTTGTTCCTAGGTCATGCATCCTCCTCCTACACATCATAGCCCAGTATGCCGGGTTTGTTATTCCCAACTTGAAGCGTATATAATCTACATCGTTTGGATCATCTGATTGAGGCCTGAAGAATCCTAATGCTGATTTATCACCAGCAAACGCTAGGGAGACATCAACCTCCCCACTGGCAATAGCTAGGCAAGCCTCCCTAAAGGCAGCGTGACCTGTAGCGCAGGCATTAGCAACGTTAACTAGAGGAATCCTATCAATACCAAGTAGATCTAGTGTGAAGTTTCCGCTAAGTAATCCTGTTACTCCGGCTTGTTGACGAATCCAATGGTATGATCCTGAAACAGCGCTTTCTATCTCCCTTGGGCTTAGCCTAGCGTCCCTGAGAGCGTTTAGAACAGCTTCTGCTGCAAGCTCCTGAATGGTTTTCTCAGGGTATCTACCCCATCTAATCATTCCAACTCCAACTATTGCTACATCTCTTGAATATTTACGTCCAATCATATTGGATCCCACATCCAGGTTATATATTCATTCTCTTCATCCTCAAATAGCTTACATATCTTTAATCTTACTTCAGCCCCTATATTTAGCTTTTGTGTGGTTGTTAGAAGCCCCACTACCTTAACCCCCTCAGGAAGCTCAACGATTCCTATAGCATACGGCTTAAACGGCTCACTAAACCTGAATGGTGGTGGCGGCGGAACAGTTGTAATTGTCCAGCTCCAAAGCCTTCCATGGTTGCTAAGAAGAGTAGGCTCCATGTTATTAGGGTCCTTCTCACATTCTGGATTAGGGCAGTAAAGCGTTTTTGGAAATACTATTACCCCACATTTCCTACATTTACCTCCAATAAGCTTCGGCTGGTCTGAAGGCCATGTAAATAAGCCTTCAATTATGGGTTTTTGGGGTTTAGCCATCAATTCCACCCTTAACCTACTCCATTCTTACCCTTCCCTCAACTATGCTTCTAGCTATAAGGTCTCTTAATGTTTTCGGCGCTCCTTCAGCTCCCTGTAGGAAGGCATATATCGCTAATAGATTCCTAAATATTGGCATCTCGGTAAAGTATGCCATTCCGCCGAACCACTGCATGATTTCCTGGGCTGCCTTTAAGGCTACTTCAGTAGCTCTAGTTTTCGCTGCAGCGCCAGCAATCCCTATATCTATCGGCTTAATTGTTGGGTCTTTATACCTATAGTATCTATCAGCAAGCCATGCAGCCTTATATACAAGTAGCCTTGCAGCTTCGGCTTCCTCATATATTTTAGCAAGCTCAAAGCTTATTCCTTGATAGGATGATAGAGGCTTCCCGAAAAGCTGTCTTGACTTAATCCATTCCAGTCCTTGATTTATAAGCCATTTAACTCCTCCCAGTATTGAGCCTCCAATGAATGTTCTCCCTAAATTAAATCCCTCCAGCGCTATCCTGAAACCCTCGTTAACACCTCCAACCCTATACCTATCATCAACCTCGACATTAATAGTAAGTATTTCACTCTCCAATGCGTGTCTACCCATATGCTTATATCTACTGTAGCTTATTCCTTCAACTATCTGGCCATTTTTCTTACGGTACAGTATGAAGTTTGTAAGTCCTTTATGTCTAGTTTCTATGGGGGCTGTTCTAGCTATTAGGAACCATCCGCCACCCCAAGGCATACTATCCATTATTGCCCCACCACTAACTATGCTCTTCTCACCACTAATTATCCATTTATCATCGTTAATCTTCCTAGCTTGAACCCTATATATTCCAGCTACATCAGATCCTCCCTGAGCTTCAGTGGAGGCTATCCCAATAGTAGCTTCTCCAGAGGTAATTTTAGGTAGAAACTCACCCTTGGCTTCATCGCTTCCATACAGCTGAACTATGAAGGGCCAACAATTAGACCATGAACTTACAATACTTCCAAGACTAAGAGAAGGCTCATGAGAGGATACTTCTTCAGCAACTAACGCTACATCCAAGAATGACATATCCGATCCTCCATACTCACCCGATAAAACCCCTCCATATACTCCAAGTCTAGCTAAATCCTTAATAATATTTGGAGGTATTCTTGCTTCTTCATCTATTTTAACCCAAATAGGTTCAATGTTCTTAACACAATATTCATGAACACTATTTAAAAGTAATTTTTGCTCAGTCGTTAATGAAAAATCCAATTCTATTCACCAAGAGTAAAGTGAAATAATATCTATATTTAAATTTTACTTTTTAAGAGAGGGACCTGGCAACTTAAGCGACTGGTGATTGACAGTTAAATACAATCCTTTCCCCTCTCTCAGCTTCCTGTAGGTCTAGCTCCTTGCCAAGCCTCAACCTTTCAATACTGCACACATCAAGTTTACCTCAACAATGTTCATGTGATTCTTACTTTAACCCACATAGGCTACAGAAGTCCATCCTCCCAACAGTTAAGAAAGTTCAACTCCCTCAGGCATTTGACTGCCAATCACACAATAACTTAAGTTGCCACGTCCTAAGGGAGCGCCCTGTAAACTTAAGCTTATGGTTTGATTCTCTTATTTGACCATAGTATTTCGCATAACTTTTTTCTACAGTTTCCTTAAGTATATGTTATGGTTGATCTGCTTGAGGCTTTGATGATGGAGAGGGATTACAAATTCAACATAAGCAGATACCTAAATGGAAACAATAGTGGAAGGAACTTTAGCGAAATACTATAGTCAAACAGAAGAATTAACCATAAGCTTAAGTTTACAAGGCGCCGGTAATTGTAGTTAGGTTTATAAGGGATTATAAATAATATTCTGGGATGTGTATGATGTTTTCTAAGGGAGCTTTAAAAACATCATATATAGCTATTGCAGTTATTGTAATAATAGTTATTGCTGCTATCGCAATCTACTTCACAACAATGCCAACACCAACCCCTACAACACCTAAACTAACAACTCCTACATCTCCAATTCCCACAACTCCAACCCCTACACTAACTATAGTTAAGAAGACGTGGAGGATTGGTACACTTGATCCCGGAACTACAGGATATAAGGTTACTGCTTTTGTAGTAGATGTCCTAAGTAAGGAAATGCCTCATATTGATTTTTCAGTTATGCCCTATCATTCAGCAGCTGCATACACGAAGGCGTTTGCTTTAGGTGAACTTGATTGGATTTATGGAACTGATTACAATATAGCTCAACTATATAAACGTATAGGACCCTTTAAGGGATTCGAGCCTAAAAAACTGCCTGTTCAAGTACTTATTACTTTTGACTGTGAAAAGTTTATCTTAACAACGCCTGAGAAGGCGAAACATATAAAATCATGGAGGGATCTAGATGGTAAAAATGTATTTTTATTGCCAGCAGGATATATTACTCATGATACACTTAAATTCATATTCAGTTTACTAAATATTAAAGTAAACCATGTTGAGGTTGATTTTAAAATGGTTGCAGATGCTCTTCAAGCTGGTACTATTGATGCAACAGCAGGATACGTTATGGCTAAGGTTGCTCCACCTCCCTGGCTGCAGCAGGCTGAAATGGCTATAGATCTTGTGCCTGTAAACCCAAGCGAGGATGAAATAAAAGCTATAGAGAAGGCTGGATTTAAGATTGTAGAAGTAAATGTAACAGCAGCGTTTTCAAAAATTAGGGGGAAGCTTCTCAGCATCCCTCACTTCATAGGATATCAATGTGGAACCGATATTTCTGAGGATGATGTATATAAGGTGATTAAAACGATTGAAGCTAATATAAAAGCTTTAGCTAAATTAGATTCCTCATTCAGCGTGGCTGCTGAGGATTTTGTGGGACTTCAAGTAACAGCTGTAAAAACCTTTCTAGCATATCATCCTGTTCCAATTCATCCAGGATTAGCGAAATATCTTAAGGAAAAGGGCGTATGGGATCCTGCATGGGATCGACTGGTAGCAAAGTAAATAAAATAATATCTATTTTTTATTTTGTATTTTGTATTATATATTTAGTATTTTCAATGCATTTCTTCATTACAGGTTTTGGAGGATCACTACTTCTTACCATAACATTAGTTCCAGTAGCCCTAATATTATATATACTAGATAGATTAAGAAATAATACTTTATATCCACATTTAGGCTTTAAGGTAAACTTAATCATAGCCTTTATCTATGTAATAATATGTATTTACCTTCTAATATATTTAAGAGTGGAATACTGGAACCTTCTATACTATAGGCAGGCAGCCTTTAATTTAATGGATAAAATAACTGCACTTATAATTTTTCTTTTAATAATGGAGTTTATGAGGAGGGAATATAAGGTTCTTTTCTATCTTTCCATATTTCTTGCAGTATATTGTGCATATGGGTATCTATTTCCAGGTATACTATATCACCCCGGGGTCTCCTGGACTAGAATTATAGAGTCTTCAACTCTTGAGTTTTCCTTGGGCTGTTTCGGATCTTATGCTCAAATAGGTGTTACAACTATAGCTGCCTTCCTACTCTTTCAATCGTTTGCTGCAGGATTTGGTGTTCAAAACTCTATTGTCAAAACAATTCTTTACATTTTTGGAAGAAGAAAACGTCTTGCTCCTCAAAGCGCTGTTCTTAGCTCCATGCTTATCGGTACCATAAGTGGAAGTGGGTCAGCAAACGTTATTACAACAGGTCAATTTACAATTCCACTAATGAAAAAACTTGGTTTTCCAGCAAGATTTGCCGGTGCAGTAGAGGCCTCCTCCTCTCTTGGAGGGATGGCGATGCCTCCAGTAATGGGTTTAGCAGCCTTTCTAATGGCAAACTTCTTAGGGGTAGGTTACTGGGAAGTAGTTGCTAGGGGATACTCCTTAGCTTTAGTTTACTATATTGCAGTAGCATTCTCAGTATATTTATTAACAAAAAGGTTCATAATTAAAGCTGGGGATGTAGATCAATCCTCAACTTCCATAGCTAAACCTAATTTGATGGATATAGCTCAAGTCTTAATTTTCTTCATCTTCATATTTGTTTTAATATATTTTATGGGGGTGCTTATGATGCAGGAAATGGTAGCTGCGTTTAGAGCTGCTCTTATGCTCTTAGCAGCATCCTTAATTTCTCAAATCCTACTTCTAAAAGCTAAGCCAGCCGATATAGTTAACTGCTTTAAAATGGCTATTGAGAATTTTGGGGGAATAATGGTTGATATAATGCTCATACTTGCCTCTCTAGGTATCCTAGTAAACCTATTTACAGTTAGCGGCTGGATTCTAAAGCTTGGAATGATTGTGATCCATATAGGTGAGTATAGCCTCCTGGGCTTAATAGCTACAGCATATGCTCTGGGATTATTTCTTGGTTTAGGTTTACCTCCATCAGTAACCTATATATTAACAGCAACAATAATAGCTCCAGTGATGATGGAGCTTGGAGTTAATCCATGGGTTGCCCACTTCTTTGCGTTTTATCTAGGTTTAGTTTCTGAATATACTCCACCAACATCAATTACAGCAGCTGTCGCTTCTAAACTTTCAGGAGCTGGGTTTATGGAAACCATGATTGAAACCTGCAAAATCTCATTACCAATATTCCTATTGACAGTTGCTATTTTTAAATGGGATTTATTAGTCATCAAACCAGGCTTAATGCAGCTCTACGCCTTAGGCATAGTCTCTATTGGATGCATGAGTTGCGCATGTTCATTCTTCTCCATCTTTAGTGAAAATAGATTATTGAACTTCATGATTAAATCATTATCACTTATTTTGGGACTAATAATTCTTCTATATCCTGAAGCAACATATACAATAATGGCAACACCACTAAGTATCTTATTAATCATAATAAGTATATAAAAAATCCATTTCAAAATAATTAGGGTTTTCCAAGTTTCTAATAGAGAATTTTGTTCTAAGAATCAGGGGCTTGTAAACTTTAGCTTTAAAGTTTTCTCAAAATTGGGCGTGTCCAACTATTATTTTAGTTCTTGGTTATTTCTCTTTATGCTTAGGAGGTGGGATGTTAGGGTTTATGATGTTGCTTCTTGATGGTTTAGATTATGCTTTGGATTTTATGAATATTGATTCAAAGCTTAGTAGGAGGTTTTGGAGACCTCCTAGGCTTTATGTGAAGACATTGGTTTTAAAGGAGGTTTTAAGGCTTAAGGTATGCTGGGGAATTATCCCTCATCGATGTTAGAATTCCTAAATCCACACTATTGGGAGGTTAGGCATGGGGATATTGTGGGGAGGTTTTAAAAATACTCTTCAGGCTCCTTAACCTCATAGAGTACTCATTAATAGACTCAACGAAGTTTACTGACTGGTTGGGGAGGCTTCATGAGCTATTCATTGATGTGAGGGTGAGGGGTGGTAGCACAATATTCCAGTACATGCAGAACTAGCAAGCTCTGAGGTGGAGTTTGTTAAGGGTATATCTGAGGGTGTGGGATTCTGTTGGTGATGGAGTATTCGACGCTAAGCCCATACTGAATACCATAGCATCTAAGGGATACCCATCATAAAGAGGGGTTTAACAAGCCCAAGAGGGTACGGAGCAGAATAAGGGATAAAATGTATGATGAATCCCTATACTCGTATAGAGGTGTTGGGGAGAGAGTATTCGGAGCATTAACAGTATTGGAGATAGATTAAAGACGAAGAGGAGGAAGTCGACAAGAACAGAATAATCCTAGAATCATAATATACTGCCTAAAATACTTGCAAAACAGCTCTACAATAATTACTGAATACTAAAGCCCAAACTAGAGTTAATAGTTAAGCTACTGTACATTATCTATTAGCCAACAGCTATCATAAACCCCAGTTTTAAAAAAGATGCTACATAGATTTAAATGAGATTTTAAATACGTAGTATAAGGCTAACCATCGCATCAAAACCTAACATATTAACCTCTAAGCTACCACATTAAGATTATGTTGAGTTTATGAATTTTATGTCTAGGATACTTTAAGTTATTGTGTTGTTGACTGCCTCTTAGGGTTTGATGTGCATTATGAAGTTGTAAGGAGGATAAAGAGCCTCATGAAGAGCTTGATCTTAAAGATCGACCTCGCTGGGAAGTTGTTGAAGAACCGCCTTTTCCCTGCCTTCACTGTTCTGAACCAGCGTTCAATACGGCTCACCGAATGTTTCGTGAATCCATTCAAGCAGGGCTTTTAAGGCTTCAGGATACCATGGTCCCCCATCGACAAGGATAACCAGCTTGTTCATGCATGCCTCCAACACCCAAGAAGGTTTCAGCGTGGAGTCCTCCGCCATGAAACCCATCAGCAGCTCACGTGTATCAACATCTATTGCAGCTCAGACATAGCATCACTCCCCATTAGCCTTGATCTTTGTCTCGCCAACAGCCACCATACGCCTAGGCTTAGCCTCAACATTGACGACTAACTGCTCCAGTCTCTTAACCAAGCCTCATGGCTGCATGGAATAATCCTCAATACTTAGGCTATATCCCTATAGCTTAAGCCAGCCATGTAAAGCAGGATCGCACCAACCTTCAAATGTAGCGAAAACCTATTACACTTAACAAACCACTATCCCCAAGGGCTTTAAGAAGCTACTTAATGAGAATTACCTCCAAAGCAGCTTCTCAAAGCCCCCTAAAAACAACTTGACAGTATCTGACTTTCAGGGGAAACTGTTAAAAGTAGGGGGCTGGATTAGGGATTGAGTGTAGGTAAGCTCATAAAAGAGTTATGGTGTAGACGTTAAAGAGTATCTAGCTGACATACAATATATGCGGAGCAGGAATTAAACTGAAACAGGTCGAAGTATATGTCCAAGACTCATTAAAGCAGCTAAAAATGAAGAACTATTTGACGCCAAAACTCAAGAGTTTTAAGATAACTTCATGCTTAAGTTTACAAGGCGCCGGTAATTGTAGTTAGGTTTATAAGGGATTATAAATAATATTCTGGGATGTGTATGATGTTTTCTAAGGGAGCTTTAAAAACATCATATATAGCTATTGCAGTTATTGTAATAATAGTTATTGCTGCTATCGCAATCTACTTCACAACAATGCCAACACCAACCCCCATTACCCCTAAGCCAACACCTACGACACCTACAACGCCAACACCTACTATACTAACCACTCCAACCCCTACATCAACGCCTCTTGAGAAAATTACTTTTAGATGGGGGACAAGCCGTGTAGGAACTACTGGATATAAAACTCTTGCTAAGCTTACTGAGATACTTGGTAAGGAGATGCCTAACTACGATTTTAGTGTTATAGCGACTCCGGGAGCTGCTGCCAGCATTAAAGATTATGCTGTAAGGAATCTTGAGGGATGTTATGCAGGTACTCTTCAATTTAAGCATTTATATAGTGGTATTGGTCTCTTTGAAGGTTTTAAGGCTGAAAGATATCCTGTTCAAACGTTCTGGTGCTTTACCTTGGATGCTTGCTGCATAATACCTGACGCTAAGAAGGATGTTTATAGAAGCTGGGCTGACTTAAACGGTAAGAAAATATTTACACTTCCACTTGCATGGGAGTTGGGAATGTGGGTTAGGGATGGCTTAACTCTGCTAGGCATTAATTATACGCATGTAGAGATAGGTACCGATATGGTTGCTACATCTCTTAAGAAGGGGGATATAGATGCAGCCTTCATATATATTACATCAGGCATATCCTTAGCTCCATGGATAAAGGAGCTGGAAATGAGCGTTGATATAGCTATTTTAAACCCTAGCCCTGATGAAGTTTCAAGGCTAAAGAAGGCGGGCTACGTTTTCGTTGAAGTTAATCCAAGAGTTTTCTCAACCAATGTTGATGTTGAAAAAATATATGCTATACCGCTTTACTATGGCTTCCACGTTGGAGTAGAGATGTCTGAGGATACAGTGTATAAAATACTTAAAATCTTCGAGAAGTATTCGAAGGAATTGATCGATTATGATCCTCTATTCAAAGTCCTTGAAAAGGATTTTGCAGGTTTTCAAGTTCTTGGAATAAAGTCATGCCCGGAAATTCCAGTACATCCAGGATTAGCGAAATACCTTAAGGAGAAGGGACTGTGGAGTGATGAGTGGAGGATTGCAAAATAAACTAAACATAATTTTTTTAATATTTACCATATCGTTTACTCTCTACCTACTTATCTATTACTATTTAGGGATTGGAGGAGCAACACTATTAGCTGTAACAGCTGTTCCACTAGCATTTATAATATATGTGCTTAACTCGTTGAGGAGTGGTAAATTATACCCCAAGCTTAACGTTAAGGCAAACTATACGGTTGCAACCTTATATGTTTCACTATGTATTCTCGCCTCATCATATATATATATGGAGTTCTATAAACTATGTACGGTAAGAATGGGATCCTATAATGCTTATGATGTCTTCATGGGTGCAATTATGGTTTTATTGATTATGGAGTATATGAGGAGGGAGCATTTCCTACTTTTCTTAATAAACGTATTCCTCATAATATATACTCTTTACGGTAAAGTGTTTCCAGGCATGTTTTCACATCCAGGTCTTAGCTTAACAAGAACAATAGCAGCTTTAAGCGTGGAGTTTGAGACAGGAGTTTTTGAGAGGCTACCTCAACTAGCACTAACCACGATAGGCGCATTTATATTTCTAGTAAGTATTGCTCAGGGGTTTAAAGCTACAAGATCTATTGTTAACTGTGTTTTATCACTGCTGGGAGGCTCCCCCCGCTATGCTCCTCAAGCAGCTGTTTTAGGTTCAATGGCTGTCGGTACTTCAACAGGTAGTGGAGCAGCAAACGTGGTTGCAACAGGTAGCTTCACAATACCATTAATGAAAAGCATAGGCATACCTGGAAAGATAGCTGGAGCTATTGAAACATCATCATCGCTAGGTGGACAACTTGTCCCGCCAGTAATGGGTGTATGCGCATTCATTATGGCTGATTTCTTAGGAGTATCGTACTTTGACGTAATGATTAGAGGATTTGTACCGGCAGTTATATACTATGCAGGTATTGCATTGATTGTCCACCTGGTAAGTCTTAGATACATTAAGAAGGATAGTAATGTAGTTTTAGGAGGGAGTAGATTGGAGATTTACGATATAATAAATGTCGCCATATTCTTCTCAGGATTAGCTATACTGGTGTATCTAATGGGTGTTGTTATGGTAGCTGCTACCTATGCTGCAATAGTATCGGCTACGTTAATCTTCATATCCTTACTGCTAAATTACTCCTACCATGTAGGCAGGAAGTCGAGCATCAAGAAAGTATTTGGAGAGATTTGGCGTTGTTTAATGGATTCCATTCATGGATTCTCAACCTTAACCTCAGATTTAACACTACTACTGGCAGGGTTAGCGATCATGACTACATGCTTCACAATCACAGGAATTCCATTAAAGATAGGATTTATATTAATGGATGTAGGAGGCAGTAACTTGCTGCTTCTAGTAGCATTAACCTTTATCTTCGGATATATTGTTGGGCTTGGGCTTCCCCCATCCGCCACCTATATACTTACAGCTATAGTGATAGGATCCCATATGGTTAAGCTCGGATTTAATCCATGGGTAGTTCATTTCTACGTATTCCTCCTATCCATTACCTCAGAGCTTTCACCACCAACATCTATAACTGCTGCAGCAGCCTCTAAAATTGCTGAAGCATCCTTCATCGAAACCATGGTTGAAGCCATGAAGATATCTTTCCCACTCTATATCCTAATGTTTGCATTATTTACAAGACCAAGCCTAGTTATTGAGCCAGGCCTCCCCCAGCTAGCTGCAGGAGGTATAGTTCTCATCGGAACTCTAGGATTAGCGCTCGCCATATGGGGGAAGTTTAGTAAGAATCCTATCATAAATCTAGTACTAAAAGCGATATTAACCTTAACCTCCCTAATAACTATATTTCATCCAGATATGATTGCTGTAACTATAGCTATGATACTAACGCTAGGATTATTTGGGTATGGATTTAGAGTCTCTATGAGGTATAAGAGTTTAAATCTTCATTAAATTAACTGAATGTTACAGATTGGAACCCACAACCTAAAAACACCAATAATTGAACAAAACTTTCTCTCTATTATTGAGTTGTTTTGGAATTTATGTTATCTATTGATAAGGGCTTATATGGTCTAGAATTAGAGTATGAACTTTAGGAGAAGTAAATAGCCTTCTAGAATCAACGTAAAACAACAAACATAGAGTACAAATATAAGGTTTATTATAGGTTTAAAGGACGTGGTAACTTAGGATTATATGTTTTATTGTTTAATGATTATGTTAAGTATTAGGTTTGGCTGAGGATCTATAGTATTTCGCATAACTTTTTTCTACTGTTTTCTTGAGTATATGTTATGGTTGATCTGCTGAGTCTTTGAGGGTGAAGAGGGATTACAAATTCAACATAAGCAGATACCTAAACATGGAAAATAATAGTGAAAGAACTTTAGCGAAATACTATAGTTATCTTTAGGAGAAGTAGGATTTCTTTGAGCTTAATTCTTAGCTTAGTATTCTATATTCAGCCTTCTAAACTTGAAGGCTGAGGAGCACTATCTGAGTTTCATAGGGTTTCTAAGACTTCTTTGGAGTAGGTTGGGAAATTTAGGAGAGAGTTAATGTTAATTCTTCCAGAATTTCTAGAAGGCTTATAGTATTGGATGAAGCATGCATTAAGTTATGGTTTATAATGAATTTATGCTAAATGTTAGTAGGAGTGAAATCTACTATGAATGTTTATTCTTCAAGAAATATTCCGCTACAAGCTATTTATAAGTAATTTCTAAAATATTGTTGTGAGGAAGCCTAATAGGATCTATACTTACCATCCAGAAGAGAGCAAAACATTCCTCAACACAATAACATCAAACCTAATTAATAAAAGCAAGAAATTCAGAAAATTAACAATATATTGGAGGCTATTCATAAACATTCATACTATACTACAATCATTTGAGGAAGTGAGCTTAAGTTGCTAGGTCTGAACTATCTTACCGTAAAGTTTATATGAAGGTTTATTTACCCGTATACGGATAAGTATGGTTTATGAGATTGGTGAATACGGACATTATGGAGGGTTTGGAGCACGAATTAATCCCGAAAAGTTTCTAGAAAGAAAAATTAAGAGAGTAAGAGAGTTTATGAAGAAATATAATTTTGGATCTATTTTATGCTTAACTGAACCTAATATAGCCTACGTTACAAATACAACTGCAATTATTGGAGCACTTGCAGGTATAGGCGGCTATCGTTATGCGATTCTCCCAATAGAGGGTGAATCTATCCTTTTCGAAAGGTGCGATCCCGCCTTCCATATTCAAAAACAGATACCATATATTACTGTTAAGCGCTCAGTACCATATTCTGGAGGAGTTTATAATTCATGTCCATTAGAAGCGCAGAAATACCTATTAAGGGCGTTTACTGAACAAATAAAAGATTCTTTAAAGGAGCTTAAGCTTAATAATGAAATTATAGGTATTGATGCTGACGTCCCACATGTTGTAAAAGCATTAGAAAGCCAAGGATTAAACGTGAACATAGATGGAAGGAAAATAATGCAAGAAGCAAGAATGGTAAAACTACCTGAAGAGCAGCAAATGTTTAGACGGCTTGCAAATGTTCTTGACGGCTGCTTCGGAGTAATTGCTAAAACTGCACGTCCCGGAGTTCCGGAATACGAGGTATTAGGAGCAGCAGCAAGATATGCATTAAGCCATTATGTAAGTCCGGATGGAGGATATATATTGTCCGGACAACACACATGGCCGAAGGATCAATCTCGTCAATGTACAGATAGAAAATTAAGAGTTGGAGATACTGTTGTTATAGATCTTTATAATTATAAATACTTTGGCTACTGCTCTTGCTACTATAGAACATTTAGTATAGGAACTGCTGCAAAAGATGTAAAAGAGACTTATAATGAAGTTGTAACCATGCTCATAGAGGCGGAAAAAATTTTAAAACCAGGCATTACAACAAAAGACGTTGTAGAGAAATGGAAGGATGAAATAGAACTATGGTCAAATAAACCTCCATTCATTAGAGATGAAAGAGATAGCCTCTCCACATTCATGAATAACATGGGGCATGGACTTGGTCTTATGACTGTCTATGATCCTCCATTCTTCTGGAGGCCTATATCCCTTAAATACCCTCAGAAGCTGGAAGCTGGAATGGTCATAGCTTTAGAAACCCAGGGAGGAACACCTGATAATAGATGTGGCGTAAGAATTGAAGATATGATAATAATAACAGATGGAGGATATGAAGTAATATCAAGATGGCCAAAAGAGGAAATAACAGAATTACCTCTATATTGACTTACCTCACTAGTTCAACGTAGCTACTATTAAGCACTATTTAATCCATTATAATACTACTATTTTAATTTTTAAAGCTTTGTGGCTTAATTAAATTTTTCTGTTAACTCTCTTTTTCCCTTATGGATTGGAGGAGTGTTGATGAGGGGCTTATTAGGTGTGGTGAGCTTCTTATCAGCTTCCTGAGAGATAATCCCTATGTATATATACATATTAGCTAATAAATCTTTCTAGGAAAGCTCATAAGCAAGATCTTGATAGGAATCTACTTCTCTATCTGCAGCGTGAATTTTAGAAGGATGAGGTGAAAAATGCTGTTAACACATACATGAGGGAAATAATGAGGAAGCATTGCTGGAATCTATAAGTCTGAACTGTGAAAGCAGCTTCACTTAAAACTTTAGACCATTACCTATGAGTCTTCCATGCAGTATTCCAGACCTTCTTAGTACGGTCTCAGTCCTTAAGCCGATTTGTGATTTTTCTGAGCTATAGAGTGAGTGCTGTTAAAAATTCCTGAAATCAGGATCGTTTGGCTTAACTATTTTTATTTTCTGGCTTCATTAGGGTATTTCTTCCTAAGTTTGGTTTAAGTTTTCGAAAAAGTGACTGTTTGCTGCTACAAGAAATGCTTCTTGATGTGTTGAAGCAAGCGCAACTCTAAGGACTTCTTTATCCTCCTCTTCTGTTAAACCAACATCGTTAACATCATAGAGTTGAACACAAGTACTTTCCAAAACATGGAGCTTAACACCTATTTCTGATGAACGGGTTTTACATAGGAACCCTCTTAATTTGCTAGAGAACATCTTAAGTCTTGGTAAAACCCTAAGAAGACTTGCTTGGAAGGGGGGAAGGGGATGGTGTTGTTCTAATAATGGTTTAGCCTTTGTGTAGTAAACTTTGATGAGGTGTGGCGAAAAATAGATTGTTACATGATTAGTTAGATTAGGATTGGATAATGAATAACTGTTGTCGAGGATGAGGTAGTAATAGTCTGAATGGTCTGGTATAAAGCTGAAGCTGTATGATTTTACCCTTCCAGAATCTATGTAGGGCTGTGTGGGGTAGCCGCTCATCCAGGCATTAAAGCCTTTCTGGTCGAAAACGTAGAATCTTACATCATAACCAGCAGTTTCAACAACGCTTCCACCCACAACATTCCCCGATTTACCGGTAACATCAATGTATACTCGATAATAATAAATTTTGCCGGCTGGAACTGTTGGCTTATCATCTATGAGTACTTTACTTCCTGTGGCTTGGTAGGGCTCAGTTGTTGTGTATGTTATTGTTCTTGTTACCGTTTTCTGTATCGGTATCGTTTTCTCATATGTTATCGGTATTACTGGTAGGGAGAGTATTACCATTGCAGCTATCAATATAGCTGCTATATAGTAGCCTCTACGGCTTTTAGGTGTTGGCACATCTAAATTAAATTATGAAAATTAATAAACCTTACCGCGCGCGCGTCACAAATTACTGATTCAACATCTAAATCTAGACAGGCATCTATATCCCCTATAGCACATCTGCAGAAACCCCAAACCTCAGCTTTAAGCCCAAGCCTCACAATCTCCCTAACAACCTCCCTATCCTCAACAGAAACAACAGGCATACCTGCCTCAATTCTCTGAACACCTAACTCATCAA
>Ga0080004_1118311_pt1 | contig 37677 bp, 30 predicted proteins | sample WasSprMetagenome_FD_69207 | JGI IMG/M metagenome (GOLD analysis project Ga0080004, IMG submission 69207) | Sulfidic aquatic microbial communities from Washburn Spring, Yellowstone National Park, USA - WS (SPADES assembly) (version 2) | ecosystem: Environmental > Aquatic > Thermal springs > Hot...
GGCTCCCGACGGCTCCTACCTTGTCCATCTCGTCAACTGGCACGCGGCGAGAGGCTACGCGCTGCCGACGCACGCGTGGGAGCTCGAGCCGGTAGAGGCCGAGTTCAGGCTCAAGCTCGACGGGGAGCCGGGGTCCGTCGAGGTGCTGCCGAATGGCGCCGCGGAGCTCGAGTGGAGGTACCGCGACGGGGTTCTCGAGGCGCGCGTGAGGGGGTTGAAGATCCACGCGGCGGTGAGGGTCGCGCCCTAGCGATACGCGTTTTAACCCCTTTCGCGGATAGGGCTCGTGTTCAAGGTATCGAAGCACGTGCTGGCGACGAAGCCCTACCACGTCCTCGCGAAGCCGGGCGACATCGCCGAGCGAGTGCTTGCGGTGGGCGACCCGGGGAGGGCGGACTCGATCGCTAGGGAGCTGCTGAGCGACTTTGTACTAGTGAACAGCAACCGTGGGTTCAACACGTACACTGGCTTCTTCGAGGGCGAGCGCGTTACGGTGGCGACGCACGGAATCGGCGGCCCCTCGGCCGCGATCGTTGTCGAAGAGCTAAAGATGCTGGGCGCCAAGCTCGTCGTAAGGCTGGGTACGTGCGGGGGCCTCACGGAGAAAGTGAAGGTGGGGGACGCGGTTGTCGCGCTGGGCGCCATCTACCAGCCCGGCGGGGCCCTCGGCATGTACGCTCCTGGGATGTGCTACCCTGCGGTCGCGGACCCGGAGGTGGTGGTCGAGCTGGAGAAGGGGTTGAGGGAGGAGGGGTTCAACGTGCACCGCGGCATCGTCGCTTCAAGCGACGCTTTCCACGCGGAGGAGGCAAACCTCGGCGCGTGGAGCTCCGTCGGGGCCGTGGCGGTGGAGATGGAGTGCGCCACGATCTTCACGGTGGCACGGATCAGGGGGGTGAAGGCTGGGGCGGCACTGCTCGTCATCGACAATCTCGCGACGGGCGAGCTCTTCGAAGCGGGCGCAGAGGAGCGGAGGAAGCTCGAGCTCAAGGCGGCGAAAGGGGCGCTGAAGGCCCTCGCCAGGATCCAGCTTTAGGGCACCGGCGCTAGCCGAGCGGCGCGGCTTCCAACCCCTTCTCCGCCGCTTTCGCTAGTTTCTCATCGCGCGCCGCCAGCTCTAAGCCTTCCCATCGTTATGTGCTCGGCTCGCGCAAACGGGTTAATGACTCTCGCGGTCCTCTCTCACGCTCTTAATCGAAAACCCCTTCTCGCTAGGTTTCACATCTTTAAGTAGTTCATCCCATTTTTCAACGAATTTCTTGGTCTTCGCTATCCAAATAATCTTTTCCAAGAACATTCTGACCTCTTCGTAAATTCCGCCTCCCCGTTCTTTCAAGATCTCTTACCGCAAGCTGGGGTGCGACAGGATGCATAAACATTTTTGCGCAGGAGCGCGACAGCGCAGTTCGTCTTGACGCACCTGAAAGCGGAGCTAAAACACGGAGACGCGTTCAGCTTCTTTGCACTAGTTCTCCTCGCGGCTAGCGCAAAAAGTTTCGGGTTTGAGGGAGGGGGAGGGGCTAAGTGGCTTGCTTCCTGCCGCCCTCCGCGCAACAAAACTTTCGTGTATCTCCTGCCAAGAAGCGTTGGCTGATGGCAACGTGCGCGAACACTCCGGCAAGCGCGGGGGCTTTCGCGTACGTTCCCTCGCGGAGGGCCGGCGTTGCGCCGGAGCCTCGGCTGGAGGCTGCGCACATTAAGCATTTTTACCTCCGCGCAACCGAGGAGACCGTGAAGGCGGGCCTGAACCTTTGGACGCTGATCGGCTTCTCGCAGGAGAAGCGGCCCGACCTCGTCTGGGCTGTTTCGACGACAAAGGAGATCGGCTACGACGGCGCCGAGGTGGTGTATGACGACAGGCTCCTCGACCCAAAGACGATCACGAATGAGGAGCGCGCGAGGATCAAGGGCGTCGGCCTCGAGATCCCCAGCGTGGCGACCGGCGTCTTCTGGAAGTACAACCTGGGCTCTCCCGACGAGCGGGAGCGGAGAACCGGGCTCGAGTACTTGAGGATGGGGCTCGAGCTCGCGAGGGACCTGGACGCCAAAGTGCTCCTCGTGGTGCCCTGCGTCGCGAGGCCCGAGGTACCGTACGAGGACCTCTACGAGAACTCGAAGAGGTCGCTGAGGGAGGCGGCGAAGCGGGCGGAAGAGCTGGGCGTCACGATCGGCGTCGAGAACGTCTGGAACAAGTTCCTCTACAGCCCCCTCGAGTTCAGGAAGTTCCTCGACGAGGTCGGCTCCGACTACGTTAAAGCGTACTTCGACGTGGGGAACGTGGTCGCCATCGGCTACCACGAGCACTGGACCCGGCTGCTCAAGGGCAGGATCGCGATGGTCCACGTGAAGGACTTCGACGTGAACGTCGGCAACATCAGGGGCTTCCGCCACGTCGGGAAAGGCAGCATCGACTGGCCGAAAGTCCTCAGGCTGCTCAGGGAGGCGGGGTACGACGGCTTCCTCAACGTCGAGTGCCCACCCGAGTTTTACCCGGACCTCGAGCGGCCAAAGTACCCGGAGGATGGCATAAGGGCGGCTAAAGACAACCTTGAAGCGCTAAGGAGATTAATCGGGAAATAAACTAAATAAAAAGATTATTTTTCTTCAATACTTTACATACCCATGGCTTTCGGCAGTACCTTTAGGAATATCTCTCTGAGCGCCACAAAAAGGAAGAGGGCTCCGTAGCCGGTGCAGAACCCTACCACCGCCGGTAAGACTTTCTCTTCAAGAGCCTTAACTCCTCCTACCCTTGTGATTACAAGCTTGATTATCAATGCGACGATTGCGTTCATCCACATGTACTCGTTGAGCCACAAGCTTATGCTGAGCGCCGCCGGGTTAATCATGAACCAAGGCCACCTGGCTCTAGCCATGTACAGACCTATCGTTATTGCTGCCCCCACCACCGTGTAAACGATATGCGTTGTTATATCGTAGCCCACTGGCCAGTACTCGGAAGAAACTATGTTCTCGGCACCCGTAGCCCAGGCTACACCACCTCCCTCCCAGTTATCGCCCGTGAAGGAGGATAACCCGCCGTAGTGGTGCATGAACCACGTGCCGAAGGGGACCGCGACGAGAATCCCTACGATGCTTGTGATGAGGAGCGCTTTGAACATGTCGCCAGCTCTCGTATCGTTAACTTGAGCCACTCTGTAGCCTATTTGCGACATGAACATGGAGTTGCTCTGGAACCTCGGCGTCCACCACGTTGCCGTCGTGACGAGGAACATGCTTCTGATCGCTAGCGGGTTCGTGTTAGGCACAACTGCTTCCCAAAAGCCTGTCGCGGCGCCAAGGTAGTAGACATAGGGCCATATTAAGGGCGTTCCAACCGGCATGTGGTACCAAACCTCGCCAACCATCCTTGTTGAAGCAACAATCCACAGGAGCCAGAGAACGTAGAAGACGATGTAAAGGTGAATCGGTATCCCGGCTGCCGCCCAAAGCACCCCCCAGATGATCGTAAAGGTTGTGAGAAGTAGTAGAACAGCCCGTATCGACTGACCCTGCTCTACATAGTCTTCGCCTTTAAGGGTGGAGAACACCTTCTTTATGTGCGGCCAGGCCGCGACAAAAGTCCAGATGCCAACCCCTACTAATACACCTGTTGTTCCGAACCAGGAGTAGTGGAACGGCGGCCTGTAGCCTATCGACCAGCAGGAATACGAGCTGATGCCGGGTTCGAAGGGTACAAGCCCTGCCCTTATGACAATCATGTTGTAGATCACGTTGATCACAAGCCACGAGACGATGGCCGTCACTAGCACGTCGGTCGAGATCATGAGCCACAGCACGATCTGAGTTATGTGGAACACGAAACTGAAGTCAGCTCCAGGGAGCACAGGCTCGGTCATTAGCGTTATGTAATCGATAGGGTACTCGCCCCACCAGGCGCCGAAGGGTATGACCGGCCAGATCTCGTATATTACTGGCGCGAGAGAAAGGAGTATGCCCAGCAGGAACCCTATCCACATCATGCGAACCCAGCCGTCACCGAAGTCAAAGAGCCTAGATTTCCCCTCGCCCGATACCTCAAAGGCTGTTTTCGTGAAATAGGATAGAGGCAAACCGGCTACAAAGGGAAGCCGTTCGACCTCTACCATCGGCCTCCTGAAGATGAAGCCCCAGCTCAAACCTATTGCAACCCAGGAAATCCAGAAGAGAGTCCAGTAGATCATAGGTGCTATCCACGGCCCCCAGTCAACTATCCCTAGCCCTTCCCAAGCGTGTCTTAACAGCTCGGGGTCGCTCGGAATCCAGAACGATGGAAAAGCTCCGGCCCAAGCCCCCTTGTAGGGATCAACGTTCAAGGCGTAAACTAGAGGTACGAGACCTGTACCGCTGCTCCATCCCTTACATAGACCCTCGTTTGGTGTACCCTTCTCTATGAAGCTGATTCCTGTTAGTATCCAGAAAGGCACCATTAACACGACGGCCTCTTGCTTTGTCAATCTCAGCTTAGGGCTCAAACTTCCAAGGAATGTTAAAAACATGATAATCCAAAAGTAGGAAATGAAGCCCCCGCTGAAGGTATACGGTCTGTCAGAAAGGTTCCACAAGTACAGCGTGGGAATGTAGTAGATGGCGGTTATCAGCACCATAAGGACGAGAACCCTAGGCGTTAGACCGGGGAGCAACTCTTTTTCAGCCATCGCTCCTCCCTTGAGGATTTCCGGTAATTGGTTATATAAAAAGTTTTCTCTAACTCTACTTAACTTTTTCAAGGTACTTCCTCCTGTCCTCTTCTCGGAGACTTCTCCAGAGGAGGAGCTGCTTCCTCAGCGAGTCAACGAAATAGTAGTTGGAAGTGCGCCATGTTTCGTACCTTCCAGTCAACCGGGTTATCCTGACGAGGAAACCGTACCTGTTCAAAGATGCTTCATAAGCCAGTACCGTCGCTTCTTGTGTGATGTTCAGTTCCTTAGGCGCTAGCGCAGCTTTAAAAACGATCGAACCGTCCCTTAACAAAGGTTCCTCTAACACCGTGTAGTACACGGTAACCCTACCGCTGCCTTCCAGGTACTCTTTAAGATAGAGGAGCATGGCTAAAGCCTCCTGCTTCGAAGTCGCAGTCACCGGCAAGGGTATCTCCCAAAGGTCCCCTCTAGGAGACGTCGGTATCCTCCATCTCCGCTCGAGAGAAGGCGTTATGATTCCCGATGCCGCGAGCGCCGGGTATATAGACGAGAGTACGATGACGGCTATTAGCGCGAGCAGCGATAGCGCGAGCGAAAGCGACGAAAAGTTGAGCACGTACGTTGTTGGCAGAATTCCAGCTAGGTACAGAAGGTAGTTAAGAACAACGCCCGCGATGTAACCGATGGGGATCACGATTGAGGAGTAGACGAGGCTTTCCGTTAGGAACATCGCGAAAGTGCCCCTTGGAGGTAGGCCAACCGCGCTGTAAACCATGATGTCTTTTGTCCGCTCTCTCACAGACGCCATGAACGTTATCACGATGTTGAGACTTCCGATTACCAATAAAACAACAACAGACTCCCAACCCATTAAGCTCCAAGTGACAATGCGCGAGTAGCCGATAACACCCGCAGAGCTCCCAACGTAGACGGGGACCTCCAGCGTTTTCGCTAGGAAAGCGGCGGCAGCCTCAGCTTCTGCTCGAGGTATCTCGCTCTTAAGGTAAACCGCGATGCTCCAAACAGATCCACCTAAATCTAAAGCCAACCCGCTTGGAACGATGAGAACGTCATCGTAAGGTAAAGGATAGGCTATACGAGCTTGAGCTTGTGACACAGCGTACTGGGGGATGGTCCTAGGATCGAGAGGCGTCACAGCCAGGTCGTCTAGATCCCTGATCTGTCCCAAGGCCTGCGAGGAGAGCACGCCAACTACGAGAAGCTTTAAGCCGTGTAGGTCGATCACATCACCTACATCGACTCCCAGAGCCTTGGCCTGGCTATCTGTTAGCAAGCAAGCGTAGTAGTCGTACTCCTCAAATAGCCTCCCTCGAATCAGCGCGCTCTTCAACAGGATTCGCGACTCGAAAGGCTCTAAGCCCAATATCCCCCGTACAGTCACTGTAGCGTTACTGCCTACTTCCGGCTTCAGGTAGGCGACACGGCCTAGCGGGTATACTGTGGAAGGCCATAACCGCACCCTCAGGCATGCGCGACCCGCTCCTTCTAGAAGCGCGTCCACAGCGTAGGCCGTGTAAACGTCCAGCACGTTGTATGGGGGCTCCGACCTCCCTTTCTTCAGAAGGAAACCTTCGTAATACGCGCTGTATGGTAGCTTCGATATGGTAACTGCCAGCATGTAGGATGAGGACGTGAGGGATACAACGGCTATAGTTATGGAGAGCATCGTTAACAGCGTTAGCAGAGTCCTTAACCTGTACCTCCGCATGCTCTCAAGGGCGACGGAGGAGAAAACTTCCGCTAAGGATACGCGAAGCTTTTGGAAAGTGTGCATGCCCAATCGTTTCACAGACTCCTCTTCAACGATCCTAGACGTCTCACTCGACAGTATCGCGGTGACAAACAAGAGGAATGTGAGGACTAGTATCCCAGCTAAAGCTAAAGCGGAGTTCGATATGAGGGCTAAAGACGGGTGCACAAAGCTGAAAACTGTTAGCAAGACACCCGCCACAGCCACCGTCGCTAGCAACCTACGTAACCCGCTTTGGCGCAAGGCCAAGCGCTCGAAGAAGAAGGCAAATGGAAGGAGCAGAGCATAGAACACCACAGCCGTACCACTTAAATCGAATATCAGGGGCATCACGTGGACGTCGTACGCTGTGAGAGCCCAAGACCAAGCGAGCAACGCGTTGCCGTAAGCTTTGCTGTACGTCTTGTTCCTTAAGTAAGCTTCAGCTTTCTCAATGAACATTTCTGCTTTGGAGAGCACCTCTGGCGCGGTTGGAGAGGATACAAAGCGCGAAGATAGTATCGAGTACCTGTATGACGATACAGAGTACATGTCTTTCGCGAATCGCAGCGCCGTGAAGGTCACTCTCAGCCGGTCGCCCGGGGACTCCAGCTGGAAACCTTCGCCCTCTGGGTTCGATGGGCTGGAGTTTACTAGCACACCGACGTTACCGATCTTAACGACTCCGCGTTGGAGAGCGATAACAGCTTTGAACCTTGGTTGAACGAAGACAAGTGCGACCCTCTCTTTTGGGTTGTATAGAGTCCCGTAAAAGAGAGGCTCAGAGTATTCGTTTAGGCTGTAAGGCATCAGCCTAGCTTGCTCGGTAAGATATGCTAGGTCGCCGCTCGAGGTTGGGTCGCCGATAACTCCTCTGCGCATGTATGCGGGGTTTAGCATGTCGAACAACTCTATCGAGGCGCATTCGAACACGACTGCTGTCGCATTCTCCGGGTGCGTCCACAGCGATAGGTAAGGTGGGAATGTGCGCGCTCCGTAGGTTCCCAAGTCGGGCGCGTACTTGATGCGGCTGGTTTCGTCTAAGTACCACGCCTCCACGAAGACAGCTGTCCTGTAACTGAGGACGGTAGCCACTGGGAGCCCGTGAACCTCGAACTCTCCTCTAGAATCAGATTTCACAAAAATATTCGCGAACGGTAGAAAACTCGCTTGCGGGTTTACACCGACACGCACTATAGCTCCTGGCAATGGGTCGTACCAACCTTTGGTCAGGTTGAAGAATACAACTTTGCCTCTCAGAGTAATGAACGAAGCCGGACCGCCCCTACCGTAAAGCCTAACGCGAGCTACGTCGTAAAGCGGTACACCGCTGCTTGATAGGATCTGGCTTAACACCGCGTGTACAACAAGCGTTTGAGTTTGCAGCTTCCCTACGTCGACTCTGTCGAGTGTATCGAAAGGCGTCCACCAGTAAAGCCTGCGCGCAAAGGACGTCACTAGGGAGAACGCCGGCAAGCCTGCGAGAGCGGCGGGCTCGGAATCCAAGATGATCGGCTCTAGAATTGTGCTATCCCAGTAGTACTGCGTTAAAACGTCGTTTAAAGCGTAAGGAGATAGCCCCAATTCAGGCAGTACTTCCTGCCTAACCTTTCCAATAATATTCTTTATCCAATTGTACCTGCTGACTATCTCTGGACCTCCTCCAGCTGACCCGTACTTGTAGAAGTGCCCTATGTGTAGCGCGCTCACCTGATCTCCGTCTGAAGATAGATCCAAGTTTACGAGCGCAAGGACCTTATAAGGAAGCTTTTGATTGAAAAAGAACGCTTCTATAAACTCTCTCGCACCCGCTAGACCCTCCCAGTGGCCGCTTAACGCCGCGAATATCAGCGTGCGATCGGGTTTCCCTCTGGCATAGAACTCAGCGAGAGTCAGGAGTACTGCCACGGATGATGCTTCGTCAGAACCCGGTGAGAGTGCTGGAACGATGCTGAAGCTGTCGTAGTGGGCGGTGACTACGACGGCTTCATCCGGGGTTTTAGCGCCTTTAATGACGCCTACTACGTTCTCAGCCTCAACCTCCTCCCAAGACACGTTGATCACGAGCTTAGCGCGCAACCCCCGTGTGGCAAGCTTAACCAACCGCGAGCCTGCATCACCGGGAGCGTACGCTCTCGGAGCGTACAGAGGAGTGAGTAGGAGCTTCTGCATAGCCTGGTACCTGTTGCACTCTCCTCCGACGAAAACTACAGCGCTAGCTCCGAAGCTCAGAGCATCTACCCATCTATCTCCGGAACTCGCTAGATCCATCACGACTATCGCGCCATCTAGATCTTTCCCGTCGAAATCTTCGAATGACTCACCCCTTGCGTAAACTAGTCGACCCTCGACGATTCCCGAAGAGACCTGAACAAGATTCGGCCACAGCGGATAAACAGGCAGCTTCTCCACGCTTGAGCCGTCAGAAACTTCAATGTAGGATCCCCTATCGATTGGAACCAAAACTCTATATTTTTGTTCTATAACATCTAAACTCAAATTTTTGAAAAAAGATTTTATGTATTGCGTGGCATTATAGTAGCCTGGGTATCCCGTCACTCTTGAACCGAAACCGGAAAAGCGAGCTATTTTTTGAGATATACTGCTCGGGATCAGGGTGAAATTCTGGTTCTCATCAATTGGAAGAGAGTACGCGGAAGAAAACATTGCAAGGCTAAAGATAAGCGCCAACCAGACAGCTTGAACGTACCATAAAAGTGCCCGACCGTTGTTCGCAATTCTCATGCTGATTTTTCAATCGAGTAAATTATTTAAGTTTGACTCCGTATCGTTAAGAGAGCTCCATGAGCGAGCTAGGGCGCGGTTTCACATGGCGTTCGGCTCTGGCCCTTCTGATAACCTCTCTCGTTTTCACCCCCATCTCGATCTACATGCAGCTCGTAGCCGGCGTGGCCTCGATCCCGGCTGTCGCTATAGTCATGGCGATTCTCTTCAGCGAGATCACGAGAATCACTGGAAACCCGCTATCCAAGCAGGAGCTGATGATTATTTACCAGATGTCGGCTCTCGCCACAGGGGCGACGACCTGCTACCTCTATCAAGTGCAAAAGAGCTACTTCATGACATCGCCCTTAGCGTGGTCTTTTAAGATAAACGGAGTCCCGCTACCCCAGCTGATACCCTCCTGGTGGGCACCACCTCCCACCTCGCAAGCTTACGTCTTGAGGACATTTATTCACCCTGATTGGCTCCTGCCCTTGCTCATCGTAAACGTTCAGAGCGGTCTCTTCTACTACTTGGTGGAGCTGAGCCTCGCAATGATGGTATCGTACCTGTACGTTGAAGTTGAGAAGCTTCCTTTCCCGCTGGCAGCGATAGACGCTTCCATAGTCACTACACTTGCCGAACGCGAGCCGACGAGCATGAGGCTGTTTACCTTGTCGATATTCCCGGGGCTGGTATGGGGTGCGATCCTCTACCTGATCCCATCTCTCACTGGCGTCATTTTGGTACCGCTACCCTGGCTCGATCTAACCCCGTGGACGGCCAAGTGGGTGCCGGGCGCGCTTCTAGGTTTAGCGACTGACCTCTCACCCTACGTGAGCGGGCTCTTCGTACCTTTCCATGTGGCGGCATACATACTAGCAGCTTCCCTGGCGGTTTGGGTCATAGGCAACCACCTAGCGCTTACAACTTTCAGAAACCTCTTTCCAGAATGGGCGCAAGAGTACTTTCAGGGAATGAGCTTAAGCCAAGCTTACTCTCGCTCGCTACTTCGAGTTTGGGTAGTCCCTCAGATAGCTTTCGCCTATGCGTCTGTCGCCGCCGTCTTAATCTTCACGGGGAGGACTATTGTAAAAGCTTTCTCGTCCCTCGGCCGGGCAGGAAGCACGAGCTCCACAGCGCAGTACTTTTCGTTGAAAACGACCACCATCATGTACATGGTAGGAACCTTAGGCTCTGTAGCGCTTTTCCACCTTCTCGTTCCCTCGTTCCCGCTGTGGATCGCATTTTTGCTATCCGTTGTAGTATCATTCTTTAACGCAATAATTTCCACGCGCTCTATCGGCGAAACTGGCTACTCAGTCTCAATACCGAACGAGTGGTATACAGTTGTGTACTTGAGCGGTTACAGAGGGGTAGAAGCTTGGATCTTCCAGCCCGTTATAGGCGGGCTCCCCTCGCTGGAGGGAGGGGCGCCTTACTGGGCGTACATGGTCAAAGTAGCGTACCTTACGCAAACAAGGCCGTCTGACGTGTTCAAAGCTCTCGTTTTCAACATAGTTCTTTACAACCTCTTTAGCTTCGTGTGGACCGAGTTCTTCTGGAGGATAGCCCCCATCCCCAGCAGCGCTTACCCCTACGCCGTTGCGTCGTGGCCAGCGGCGCTCGTAAGCAGTGTTGTTTGGATAACCGGAGAGGTAGGTGTGAAACCTTGGCTTTTCGCGTACTCTTTCGCCGGTATGACTGCGCTGCTTCTCGGTGGGGAGCTAGCAGCTAGGTTCCTGCGGGTCCCATTCTCGTCTATGGGCGTGTTAATAGGGGCAACGAGCATCCCACCCTTCGCAATACCGGTACTCATTGGCGCCCTTATGAACCGGTACGTAATCCCAAGGCTGATTGGTAGGGAACGGTGGGAAAAATACAAAACAGTCGTTGTGGCTGGCATTGTAACTGGGCAAGGGATCGCCACGGGGATAGGTATAGCCTTAATGCTGATTTCCAAGGCGACCTGGATTAAGCCTTGGTGACCGGAGAGCCCCGGCGACTATCAAAGGGTAGTGGAAGTCTAGGGCTCAGAGGTACTCACCGCTCATCACGGTCAGTAAGGCGCTTTTCCTCACAGCCGCTGCTGTAAGCGCTCAGGGCTTATATCGTTTCCCTCGGCAGATAAACTGGTTTAATCCATCAAACATCGCTCTTAAGTTCTACAGCATGCAGGGTCGCTGTGAGAAGCCGCTCTAGGAGTGTAGCCTTCACGAGTTTGGGGGCCGCTCTTTACGCGGTGGGCGCTTACGCTACTGCTTACGTTGAGAGCCCATGGGGTGTTGGGCAGTTTAGACCCGCCGTGGTCGTCCCCAGCGTGTTCGCAGTGCTCTTCGGACCTCTGGTCGGTGGGCTGAGCGCGGCTTTGGGCACGCTCGCGGCGGACTCGCTGAAGCACATGACCCTCTACCTCCCCAGCCTCGTGGCCGCTGCACCTTCGAATTTCATCGCCTTTTACCTGCTTGGGAAGCTGCTTGAAGGTAGGTTCCGCTGGCCTAGGTTCATCGCCTCCTCCATGCTAGCTTTGACCGTAGGTAACGGATTGTGCGCTCTGCTCTACACGCTCTATAAAGCTGCGATCGGCGCTTTGCCTGTTCAGCTGGTGCCGGGGCTTAGCGTGGGCTTAACTGTTTGGTGGTTTTCGACGATGCTGCCCTTCCAGCTGCTGGCCGTACCTCCCCTCCTAAAGGCTCTGGCTAGGGCGCTGCCGCAGCTGGTTCCTGAGGAAGTGAGACACGAGTGCACTGAAGGGGTCACGCCCAGGAGGGAGCTAGCGCTAGCCCTCTTCGCGACCGGGGTTCTTGCAGCTTGTGTAGCGCTGCTCGCTGCTCTCTCGCAGCAAGCCGCTTCCTTTCTTGTGGGTGGGCTTCCAGCGGCAGCGAGAGAAACGATTAGATCACTCATTGTTGCCGCTTTCTCGGTGACAGCTGCTGCGCTGCTAGCTGCCGGGGCTTTTGCGGCTCTGCCGCGCAGACAAGGGTAGAGCGATGCTGGCGCCACCCTTTTTAACGGGTTCTCATCATCGAATCGATGAGCGAGAGCATACGGGTTTACAGACCCGGCGATGAAGAGCGCATCGCTTCCTTGCTGAGGGAGTGTTTCGATACGTTCAGGAACTACGGCTTGGATGGGAGCAGGTGGCTCGAGTACGCTACGCTCAACGAAGGTTTCAAGCTCGAGGGCGCTTACCTGCTCGAAGTAGACAACACGCTGGTGTCGCACATCCAGGTTGTGGAGAAGCGCCTGCGCACGGCCGCCGGTGTGCTCGAGACCGCTGGCATCGCGAACGTCTCGACCCACCCGAGCTGGAGGGGGAGGGGCTACGCGACGAAGCTCTTGGCTAAAGCGATGGAGGACTACAGGGCCAGGGGCTTCCCGCTCACCGCGCTCTTCACGGGTTACGCCAGCGACCCTCAGAGGATCTACAGGAGGCTCGGTTACGTTGACGTCTGCACCGATAGGACGTGGGCGGCCCCCCTCGACGACGCGAAGCATGCCGCCCAGAGGGCGCGGTGGATCGAGGTCAGGGAGGCGGAGGAGAGGGACCTGGACCGGCTGAGCAACCTCTACGAGGCAGCCGGGGAACGCTACACCGGCTGGCCCCCGAGGCCGCGCAGCGAGTGGGTCGAGAAGCTCCTCAAGCGGACGGCCTACCACACCGTCTTCTACGCGGAGCGGGTTCCGGGCAACTTCGTGGTGGCGGAGGAGGGCGGCGAGGTGCTCGGATACGCCGTGACAGCGAGGGTGCCGTGGAACCCGAGGGAGTTCGCGATCCTGGAGCTCGTGGCGGCTCCCGGCAGGGGCGACGCTTTGGCAGCACTGTTCTCGCACGCGGTGGCGAGAGCCGAGGAGGCGGGCGCCCGGGTCCTGCGCGCGGCGCTGCCGCCCGAGCCGCCCTACTCCAAGCTGCTGAGGGTCTTCCAGCCGCAGGGGGGCGGCGGGGTCTTCATGAGCGAGGTGCTGAGCTTCAAGGCGCTGGCCTTGAGAGCCGCCGTGAGAGCCGCTAAGCGGCTGGCCGAGCCGGTGGCGCTGGAGCTCGCGTACAGGGGCGAAGCGGTGGCGGTCAGGGTTGGAGGGGGCAAGGCGGGGCCGCACGAGGGCGAGGCGCACGCGCGCGTGGAGCTCGACCCCACGGCCTTCAACAGGCTCCTCTTCGGCCACTGCAGCGCGCTCGAGCTGCTGCTCAGCTCGACCATAAAGAGCTCGATACCTTTACGCAGGGTGCTGGAAGCCGTCGAAGCGATGTTCGAGCCCAAGCCGCTGCACATATGGCCGGTAGATCACTGGTAGCCGCGAAGTAACGGTTGCTAAGCTTTTTAGCCAAGCTCTCGCCCCTGAAAACGGGGGATGCCGCTCGTCGAGGTCGACGCGAGGGTGGAGTACGCGCCGGGGCGAACAGCTTTCGAGGGGCGCTTCGAGGCGGGCGAGGGTATGACCGTCCTCATCGGCCCCAACGGCGCCGGCAAGACGACGCTCGTGCACCTCGTAGCCGGAGTCCTGCCCCTGCCCATCGCCCGCGTGGAGGGCAAGGTCTCGGTGCTGGGGACCAACCCCTACCGCGACCACTGGGTGAAGAAGTACATCGCGCTGGCGAGGCAGAACCCCGACACGTTTAACGTCTTCTACCCGGTCCGGAAGCTGCTGAGGCTCTACGCGGTCCTGAAGGGCGAGGACCCCGACGCGGTGGACGAGGTGATGGAGAAGCTGGGCCTCTCGAGCTTCGCGCATCCCAGCGTCAAAGCGGTCAACCTCTCCTTCGGGACGAAGAGGAAGCTGGAGGTTGCGAAGCTGATGCTAAGCAGGAGCGCCCGCGTGCTCCTGCTGGACGAGCTGATCGGCCTCGACCCGCCGACGGTGCGGCTGGTGCTCGAGTTCTTGAGGGCGAGGGCTGAGGAGGGGGCTTGCGTGGTCGTCGTCACCCACGAGCCGCGCCACCTCCAGCTCCTCAGCGGGAGGGTCGTCGTCCTCAGGGGCGGGAGGGTGCTGAGGGTCGTGGAGAGCTGGAGGGAGCTGCGCGAGTACCTCGACCGAAACCTCTACGAGGTCACGATCGTCGCCGAAGGGGGCGACCCCAGGGCGCTGGAGAGGGTTGAGGGCGTCGAGCGCGTGGCGGTGGAGGCGGGACCGAGGTACGTGGTCAAGGCTAGGTGCAGGGTCGCCGCGATCAACAGCCTGGTCGAGGCGCTGATGAAGACGGGAGCCGCGATCCACAGGGTCGAGTACGACGAGATAAGCCCGCTCTTCGAGCCATGAGGCGCTACCTGGCGCTCGTCAGGGAGGCGTTCTCCCTCGCGACGATGGCACCGGTGTCGGTGGCCGCGCACATCGCCGGGTCGGTCGTGGAGGTGGCTGTCGTGGCCGCCGCGCTGAGAGCGATGCTCGGGCTCAGCTACGCGTCGAGCGTCACGATCGCGATGATCGTCTCCAGCCCCGCCGCGGCGTACGTGCGGGTCTTCGGGTTCCCGCAAAACCTGATCCCCGAAGCGTCCCTACCGCCCGGCGCGCTGCGGCGCTTGGAGACCCTGGTGCAGCTGCTGGTCGGCGCGGTGCTCAGCCCGCTCTACGTGCTCGCTTTAACAACCGCTGCCGCCGCGCTGGGCGTCGCTCACTGGGGAGCGCTGAACCCCCTCTACATCGTCGCTCTCTCCATCCCGCCGATGCTGAACAGAGGCGGGGTGAGCAGCCTCCTCGAGTACTTGAGAGCAGACGCAATGAAGCGCCTGCGTATGGGCTACCAAATGTGGGGGCCTCCCGCGACCGCGCGGGAGATCGCGGGGGCGTTCTTCGAGATCCTGTGGTCCCGAGTGGTGTACAGCATCGTCTTCACCGTGCTCACCCCCGTCTACTACTCGATGAGCGCGTTGAGCCCCTGGCTCCAAGCCCTAGCCGCGGTCCTCAACCCCTACGCCCTGTGCATCGAGACCGCGAGATCCATCCTCGCGAGCGGCTACGCGCCGCCGGCGACGCTCCTCGCGCTCGCGGCCCTTTCCGCGTTCTGGCTGAGCATGCGCATGGCGCTAGCCGAGTACGTGTGGGGCGTGTATGGTTGAGAAAAAGAGAAACAGGTATTACTTTAGCGGCAGCTTGACGGGCTCGCCCCTCCTGTGCGACTCGTAGGCGGCCAGCGCGACCTCCAGCGCCTTGTAGCCATCGTAGCCGGTGGCCCTGGGCGGGCGGTCCTCGACTACGGCGTAGACGAAGTCCCTAATCATGTTATAGTCGGCGTCGGGCCCGAAGTAGTGCCAGGTGAGCGGTTTGCCGTCGACGACCACGTTGATGCAGGATCGGAAGGCGTCTACCACGATGTAGCCGTCGGTGCCGAAGATGCCGAGGTAGACGTCGCCCCAGATGGGCCAGCCCTCGTGCCTCGACCAGCTGCAGTCGATGCTGCCGATGACCCCTCCCCTGAACTTCAGGGAGATGAGTGCGCAGTCCTCGGAGCGGAGCTCGCTCCTGATGTTCTTGCCGATCACCGCGTAGACCTCGTCGACCTCGTCCCTCGTGTACCAGCGCATCAGGTCGGCCGTGTGGACGGTGTGGTCCATCACCGCGCCGCCACCCGCGAGCTTGGGGTCGTCGAACCAGAGGCCGGGGAACTTACCGTGGTTGGTCGTGGTGATCGCGAGTATTTTGCCGACCGCCCCCTCGTCCAGCATCCTCTTGACCGCAACCGTGGCGTCGTGCCAGCGCATGACGAAAGCCTGCTGCAGCTTGACGCCAGCCTTCTCGGCGGCCCTGACCATGCGCTCGGCGTCCTCGAGCGCCGTGGCGATCGGCTTCTCCACGATCATGTGCTTGCCCGCCTCCGCCGCCGCGACGGCCAGCTCCGCGTGCTTCGCGTTCTCCGACGCTATGACCACCGCGTCGATGTCGTCGCGCTTCAGCAGCTGGCGGTAGTCGCTGTAGGTGTCTTTAACCCCGTAACGCTCCGCCGCTTCCCTTAACCGCTGGGGGTTGTCGTCGTAGAATGCGACGAGCTCCGCTTCTTCGAGCTCTTTAAGAACCCTCGCGTAGCTCCAGGCGTGGATGTGCGCGAACGAGAGGATCGCGAACCTGAGCTTCCTCATAGCACCTCACCCGCGAGCGGGAGCTTGACAGGCTTGCCCTCGTCGACCGACTTCAGCGCGGCGAGCACCACCTCCAGCGTCTTCCTCGCCTCCTCGCCCGTCACGGCCGGCTCCCTGTCCTCGACGACGCACTCGTAGAAGTGCCTTACCTCGCGGTCGTACCCATCCTCCTCGAAGGGCGTGAAGGCGGCGGGCGGAGCGTTCGGGCGGAAGACCCTCAGCGCCGCTGGGCTCTGGTTGTCGACCGTCAGCATCCCCTTCGTCCCTACGATCTCCAGGTACGTCGTGAAGGGGAAGCCGGGGGGCTGGATCCAGGAGCCATCGACGTACGCGATGGCGCCGCTCTTGAACTTGAGGATCGCGTGCGTGTAGTCGTGGGAGGTGGAGTCGGGGGTCTTCAGCGTGCCGCCCCTCGCGAAGACCTCCTCGACCTCGCCGAGCGCCCAGCGGAGGAAGTCGACGTCGTGGATGCTCATGTCCACGAAGACCCCGCCGCCGAGCCTCCGGTCCTTGTGCCAGGGAGCCCACTCGGGGAAGGGGGACTGCCTGTACGCCCTAGCGATTCTCGGCTCGCCGAGCGCCCCGCTGTCGACGATGCGCTTCGCCTCGACGTACTCCGGCCAAAAGCGGAGCACGTGGGCCACCATGAACTTGACCCCCGCGCTCTTCGCGGCCTGGATCATCTCGTCGGCGTCCCTCAGCCTAAGGGCGATCGGCTTCTCCACCAGCACGTGCTTGCCGCTCTTCGCGGCGGCCACCGCTATCTCCTTGTGCGTGTAGGTGGGCGTGCACACGTCGACGATATCGACCTCCTTCATGTCCAAGACTTTAGTGTAGTCTGTGAGCCTGTGAGGGATATTGTAGTCTTCAGCCAACTTCTTGGCTCTGCCTTCGATGATGTCAACCGCGGCTACGAGCTTGGCTCCCTTGACCTTGCTCCAAGATCGGGCGTGAACTTCTCCGATGAAGCCGCAGCCTATTAGAGCTACACTGAGCTCTCCCATCAAGGAGAAGGCGCCCAGGAGGTAAAAATGACTACCGCCCGTGTGCTCTAGCGCAGCGTGCGGAAAAGCAATTAGCCAGTCTTTACCGTGCCCCTTGAGATGATGGAAGAGCTAATCCGGCTGGACGTCGCCCAGCTCGAGCGCGTGTACAAGCAGAGGGAGCGGGCGGTCGAAGCGAGAGTTAAGCTCCCTTTCGCGCTTAGGTTGGATGGCGTCGGCTTCGGGCGTGTCTTGAAGGGGTACGCAGAGCCGAGGGACGAGAGAGTGCATAGGGCTCTGCTCCAAGGCGCTTCGGAGCTTGTCAAGCGTTTATCGGCAAGCGGCGCGTACGTCGTCAGCGACGAAGTAAGCGTGCTCGTGCTAGGGCCCTCTCTCCCATACGCGGGGAGGGTGGAGAAGCTGGTGAGCGTGTCCGCGTCCCTCCTCTCGGCAATCGTTTCCACCTCTCTAGCGCGCGCTCTGATTTTCGACTCGCGCGTCGTCCCGCTCGAAGGCGTTGAGGACGCGAAAAGGTACATCGCGTACAGGGCAAGAGTGGGGTTGAACAACTACGTGGGCTCGCTGCTGCACAGGCTGGGCGCTAAGCTTGAGCACGTGCACTTAGCTGAGCAAATCGAGAAGCTGGAGAAGCTCGGAGTACGCCTATCCGAAAAACCGGCGTGGGAGTGGAGCGGCTCCTCCCTGTACTGGGAGCTGGGGGAGAAGAGGGAGCTAGCAGTTGACAACGGCCCGTGGAAGCTGCTCGAGGCTATCGAAGTTTACGCGAGCTCGCCCGAGCTCGCCGCAGCCGGCCGGCGTGGAGCTCGCTAGGTTCCTGGGAAAATAAATTAAAGGGCGCAATCTGGGGCCACGCGGTGGTACGTATTGCTCAAGCCCGAGTGATCAAGCCTCGGGCCGATAGCGAGAAAGTCGCTTTCCTGAAGCGGATAGAGGAGAAGTGGCAGCGCCGATGGGCTGAAGCGAGGATCTTCGAGCCTGAGCCTGTTGAAGGCAAGCCGAAGTTCTTCATCACGTTTCCCTACCCTTACGTGAACGCTTACCCCCACCTGGGCAGCGCGTTCACGGTTTTGAGGAACGACATCATGGCGCGGTACAAGCGGATGAAAGGCTTCAACGTGCTGTTCCCCCAGGGTTGGCACGCGACGGGCAGCCCCATCGTTGCCGCGGCCCTGCGCGTCAGGGAGGGCGATCCGAAGCAGATCGGGATACTGAAGTCGATGGGGATTCCCGAAAGCGAGATACCGAAGTTCGCGGAGCCCGAGCACTGGGTCCGCTTCTTCTGCAAGGAGTGGAAGAGGGACTTCCAGCGCTTCGGCCTCTCGATCGACTGGAGGAGGGAGTTCCACACGACCTACCTTAACCCGCCTTACAGCAGGTTCATCCAGTGGCAGTACAACAGGCTGCGCAGCAAAGGGCTCGTGGTCAAGGGCACGCACCCTGTCGTCTGGTGCCCTAAGGAGAGCAAGGTCGTGGGCGACCACGACCGACCCGACGAGTACGCTGGCATAGGGCCGGAGGAGGTGGCGATCATCAAGTTCCGCGGCGAGGACGGGCTCGTGTACCCATGCCTCACCTACAGGCCGGAGACCGTATACGGGGCTGTCAACGTGTGGGTGAAGCCGGATTACGAGTACCTGGTCGCGGAGGTAGATGGGGAGCTGTGGGTGCTGGGCGAGTACGGGGTGAGGGAGCTGGCCGACCAGAAGCACGCGGTGAGGGTTGTCGGGCGGGTGCGCGGCAAGGACCTGGTGGGCAGGTGGGTCCTCAACCCGGTGACCGGTTGGCGCATCCCCGTTCTGCCGGCGCTGTTCGTCGAGCCCGACCAGGGCACAGGAGTCGTCATGTCCGTGCCCGCCCACGCGCCCTACGACTACGCCGCGCTCCTCGACCTCAAGAAGGGGCTTGCGACCGAGTACGGGCTCAGCAGCGAGGTCGTGGAAGCGGTCAAGCCGGTACCCATCATCAAGCTGGAAGGCTACGGGGAGGTGCCGGCTGCGACCGTCGTGGAGAAGCTGGGTGTTGAGAGCCAGCTCGACCGCGAGAGGCTGGATGAAGCAACCCGCGAGATTTACTCCAAGGAGTTCTACAACGGCTTGCTATCCGAGGTCTTCGGCAAGCGCGCGGGGAAAACAGTGGCGGAAGCTAAGGAAGAGGTGCTGGCCGAGCTGGTCGAGAAAGGGGTCGCGATAAGGCACTACACGCTGCCTAGACCTGTCTACTGCAGGTGCGGCGCTAGGACCCACGTCAAGATCGTTGAGGATCAGTGGTTCCTTAGGTACAGCGACCCGGAGTGGAAGCGGCTGGCCCACGAGTGCATCGATAGAATGAGGTTCCTCCCCGAGGGCATCCGGGAGTACTTCCACAAGCAGGTGGATTGGTATGGGGATTGGGCTTGCACCCATAAGGGGGAGCTCGGCACTCCGCTCCCCTGGGACCCAGACTGGGTCCTCGAGTCGCTGAGCGACTCGACGATATATATGGCCTATTACATCCTAGCTAAGTACCTGCAGCACCCCGAGGAGTACGGTATAAGGTGGGAGAAGCTCGACGACTCGTTCTTCGACTACGTCCTCTTGGGTGAGGGCGATCCCCAAGCCGTGGCCGAAAAGCTGGGGGTCAGCGCAGGGCTCGTGGAGCGAGTCCGGAAAGAGTTCCTCTACTGGTACCCGGTTGACATGCGGATGTCTGGGAAAGACTTGATGCCGAACCACCTGGTCTTCTTCATCTTCCACCATGTCGCTGTGTTCCCTAGCGCGCACTGGCCGCGCGGGATCGGCGTGAACGGTTGGGTGAACGTAGCTGGAGAGAAAATGTCGAAGTCGAAGGGCAACTTCATCCTGCTGCGGGAAGCTCTCGAGTGGTGGGGAGCTGATGCGACGAGGTTCGCCGAAGCGTACGCTGGTAACTCGGGCCTCGACGATGCGAACTTCGAACCCGAGGTCGCCGACAGGGCGGTCGATATGCTTCTGGAGTGGTACGAGTTCGCTGTGAGCAACTACGGCAAGGGGAGGGAGGAGAGGCTGCCTATCGACAGCTGGTTCGAGAGCGTCCTCCATAGGACGTTGAAAGAGGTGGGAGAGAGCATGGAGCGGGCTGACTTCAAGGACGTGCTCGTAAAGGGCTTCTTCAACCTGCAGAACGCGTTCCGCTGGTACTTGCGCCGGTGCGGGGAGCCGAACAGGGAGCTGCTGAGGGAGTTCATCGAAGTGCAGACGCTTATTCTGTCTCCCTTCACCCCGCACATCTGCGAGGAGATCTGGGAGAAGCTGGGTAAAGGCGGGTTCGCGAGCATCGCCTCCTGGCCCGAGCCGAGGCTGGAGCGCATCAACCCTGAAGCCGAGACAGCGGAGGAGATCGTGAAAAATGTTCTCGAAGACGTGAGAGAGGTGCTAGCGTTGGTTAAAGGCACCCCTAGGGAAGCGCTGTTGATCGTAGCGGCTGAGTGGAAGTACGCGTTCGCCAAGCGCGTATCCGAGCTCACCGGTAAAGGGGTTCCGCTGAGGGATGCCTTACGATCCGTCTTGAGCTCTCTGGAGCCGGGTCTGCGCAAGCAAGCTGGGCGGCTCGTGGAAGCTTACGCGAAGAACCCCAACCTGCTCCAGCTCCTAATTCCAAGAGAGGTCGAGTACAAAGCGCTCAGCACAGCCGCTAGCTTCTACGAGCGCGAGCTCGGCGTGAGAGTCAAAGTGCTCCTAGAGGAGGAATCAGGGGAAGTCGGGAAGGTCCCCCTACCGGCGAGACCGGCGATACTAGTGCTCACTTAGCGCTCCGTCGGACAACGCGCGAACGCTCTAGAGCGCCCTTCCTCACGCTAACCTTGTGTTCTGGACGCTGGCTTTTTCCCTTGGCTCAGGTAGACCTTCTAAAGGTGAGAACTTGGGGATTACGCGCAAGCTGCGAGCTTACTTGAGGCTGTTCAGGGTGGAGCAGTGGTACAAGAATCTCATGGTTGGCGTGCCGGCGGTGTTCGCATTAAAGCTCGTGGATGCAGGTGTTTACCCGAGGCTTGCGTTTGGTTTCGTCGCGCTCTCGATGGCTTCGAGTTCCGTCTACGCGTTCAACGACATTATGGACCTCCAATCGGATAAAGCCCATCCCACGAAACGCTACAGGCCCTTACCGTCAGGGGAAATCAGCGTTGGCGAGGCTTGGGTCCTTGCCGTATCGCTTGCAGCTGCTTCGCTCGCGCTCTCGTTCGCGCTCGCTGTGAGCTTCGCGTTGTACGTGCTCGCTTTCCTCTGCCTATCCTACCTGTACAGTTTATACTTGAAGCGGATAGCGGTTGTCGATGTGACGGCCATCGCCCTGAACTACCTACTCCGAGTGGTTTCGGGAGCCTCACTGATAGGGGTTGAAGCCTCGTCCTGGCTCGTCTCAGGCTTCTTCTTCCTAGCGCTATTCCTCGCCTTGAGCAAGCGGAAGGCAGAGCTCGCCCTCGCTGGATCCGCAGCGAGGACCGTCCTCAAAGCCTACAGCGATCGGTGGCTCGACCAAGCTCTGAGCATGGCAGCCGCGATGACGATCGTAACTTACGCGATCTACTGCGCCGAGGTCCCGCTGGGGCGGAAGCTCGTACCCACTATACCCGTGATGGCGTTCTTCCTTTTCCGCTACTCTTTCGCGCTGGAGAGAGGGGTTGGGGAGCACCCGCACGAGATAATAACCAGGGACAAGCCTACACTGCTCGCAGCTTTCGCCTTAGTAGCTTCGGTGCTCGCGCTAGCGTACCTGCCATTAGGTTCATAGACTGGCGTAAAGGGATTGGGTTGTGGAACGAACGCTTGCGGAGCTTCCTTTCCTTCCAAGCCCCGAGTCGGTGATAGCGAAAGCCTTGGAGATGGAGCAACTTAAACCCGGCGAGAAGCTCGTAGACTTAGGCTGCGGCGACGGCAGGGTGCTCGTGGTCGCGGCTAAGCGGTACGGCGCTTACGCGGTGGGAGTCGAGCTGAACCCTGTGCTCGTGAGGCTCGCCGCGAGGGAGTGCCGGTTTGCCGGCGTCTGGAGCAGCGTCGATATCGTGCACGGCGACCTCTTCGGCTTCGATGTTTCCTCTTTCGACGTTGTTTATTCCTTCCCGTCGCCCTCCGTGGTGAGAAGGCTTGCTTTCAAGCTTAGAGCCGAGTGCCGAGAGGGCTGCAGGGTGGTTGTCCACGACCACCCCCTCCCTCTAGCCGAACCCGTAGCGTCGGCCACAATACCTTCAGGAAGTGTTTACATCCACACAGTTTACCTTTACGTGGCGGGCGTGTCGTGGCCCGCGCGGGGAACAGGGGGCTCTTGAAGCGAGCTCCCTCGTTCGCGTCTGCGCGAAAATTAAAATTGGCGTACGGGGGAGGGGGCCGTGGGCCGAGCCGCTTACGACGAGAAAACCTACCTCGACTCGAACGGCAGGAAGTACTTCTATAGGTTTTGGAAAGCCAAAAGGACTAGGGCGGCTCTCGTAATCTTCCACGCTCTCGGCCTCCACTCTGGCAGGTACGCGTGGTTGTGCGAAGAACTGGCCTCTAGGGGTGTTTCCTGTTTCGCACCAGACCTTTACGGCCACGGTCTCTCCGAAGGCGAGAGAGGAGGGGGTTCGCTCGGCAAGCTGCTCGCTTCGGCTAGAACGTTCGTGCAGCTGGTCCGCTCAAAGTGCGACTCCTGCGATCTGTACCTTGCGGGTCACGGTGCAGGCACTCTTGTAGCACTAGCCGTTTCAACGCCACCGCTCCGTAGGGTTTTCGCGCTCTCTCCGGTAGCGGAGGTTGCGCACTACTGGCGGTTTCTACCTCGATTGAAACTGCTGGCAGCTCTCAGGATGCGGGTCAACCTGGACCCTCACCCCCTTTACGACGTTAAGCACCGCGACGCGCTACTCGAAGCTGAAGAGGATAACCTCGTCGTTCGCAAAATCCCCGCGAAGCTCATCGCGGAGACTTTACACACCTTGCGCTCGAACCAGCGCTTCGATGCAAACCTCGTGATACTGGCGGAAAACAAATCGCGCAACAGCGAGTGCTACTCGGCTTTTAAGCGATCCTCAGGCATCGTTGAAGCCGAGATGTTCTACGACCCCGATCTGCAAGATTTCCCTATCGAAAACCTTGTGGAAAAGCTTATAGAGAGAAGCCGGGGGGCCAGCGAACCGTAAGGGGGGAAGTCGGAGGGGGTTCCCGCGGTTCGCTGGCCCTGGTTACCCAAGGAAGCGGGGCGTTTATGAACTTTTCTCGCTGGGGGCTCGAAGGGCTTTTTATACCTGCCCACTCCGAGCGAGGCGATGGAAGAAGTTTACAACGAGTTGAGGTGGAACCCGCTTCTAGGCTCGTGGGTTGTGGTCTCCAGCAAGCGGAGGGGAAGGCCTTGGAGGCGAGGGGAATGCCCCTTCTGCCCGGGCGCCCCCGAAACGGGCTACGGGTGGCGGGTGCTTGTGCTCGATAACCGCTATCCCGCGCTACGCTCGGACGCGATACCTTCGAGACGCGGGCGAGACATTTACGCGGTGGAACCGGGCTACGGGTACTGCAAGGTCGTCGTGGAGACGCCCCAGCATGAAGGGGACCTCAGCGACATAAGCCTCGACGACCTGGCGCTCTACGTGCGCGAGCTCGCTACAGTCACGCGCGAGCTGTGCGCTGACGCGAAGATCCAGTACGTTATGCCGTTCAGGAACAAAGGTGAAGCGATTGGAGTCTCTCTCACGCACCCGCACAGCCAAGTGTACGCGCTGCCCTTCGTACCCCCCAGGATAAGGGTTGAGATGAGGAACATGGAAAGGTTCTGGCTGGAGAAGGGTGAGTGCCTGCTCTGCAGGATCCTTAAGCTCGAGACGGAGGAGAAGGTCAGGTTGATATACCGCAACGGCGGCTTCACTGCCTTCCTACCCTTCTTCGCGATGTGGCCGTACGAGGTGCACGTGTACGCGAACAGGCACGTGGGCTCGCTCTGCGAGCTCACCGATGAGGAAGCAATGGACCTGGCGGACGTGTTGAAGGTTGTGACAGCGGCGTACAACAGCCTCTTCGAGTTCAGCCTCCCCTACATGATGATTTTCCACCAGAAGCCGTGCAAAGAGCGCGCAGATTACTTCCACTTCCACATCGAGTTCTATCCCGTACACAGGGAGCGGGATAAGCTGAAGTACGCTGCTGGCATCGAGTGGGGCGCTTGGACCTTCACGTACGACGCAATGCCTGAAGAGAAGGCGTCCGAGCTCAAGACCGCTTTAGCCAAGGCGCTGGAGAAACTCGCTAAAAGCGGTTACAAGCCGAGGGGCGAGGCGTACACCGCCTAGCGCGCAGAAACGGGAAAGAGAAAGCTGTCAGCGGCTCTCTGGGACCGATCCGCTAGAGTCCAGGAAAGGAGTTAGCGTTCTTGTTTGGATTCAGGCTGCAACTCCCTTGGTATGCATGAAAACTTTCAGGGTCCTCTACCCGTGGCGCGCTGACCGCTCGCTTTCCGCCACTGCATAACGGTACTAAACAAATCCAATCTTATTCTAAACGGAAGTTGACAAGATGCGACGTGCGAAAACCGGTCCGGCGCTTGCCTGCGAAAGCGTCAACGCGGTTGAGGCGGGAGGTACTGTGAAGCAAAGTTGATTTATACCTGTTTTCTCGGCGCTGGTTTGTGGAAGCGAGGGGAGTAAGGATCGAGCAGCTGAGAGCTGGCATAGACGAGGCTCTAGCGCTTATCGAAGCGAGTAGAGAGCCTACGCTTTTAGAAGCTTTGAGGAAGCTCTCGGGCAGCGCTCCCAACCCCTTGAGAACCTACGTGCTGGGAGAAGAGCTTGTTGTAGCAGTCGGTAGCTACTCGCTCCTTAGTGTTAGCATGGGGGAGGGGAAAGTGCGAGCTTGGGAGGATTGGAGAGAGCGTTTCACAGCCGCTGCCAAGGATACGGCTCGCAGCGTGGCTAAGAAGCTGATGACCGTCATCCTAGATAAAGGCGAGGATCTGCCGAGCTCCGTTAGAGAGGAAATGGGAAGGCTGGCGGCAGCTTTGGAGAAAGCCGACGCGGAGGAGCTGCAGAAGCTGCTTAAGCAGTTGAGGGAGTCGCTTCAAGTGATCGCAGGTGGCTGAGCTGAAGCCCTACAGGAAGCTCCTCGATGTAAACGTAGCTTGCAGACCGTTCAGGGAAGCGAAAAGGATCCTGGTGTACGGCACGTGCGTGAGGGACGAGCACCCGTCCGTATTCGAGGAGTACGCTTGCGGGCGTGTGCCCCTAGCGGTCTGCATGGAGGAGGAGCACTTCAACATGGTCGCTCTCAAGCTCGCCTCCATCGCCGCCCGCGTCAAGCTGGAGGAGCTTGTTGTTTTGACAGTTGACGGGAGCCCCCACTGCCTTCAGCTTCACATGGCCGTAGAGGAGGTCGATAAGATCGTCGGCGGCTTACCGAGGAAACACGTGGTGGTAGAGGAGGGGAAAGCGGTAGAGGTGGATAAGGAGATTGTGAAGCTTGCGAGGTACTTAAGCAGGGTGCAAAAACTCGCGGGAAAAAGCTTCGTTAACCTTCAGCCTAGATAGCGCGCGCTAGTTTACGCGCACGGTCTTTCGCCTCTCTAGCCATATAAGCATATTCTTTATCTTTTTCTTTAACTTTTTGGTTAAAAATTTTTACTTTCGGTCTACATTGAGCAGGCTTTTTAAACCCCTGCCTCGCCTTTCAAGCTGTGAGCCGCGTGGAGAACGCGGTAAGAGTGGACGCTGTGAAGGGGTCGGAGCCTCGGATCCCTGAGCTGGAGATTCCCCGCCCAATGGGCGCTGGGGTGGGAGTGAAGGGAAGCGTTGAGCTGAGGGCGGCTCGAAAGCGATTCCAACCCCTCCCATATCCCGCCCCAGCAGGGCGGCCACCCCTTGTGAGGGGCGGGATCGTGGGAAGAGATGAGAAAGCGAACGGGACCACCCCCAGGCCTGGCTTCAGAGTCTATAAGATTAGAGTTAACATAGTTAACAAAGATAGATTGAAAGTATTATACAATGATATTATTAATAAAGGAAATGAAAACACACCGAAAGGTTTGGTTTACTACACTGAAGAATGGGTTGAAATGTTCGAGGACACAAAGAGGATGCGGGAGGAGGCTGGCAAGAGGACGCTGCCGAAGACTCCGCCTTTGCCCCTGCTCGTGAAGTTCATAATGCCGGATGGCTCCACCCGCGGCAACAGGAACGCGTCGGCTGTCATCGACCTCCGCAAGGGAGAATTGAGGATCCCGAGCTACGGGATCGTGCAAAGGCTGCGGAAGAGCCTCGTGAGGGCGCTCATTGAGGAGAACAGCCTCGATCCAAGGCCGGATTTCGTTTTGCAGGTGACGAGGAAAGGTCTAGTGCGCTTGATCGCTTCCCGCGTGCCGCCGCCGAAGCAGAGTGATAGGCTGCTGCTGGTGTGCATGGACGAGAACCTCGGGCACGGCCTGTACACGACGCTGATCCGCTTCGACGGCGAGAAAGTGAAGGTGGCGAGGGGGCCCACCTTCAAGCCGCCGAACGCCGCGCTCCTGCGCGGGATCGCTGCCCAGCTCAAGAGCGCCGCCGACCGAGACGCGACGGTTGAGCTGCGCGAGCTCATCGAGAAAGCTTACGAGGAGCTTGACGGCAAGGGGCGCAAGGTGGAGGGCGGAAATATGTATGCGCCGCCGGATCGAGCGCGCGAGTTGAAGCGGAGAATTGGCGCTGGGGAGCGCAGGTTGAACGAGGAGTGGAGGAGCAGCGTGGTCGCGTGGCTCAGGAGGGTGGTGCGAAGCGCGGACGCGCGCGCTGTAGTGCTGGTGGACGAGATGGCCGCGGAAACCGTGAGGAAAAGCGGCTTGATAAGGCGGGTGTCGAAGAGGCTCAGGAACCTGTGCGCCTATGAGGGGGCAAAGTACCTGCCCCTGAGGGTCTCAGGCAAGCTCTGCCCGAGGTGCGGCGCGAGGGGCGCGGAGGTGGTCCATCGGATCTTCAAGTGCCAAAAATGCGGCCTGGAGTGGCACAGGGATCGTTGCGCAACATTTATGCTCGCACTAAACTACGCCAGGATCACAAAAAACGAAGCGCTCCGCAAAGCTCTGTTAGAGTGGCTCAACGAGCACCCCAGAGCGCTGCTATCCTGAAGCCGCTGACGAGATCGAAGACGACTATGAACTAGAAAGAGAAGCCCCGTTCCCCCGGGACCGCCCTCTTGGGCTCTCCCGGGGGTCCCAGCGCGCGGGGCTGAAGAGGGGAGGGTGAAGCCGCCTCTTCGGGGAGACCCGTGGGAGCGGTGGACGAGCCCATGACGCTCTGGAGCGCCGCGGGCGGCGACGCCGCGGCGGCAATGAAGGGGAGCCTCTCCCTAGTCAACGCGGGAGAGGCGAGATGTGGGCGCGCGCGCGCTCTACGACAACCCCGTTATCCATCAGTACGATCCTGTCAGCCGCCGCGCGCGGTTGTGCAAGGAGCTCGGCGTGAGCGCCGTGTTCATCGGCTACCCGCGCGGCATAGCGCGAGACAAGCCCGGTAAAGGGAACACGAACTTGTGGAGCTACCGGAAGCTGGAGCAGCGCATAGCGGTCACGGCGGAGAACCGCGGCATATCGGTTTTCAAGGTTCCAGAGGACAACACGTCGAAGGTGTGCGCGAGGCACGGGTGCGAAGTCTAGCGGGGCCGCGCGGCTTGGTTCACTGCCCCCACGGCCACACGATGCACAGCGACGTGAACGCCGCCATGAACATCTTGGCGAGAGGCGGAGGCAAAGTACCGACGCGGGTGAAGGTTCTCAGCTTCATACCGACAGCGAGCAAAGTCATAGCGGTCAACAGGAAGGAGAAGAACAGTAACCCTGCCTAAAGGCGGGGTAACCTGGATGGCGCGCGCTACTACCTGGGCTACCCATCCACGGTATTGAAAAAATACGAAAGAAATACTGTTGGAAGATGAAGTGCCTAGCTTAGGCGCTGGCGCTCCGCGCCGAGGCGCTCAGGTTCTTGATCCCGACTTCGATCTCGACGAGGAACTTTCGAGCCCTCTTGCTCTTCGGGTTGCTGAGGATCTCGCCGGGCTCGCCCTCCTCGATGATGACGCCGTTATCCATCAGTACGATCCTGTCAGCCGCCGCCTTGGCGAAGTCGAGCTCGTGGGTTACGATCAGCATCGACCTACCCTGCTTAGCGACCTCGATGAGGGTCTCTAAAACCTCGAGCCTTAGCTCGGGGTCGAGCGCGGAGGTGGGCTCGTCGAGTAGGAGAAGGACAGGGTCCATGAGCAGCGCTCTCGCGATCGCGACCCTCTGCTGCTGACCTCCGCTCAGCTGGAGCGGGTACCGATGCGCGAACTCCTCGAGGCTGAACTCCTTGAGGATCTCCATCGCCCTCCTCTCCGCCTCTTTCTTGGGCACCTTCTTCACTGCCTCGAGCGGTAGAGTTAGGTTCCTGAGCACTGTCATGTGGGGGAAGAGGTTGTACTGCTGGAACACGAAACCCGTCTTCGCCCGCACCTTCCTGATGTCCGCGTGGTCGCTCGTCACTTCGTCGCCGTCCAGCACGATCCTGCCGGCGGTCGGCTTGACGAGGCGGACGATGCACTTGAGCAGCGTGCTCTTGCCCGAGCCGCTAGGCCCCATCACGATGACTTTCTCGCCCCTCCCCACGCTCAAGTTCACTCCACGCAGGACCTCGTGCTTCCCGTAGCTTGCCTTAAGCCCTTCTACAAGCAGCACGGGATCCCTCATACTGACACCCTCTCGTAGCCAGGTATCCTGAATTTGGCTTCCAAGTGCTTGGCGGCTTGAGACGCTAGACCGCAAACAGCGAAGTAGATGAGGGCAACCGCCGCGTACACCTCTAAAGCCCTGAACGTGTACGCAACGAGGTACTCACCCCTCCTCGTCAGCTCGACCACGCCGAGCACTGAGGCGAGGGAGCTCTCTTTGATCAAGGTGACAACCTCGTTGACTAGCGCCGGCACAGCGACTCTGAGCGCTTGGGGTAAGACAACGTACCTGTACGTTTGAACCGTACTGAAGCCGAGAGATTCGGCCGCGAGAAACTGGAGTTCGGGTATGCTCTTGACCGCGCTCCTCAAGATCTCGCTCTGGTAGGCGGCACTGTTCAATCCGATCGCTAGGACGCACGCGGTGTAGGCATCGAGCTTGATCCCGAGGGAGGGAAGGCCGAAGTAGATCAGCAGCAGCTGGACTAGGAGGGGGGTTCCCCTGAACAGCTCGACGTAGCCTCTAGCGAAGATAGAGAGCAAAGGCGGCGCAAACACCCTTAGCGGTAAAAGTATAACGGCTAGAGCCATGCCGAGCGCGAAGGATGCTACGCTTATCTGGAGCGTTGTCCAAAGCCCTCCCACAAGGTCGGGTATCACGCTTAGAATGAAGGAGAGAGATTCGCTCACCTTCTACCACCAGTTCAGCCGCCGCTCTCCATCCACTTAGCTATCTCCGTGTCGAAGATCTTCTGCATATCGCCGCTCTGGAGCAGCTGCTCGATCACCTTGTTCACTTCGTACTTCAGGTCGTAGGCGCCCTGCGGCAGCGCGACAGCAGCGCCGATTCTACTGCCCCCAGCGTAAAAGGCGATAGCTAGGTCGGGTACCTTGCCGGTCAGCACGTTAGCTATGGTATCGCCGAGCACCATCGCGTCGATATCGCCCCTCTGCATCGCCATCACCATCTCGGGGTAAACCCTATCGTAGGAGATCACTTGCGCGTTGCTACCGAGAGCGGACTTGGCCCAATCCTCCTGGATCGTGCCAAGCTGAACGCCGATCTTCTTTCCGTACAAGTCGGTGACACCTTTAAAATCGTTCAGCTTGCTTTTAGGCACTAGCACAGCGTTGCCTTTGCTGAAGTAGTAGGGGATGGAGAAGTCCACCTGTTTACTTCTCTCCGCGGTGGGAGTCATGTCCGCTAAGACGATGTCTACTTGCCCGTTTTTCACAGCTTCGATGAGCGCGGCGAACTTCATGTCCTTCACCTCAAGTTTGACCCCCAGCTCCTGGGCGATCCTCTTCGCGATTTCAATGTCTATACCAGCGTAGTTGCCGTTCTTGTCCACGTACTCAAACGGAGGCCAATCGGCGGACGTGCCGACTACAAGCACGCCTTTAGCTTTGATCTTCTCAACGTAGTTGGGGTTGAGCTTTGCTTGGAGATCGGCTACCTGCTTGTTGAGGGATGTTTGTATCGGCAGGGAAGCCGCGTAGCCGGCAGCTAAACCTACTATTAAAGCAACTACAACCCATACGAGGTTTTTCTCAGCCATCACTCGGGGGGCGAGCTAGGTTAAAAATCCTTGACGGTATATTCAGTGGAAACTTCAAGGATTTTTGTTATAAATAGAACAATTCATGAACATGTGGAACTAGAATAAAGCATTAATAACTTCTATTCCCCTACGGTGCGCGGTATATGCAGGAAAGCAGAGGTGTAAGCCGTGCCGTTCACGATCTACTGCTCTCGAAACCAGTACTGCTCACAGCACTCAGCATGGGGGTTGTAAACTACTCGGCGCTCGCCCGCGCCCTAAAAGGGGAGGTGGAAAGAAGGCTCGGGAGAGAGGTCAGCGAGGCAGCGGTAAAGGTTGCGCTCATAAGGTTGAGGGAGCAGCTTTCAACTTCGCTCGCTGGGGAAAGCGTATTGAAGGTGATAGCCGAGAGCGCGACAACGCTTGTCGACGACGTAGGCTTGGTCACTGTAAGGGCTAGCGATCCTCTCGCTTTCGCCTCCCTCCTCTCCGGGGTTAGGGCGAGGCTCCTCCAGATCACTCAGGGAGTCAACACCCTGACTATAGTGACCGACTCCGAGGTGCTTGAGGGGCTCCTCAGAAAGGTGAACCCGCGAACCGTGGAAGCTGTATATAAGGAGCAGGCTGCAGTGATCCTCGTAAGCCCCCGCGAGATAATAACGACACCCGGTGTGATGGCTTACCTCACCACGCTTCTAGCGCTCAACGGGATCAACATAACCCAAGTTATCTCTACGCACACTGACACGCTCTTCATACTTGGGAGGAACGAAGCCATCGAAGCTTACTCCCTGCTTAGGAGCGTTATCGACGAAGCGCGCCGCACCGTCCACTTAACAGGAAAGCCCTCCAGTACGGCATTAAAGGGCGCCTGAAACGTACTTGCAGCAACCAAAACCCTAAAGATAAAAACAACTCTTGAAAATGCTAGTACGGTAACCCGTAGTGCTTTACCACGATGTCTGCGAGCCCAAGCTTCTCAAGAATCCTTAGAGGGACCTGGATACTCACTTGAACGATGCCGGGTAGCCTACCGATTTCAACCGCACCAGTGATCGTGACGCGGTTCCTAACCTCTTCCACGCTCATCCCGAACAGCTTCGACGCCCTAGCGAACCCCCGCTCAGCGGCCTCGTTTATCGTCGGACCCGAGCCTATCACCTGCACGGGTGCCGACTCTTCCAGCTCCACCCCAAGCTCCTTGGCGTAGCGCTTGAGCTCCTCCCACTCATCCTTCCTCCAGGGCTTCGCGAGGGGCGGAAGGTCCTCCACCGGCGGCAGCAGCAAGGGGCCTTCCAGCTTTAGCCCCTTGACGACCTCAACCTGCACTACAGCTTCAGCTGCTACATCCGTCGTGTGGCCCGCCACCTCGCCGTCGCCCTGCATCGCGTGGGCGTCGCCCGCGTAGACGCCGGCGCCGTCCACCTTCACGGGCGCGATGAGCACGGAGCCCGGCCTCACGGAGTCGACATCCAAGTGCCCGTCCGTCAGATCCCTCTCGTACTGCTCCTTCGTTATGGAGTAGGGGTGCGGCGCGTTGATCAGGAAGTAACCGAAGTCGCCAGCGTTATGGGAGTCAGGGATGTCGACGGCTGGTGTGGTGCCTAGCTGGCCGAGGAACGGCCTCACCCTAGCCGCAACGCCCGGCATGTCGCCCTTGCCGAACAAGAGAATCGGGACCTGCCTAGACTTCGGGGGGAGCTGAGCGTACTCCGCGGCTCTCTCGGCTAGCTGCGCTGCCTTCGCCGCGTCGACGGTCAACCCGAAACCCCTTGCCGGGTCCAGTAGCATCGTGTAGCCGTGCACCATCCGGAAGGGTGAAGCCGGGGCCCCGCACCTCTTGCAACGGACAGCCTCCTGCCCGATCCCCCGCACTTCGAACTCCGGCCAGGGCTCCCTGCAGGCAGGGCACCTCTTCGCCACGTACGGGTCGCCAACGAACGCCCCCTCGACCGGCTTGTCCACCCCGGACGTCGAAGCCTTCGAGTGTACCTTGATGCACTCGAAGCGCAAGACCACCGCGTCTCCCACCCTCGCGCCTTCGACCGCCACCGGCACGTTGACCTCGTGGCCGCCCCTCAACGTCGGCGTGATCATTGGGCCCCAGCAACCCGGCGCTGTGAGGAACCTGATTCTCCTGCCGTCAGCCACGGGGCCCACCATCTTCGTGTGAGGACCGATGATCCCGTTCGTGAAAGCGTCGTTAAAGACCTCGGACTCGGCCACGATCGATTGTGCGCAAGCCGGTAAAAATGGGTTGTTGCCGAGCTCCTTACGCGCCCGATCCCCACTCCCTGAAGAAGGGGGCTAGCAGCCGGTAAGCTTCGGTGAACTTCTCGTAAAGCACGTCGTAAACCTCGGCGAGCGCTGGGTCCGGCTGCACCACGTCCGCCACCTCGGCCCTCCACCCGAGCTCGTCGAGGTCGCGCACAGCGCCGAGCGCTTTAAACGCGAGCGCCGCCGCCCCCACGTTCGACGCGTGCTCCCCGCCCCTCACCCTCGCGACCGGCGTGCGGGTCGAGCTCGCCACGATCGCGGCCCAGAGCCTCGACCTTAACCCTCCCCCGCAGCCGAGGAGTCTCGCCGGCTTGAAGCCGAGGTTCGCCAGCGCCTCTGCGATGGCCCTCACGACCATCGCGATCCCCTCCATGAACGCTCTGACGACGTGGGGCTTGCGGTGGTCGTAGCGCAGGCCCAGCAGCACGCCCCTCGCGTAGGGGTCGCGGAAGGGGAAGCGCTCGCCGGCCATGAACGGGATGAAGACGAGGCCCGAGGAGCCCGGCGGTGCGCGTTCAGCCTCCGCGCACAGGAGGTCGTAGGGGTCGGCGTCCAGCGTCTCGGCGGCCGCGACCTCCAGCCCGCCCAGCGCGTCCCTGAGCCACCTCAGCACCGAGCCCCCGTTGTTCGTGCTGCCCCCGAACGCCCAGCGGCCGGCGGCCGCGTAGTAGCAGAAGGTCCTCATCCCCTTCTCGTCCAGCACTGGGATCCTGCCCAGCAGCCTCACCACCGCGGTCGTCCCCAGGTTTAGCACCGCCTTCTCCGGCCCCTCGGCGCCCAGCCCCAGGTTCTGGGCGGCGCCGTCGAACGTCCCCGGCACGAGCGGGGTCCCCGGCTTCACGGAGAACAGCTCGGCGCCGGCGCCCGGCAGCTCGCAGAGCGTTTCGGAGCCCTCGACGGGCTCGGCCAGCTGTTCCTCGCTCAACCCGGCGACCTCGAGGGCTAGGTCGTCCCACCGGAGCTCCCTGATGTTGAAGAGCTGGGAGCCGGAGGCGTTCCCGTAGTCCACGTAGGGCTCCCCCACCGCCTTCGCGATCACGAAGTCCTTGACGAGGAGGAAGCGCGCCGCCGCGAAAGCTGGGCGCTCGCTCTTCAGCCAGAGTATCTTGGGTAGCGCGTAGACGAAGAGCGGGGGGCATCCTGTCCTCCTGTAAAGTTCTGTAGGGTCGCACCTCTTCTCCACTTCGGCGACGTAGCGGGCTGCGCGCCAGTCCATGTGGGTCAGCGCGTTCGTCAGCGGCTCGCACCTGGAGTTGACAACCATCAAGCCGTGCTGGTAGCAGGAGAGAGCTACGGCGTCCACCTCGAAACCCCGCGCTGCGAGCCTCGAGGTTTCCTCTACCGCCGCTAGGATCTCGCGCGGCGAGTGCTCCGCAGCGCCTGGCTCGGGTGAAATAAGGGCGAGCTCGCGCGAAGCGGCGCGCAGAACCTTACCGTTCTCGTCGACAACCGCGGCTTTCACATTCGTAGTCCCGATGTCTACGGCGAGAACTCTCAAGGCTGGCACCTAGCGGCGCTGCGACCTCAACCCCTTCTCGTAGACCTTCGGGTTGGCTAGGCGGAGGGGTCTCTCGCCGCGGAAGAACCTGACGAGGTCTTCGGCGTTTGCTAAGTCCATCCTGCGCAGCGCCTCCTTCGTGAAAGCGGCTACGTGGGGCGTCAACACGGTATTGGGTAGGGAGAGCAGCGGGCTATTCTCCAAAGGCTCCCTCTCGAACACGTCGAGCCCCGCGTACGCGATCCTTCCCTCCTTCAGCGCCTCACAGAGAGCCGCCTCGTCGATCACAGCCCCCCTCGCCGTGTTCACGATCACAGCCCCTCGTTTCACTAGCTTCAATCGCTCCGCGTCCAGCATCCGCCTCGTCTCCGGGGTCAGCGGCACGTGGATCGTGATGAAATCGCTTTCGCGCAGCAGCTCCTCGAGCCCCACCCTTTCGGCTCCGACTTCCCTGAACGCCTCTTCGGGCGCGTACGGGTCGTAGGCCACTAACCTCATCCCGAAGCCGTTGCGCGCGATCTTTGCGACCTCGCGGCCGATCGCCCCCAGCCCGATGACCCCCAGGGTCTTGCCCCTGAGCTCGAGCCCCACCAGCTCGACGCGAGCCCCCCAGCGCCCCTCCCTCACGGCCCTGTCCGCTTCGACGAGCCTGCGCGCGCAAGCCAGCATGAGCGCGACCGCGTGCTCAGCGACCGACGCCTCCTCGCCTGTGTGCCTGCAGTACGTGACCGGTATGCCGAGCTCGGTTGCAGCTTCCAAGTCGACGTTGTCGAGGCCGAGGCCGTGTCTGGCGATGATCTTCAGGTTCGCGCACTCCTCCATCACCCTGCGCGTGACGGGACCCCCGCCACCTAGGATTAGCGCGTCCGCTTCGCCCACCTTCTCGATGACTTCCTCCTCTCTTTCGCCCGCCTTGAGCTCTACGCGCTCGATGCGCTCGAAAACCTGTGAAAGGAGTTTTAAAGCCTCGGGCGCGTGCACCCCGTACGAGGCTGACGCGACCACAAGCTTTGGCATACCCCTTCCTGCACCGGTAGCGGGTCGCTGTATTAAGCTTGCTGGGGGAAAGGCATTTACGCGCGCTCTCAGGGGGCCTGCCGTGTTCGGTAGGCTTCCGAACCTCCTCAAGCAAGGTAAGGTGGCGCTGGGGGCTTGGATCACGATCGGCAACCCAGAGATCCCCGAAATGCTCTCGCTGCTCGGCTTCGACTGGCTGCTTTTCGACGCTGAGCACGCGCCGCTCGACTACCAGCTCCTGGAGCACATGCTCATGGCCGTGCGCGGCGACACTACGCCCCTCGTCCGCGTCCCCTTCAACGACCCCGTATACGTGAAGAGAGTGCTCGACCTCGGTCCCGCTGGCATACTCTTCCCGCTCGTTAGCACCGCCGACGACGCGCGGAAAGCGGTCGCGTCCACCAGGTACCCGCCGAAGGGTGTAAGAGGCGTAGGCCCGCGACGCGCAGCCTCCTACGGTCTGAAAACCGAGGAGTACTTCGAGCGGGCGGACGAGGTCCTCGTGGTCGCGCAGGTGGAGACGAGAGAAGCGGTCGAAAACATCCACGACATCCTAGCTGTAGAGGGGGTGAACGCTTTCTTCATCGGACCTAACGACCTCTCTTTCTCGTACGGCTGTAGATCGTGGAGAGAGGAGCCCGTTCAAAAAGCTCTCGAGAAAGTGGCTGAGGCTTCGAGGAGCAGCGGCGTCCCGGGGGGTATGTACTGCCCCGATGCCGACTCGCTGAGGAGAGCGCTGGAGCTCGATTTCAAGCTTATCGCCCTAGGCAGTGACTACCGCTTCCTAATCTCGGGAGCCCGCTCCAGGCTGGAACAAGCGCGCACGTTGCTAGCGTCAGGCGCCTAGCCACGCCGTTCCGCGAAAGCGGGACACTCTGATCCAAGGCTGTGGCGTCATGGCTACCCGTGCACACACCTGTTCGCGTCAAAATGTTTAAAGAAACAAACATTTAATAAACGTTCTAAGAAAGGGCTTCGATTATCAGCCTGCAGAACTCGGGAAGGTCGTCGGGAACACTCCCCGTTACTATGTTGCCGTCCCGCACGGCTGGCTCGTCCACGAAGATAGCGCCAGCGTTGATTAGGTCGTCTCTAACGCGCGCGCCCGCCAGCCTCCTACCCTACTACCACCTTGTACCGGGTGCGCTAGACCCTTAAACCCGATATTTTCTTATTCAATAATGATGCTGGCTCGGCGCTCGGGACAAAACCGTTTTGTCTGCGCGCTGAAAGGCGCGCGGCGCGCTGCTGAAACCTTTCACCTGCCTAACTCCTCCAGCATATTCTCTATAGTGTCGTTGCGTATTCTCTATTCTTTTCTTTAACTTTCTAGTTAAAATTTTTTACTTTCAGTCTACTATAGGAAAGCTTTAAAAGCCTTTGCTTTCAATTTCCACACGTGAGCCGCGGGGAAAGCGCGGTAAGAGCGCACGCTGTGAAGGGGCCTCAGCCCCGGGTCCCCGAGCTGGAGATCCCCCGCCCCGGGCGAGGGGCGGGCCCTATGGAGGGCAAGAAAAGGAAGAAGGGGGTTGTTGAGGGCTTCAGGGTCTTGACGTTGCTGTACTATGTTAGCGGGCTGTCGCCCAGCGTTTTCCAGCGGCTTGTAGAACTCTTCAAAACGTACAGGGCGATAAGCGCGCTATACTTCTGGTCGAAGCGGTTGAACGTAGAGGAGGGCGCGGAGCTGGCTTTGGAGCGCGCGAAGCTGCTGGTGCCGTACTACTACCGGCACGCGTTTGATGAGGAATCGCGGGTTTACCAGTTCGGCGAGGTTGAAAAGATGAGGAGGCGAGGAAGGTGGTGCTGCAGCTGCCGCTCGTCGACGCTTTACACCCCAACCACGGCGCCTACATCGAAGACGGCAAGCTGGTCGTGAGGCTGGGTGACGGGGAACGGTTGGAACTACCTCTTCCAGAGAGAGCCCTGAAGTGGCTTCAAGAGAAAGAGAAAGAGGTGGCCCCGCTGAAGGTTACGAAGATCGTGAGAATCCAATGGCGCGAGGATAAGCCGGAGCACCTCAAGGTTCAGATCGTGCTGAGGGTGGAGCGCCTGGAGCCGGTGATGCCGCATCCCAGGAGCGCGCTGCTCTGCTACGTGGACGCGAACAGCGACTACGGGATCGCGTGCGTGCTCGCGCTTTCCAACGGGGCTGAGACGAAGGTTTTGGAGACTCCGAAGCTGCGACCGCCGAACAGGGGTAGGCGGTTGATGGAGGCTGCTAGAAGGAGGCGCGCCGCGGCGAGGGGCCGCAAGCCGAACGTGAACTACGCGCTCGCACGCTTATCGGAGAGGTTCAGAGCGAAAGGCTGGGTGAAGTCCGCCGCCGCTCGAATATTCAAGAAAGCGTTCAAGAGAGCGAACGGAAGGAGCGTTATAATGAACTTCGACATACCGGATCCAGAGTCAATCAAAGGATCTTACTTACAGAAAACATTGCTTTCTGTTAGAAAAGTTGCAGAGAATTTGGCTAAATGGTTCGTCGTTTACGTTACGTTCGAGGCTTCCCCT
>Ga0080004_1115572_pt1 | contig 37582 bp, 36 predicted proteins | sample WasSprMetagenome_FD_69207 | JGI IMG/M metagenome (GOLD analysis project Ga0080004, IMG submission 69207) | Sulfidic aquatic microbial communities from Washburn Spring, Yellowstone National Park, USA - WS (SPADES assembly) (version 2) | ecosystem: Environmental > Aquatic > Thermal springs > Hot...
CTCGTACTCCCGCCTTGCGGCGGTTTCCTTTGAGAGGGATCTACCCTTCCGGGCTGCACACGTCTGTAACCGTCTGGTTTCAGGCGCTTTTCACCCCCCTTCCGGGGTACTTTTCAGCTTTCCGTCACCGTACTAGTGCGCTATCGGTCTTGAGACGTATTTAGTCTTGGAAGTTGGTGACTCCCAACTTCCCGCACCCAAACCAGGGTACGGTACTCTGGGACTCTGGCACAACTCCTTTCGGTTTACGCTTACGGGGCTTTCACCCTCTATGGCGGGCCTTTCCAGGCCACTTTAGCTTCGCCGACGAGGAGGAGCCAGGCCCATAACCCTACATCTCCCACGGGTTGTCTCCGTGAGATTTGGTTTGGACTTTTCCCCTTTCGCTCGCTGCTACTTAGGGAATCCCGGTTGGTTTCTTTTCCTCCCCCTACTAAGATGCTTCCGTTCGGGGGGTTCCCGCTCCCTTCAGGGAGCACCACGGCTCCGAAGAACCGCGGTGGGAAGTCTCATTCAGGAACCCCAGGTTCTAAAGCTGCATACGCTTACCCTGGGCCTTTCGCGGCTGGCCGCGCCCTTCTTCAGCGCTCAAGCCGAGCCATCCTCCAGACGGCGTGGCATGTCGGGCCTTTGGCGGTGTCTGTTTAACGTCGCCGTGAACCCTTTTAGCGGTCTTTTGGCCTATGCACGGCTTCATTATGAGCCTTTTAAGGCTCATTCGCCTCTTCACTCCACATCACATTGATGGAAGTTGCATCTAGTTTATGGCTTAATGTAACGTAGCCAAAATATTTCTGAAGCGGCTTTCGCAGATATAAGTATTGCGTCCTGTATAATAAGGGTTTTTAATGAATGTTTTAGCGTGGTTAATGTTTTTATTTTTGTTGTTGTGTCTGCTATATGCATGGGCCTCGGTGGCTCAGCCTGGTGGAGCAGCGGCCTCGTAAGCCGCGGGTCGCGGGATCGAAGCCCGCCCGAGGCTCCATTAGTTACTGGTCAAGTTTTGGTTATGAAAAAGCCGATAGCATCTCTGAACTCTATAGTTTTATGTGGTATTTTAGGTTGGCTATTCCATTAATATCTTGCCTTTGTTGTAAGGGACGAACTCTCTAATCTTCTCAATTGAAGTCTTAAACACTTTTTCCTGGTACTTTTTTGGCGTTTTCTCGGCAAGCCCTTTCTGAATATGTTTGAACAGCTCTTTTCCACTCGTGTCTCCGGGTACTATGGTGACGTAGGCTTTTGTTTTTGCTTTAACAGCGTCAACTGCTCCACCTATAAATTCTATTTCGCCACTTTCTTCTTTAAACAAAATGCCTATTGCTATTTTTAGAAGCGTGCCTCGCATCCAATTGCGCTTACCACTTATTGTAAAGGCTCCATGGGGAACATACTCGCCGGGTCCTACAGCCTTGCTTAACTGTTCAGGCATAACCCAGTAGACATCCGCGGAAGCGAAGCCTTCGCGCCAGCCTCTGGAAAAGGCTGCTGCGAACTCTGCAGCTTCCCGTAAACACTGTTCGCTGGGTTGCTTGCCCTCAGTTTTAGCAACTACAAAAGGTGCGCCTACAATGTCAGCGTGGAAAACTATGTCACTTGGCTTTGTGTACTTTTTTATGAGAACCTCGTTGCTTGTGGCGTCTTTGCCGGCAACTATTAGAAAGCCGTCGGATGATATGAACCACCTGAACTTTTCAAACCACTTTTTACTCTTAACCTTACGCTTGGCGAACTCTTCTAAGGCTTTAGCTGGCTTCTCATGCTCTAGAGTTTCAGCTTCTCTAAATTTGGCTTCAGCCTCTTTAAGCTTTTTACGTGTCTCTTCTAAGGCTGCTTTGGCGCCTTCCAATTTACGCTTAGCTAGCTTAGCCATTTCGTAAAATTTTGCAGCGTTTGTAAACAAGTCTTTTTGTAGGTCTAAGCTAAAGCGTAAGCCGTCAACACAGACGTTAACTATTCGTCTCTGCTCATCAAAAGATTCAAATAACAAGTGGGGCTTTAAGCCTTGGCGTTTTTCAGCTGAAATCTCCGAGAGTATTTCATTCCACTCTTTTCCAGCCTCTCTGCCTTCTAAAAACTTGTCCAATAAGGTTTGAAGTTCTCCTGAATGCAAATAAATAGTGTCGCCAATCTGCTTGTATCTTTCCGCACTCTCTTCAGCTTCCTTTAGAGCTTTCTCTTGTTCAGCTATTATCCTTCCAAGGCGTTCCCTTTCCCGCCTAAGCGCGTCCACTTTTTCTCCAGCTTCAGCCTTCTCTAAAACTGTGAGTCTGGCATAAAACTCGTCTAGAGCCTCATTGAAGCTAGTGTACGCTTGTTGTTTCAGTTTTTCATAACGCTTAAGCCTCAAAGGGACAACATCAACAAAATCGCCAGACTCGTCTAAAACTATGTTTGGATCGAGTTTCCCCATGGAGACTTGGGAAATTAAATCTTGCAAACAGTTGTAAATAGCTTCAGCTTGATGAGTGTTTAGGCTACTACAATGCGTGGTTTTCTCTATTCCAAGTCTCAACAAAATCTCTTCAGCGTAGGTCCCGCTAATACCTAGGAACCGTGCGAGAGCCCTCACAACTTCGACATCGCCGTACCCTCTTAAGCCCTCAAAAAATGTTTGTTTAGATATTTTTATGGGGTTTTGGCCGCTTGGAGGCGCGAAGCGAAAGACTTCGCCTCTAAGGATGTTTCTGTCGCGCATACGTCTATAATGCAGAGCTTGAAGGATCCTGTTTTCGCTATCCACGAGAATTATGTTGCCTTCTCCAAAAAGCTCTAAAACAAGCTTGAAAACGCCTATCTTGCTTTTAAAATGGAAAATTACAACGCGTTCAAACTCGTACTGCTCAACTCCGGTTAGCCAGCTGCTTTTAAGGTTTTTTCTTAAAGCCATGCAGAAAGCCGGGGGAACTAAGGGCTTCTCCAAAGCATAAGAGGTTAGATGAAGGCGCCTACCAGCCTCTAAAACCAGCATAAAAGCATTTTCGCTGCGTTCGTGTAATTTGAAAAGCATGGTTTTACTGTTTAGCTGGTAGACATTTTTAACCCTAGAATTTAAAATGGCTTCTTTTAATTCGCGAACTACTGCGGCGACGTCAAAACTTGTGAACTCTTTCTTCCGCAACTCAAATCCCTTTATTAATCTTAATGTGTTATGGGTTAAGTCTATAAATAGGCAGCTTTAAATTTAAAGAGAATAGAACCCTTAGAAGGAGTTAAAGGCATGAAACCCTTAGAAACTCTGTACTGGTTGAGGTTTGTTTTAGGCATAGTGGCTGCCATAGTATGTATAGGCTATGGCCTAGCAACAAACACTATTAGCATGGTCTCTGACTTCAACATTTTCATGCGCGGCCTTGCCTTCGCGATAATCGTTTACATAATCTCCTATTACTTGATTAAGCCAAGGCTTTTGCTCAAAGTGGAGAAACCGCAGAAGATTCTTATGACGGGAATAGGCATCTACTTCCTTTCTTGGCTGGTTTTCTGGATATTATTATACACGATAATTGCAACCGCTTAACATAAAAGGTTTAATCTTCTAAAAATTCCTCCATAGTTGCTTGGTTTTTGTCTTCCTTTAAAGTCTTATTTTTCTCTGCTTCAGAGAAGGCGCCTTTGGACTCTGCGTTTCCAATGTTTATTTTGCTTATTACTCGTGTAAAATCAGCCCATGCTGAAAAGAATCCGCGGTCAAAATCCCCGTGAAGCCTATTTTTCACATGGTTTAGAAACTCCCTTCTATAGGCTTGCAGTGCTTCCTTATCGTTTAAATCCAATTTCGCGAAGAAAGAATAGGAGTCGCTGTTATTAGACCTTCGTATGAGCAGCATTCCATATAAAGCCCTAAAATAGCCCCTGTTCCACTCTGTTTTATGCATTTTCTGCTTGAGCCTTTCCAGTTCTCGTTCTGCCTCAGCAAACTGTTTGTTAACAAGAAGTTGGGCGAAGCGGGTGACTAAAGCTGAAGGTATAGGCATTTTAACGCCCACTCGACTTGGTTTTCTCCTCCTCAGAAATGTCTTCTATTCCATTCTCTGTTATTTTAAATATTTCCTCTCCTTCTGGAAGGTAGGGGCTGGAAACTAGGCGGGCGATGCGCACCGGTCCATGGGAGGCCCTTCTCAAATAAACGCGGGTGTGGCTTGTGTGCCCAACTATGTGTCCGCCGATGGGGCTTATGGCGTCTCCGAAGAACATGTCTGGCTTAGCCATAACCTGGTTTGTCACCACAGCCACGGCGTTGAAGGCTCTGGCTATCCTTATAAGTCTGTGCATGTGCTTGTTAAGTTTCTGTTGCCTTGAAGCAAGCATCTCGCGTCCAATGTATTCGCTTCTGAAATGGGCTGTTAAGGAGTCAACTATGATTAGTTTAACGTTGTTTTGCTTCACCACTTCGTCAGCATTTTCCAATAGGAACATCTGATGGTCAGAAGTGTAAGCCTCAGCGTAAATGATGTTTTTGACGACGTTTTCAGGGTCAAGCCCCAAGTGCCTAGCCATCTGCACTATGCGTTCTGTTCTGAAAGTGTTTTCCGTGTCTATGTATAGGGCGGCGCCGTTGAGTCCGCCTCTTTCAGGGGGCAACTGCACGTTTACACATAGCTGGTGGCATATTTGGCTTTTGCCGCTTCCATATTCGCCGTAAAACTCTGTTATTGTTTGGGTTTCTAAGCCACCGTCCAGAAGTTTATCTAAGGCTTTGCTTCCAGTGGTTAAGCGTAAAACGTTCTGGCGCATTTTAAGAAGTTCATCAGCCCTTATGAAGGATATGCCGATTGAAGAGCGGGCGGCGCTGATTATTGCTAAAGCCTTTTTCTCGCTTATACCCGCGGGCTCCAACTCGCGAACCGTTGCCATAGCCAAAGACTCAACCGTGTGAAAGCCTAACTCCTTAAGTTTCTGGGCAGTAGCTGGCCCGATTCCAGGAAGGTCCTCTAAAGACTCATACCTCTGTTTTTTTGCGCCTTCCTCTTCCCCAGACATAAGCATCCCACGAAACAGTTAACTCAAGCAGTATTTAAAGCAAGCGAGGAATGTGAGTGTTCAAAATCTGGAGAGATCAGTTAAAGTGAACAACTTTAAGAGTGTTTTCCGCTAAATTTTATGCTCCGTATTCTTATTTTTGGAAACGTTTAAGCGCTGCGGCGACAAAAGACAAGCCGTTAAATTGATGTTAGGCGAGAGTCTTGAAAGCGACTGTTGTTGAGAGGGTTGCCTTCAACCTCTTAAAGCAAGCTGTGATATATCTGCCTAATGACGTTAAAAAAGCGTTGAGGAAGGCGTATATGGATGAGACAAGCGAGGCTGGCAAAACCCAATTAGGCGTTATCCTTGAAAATGTGGAGCTTGCTGAAAAGCATCAGGTTCCAGTGTGCCAAGATACAGGTATAATAATTTTTTATGTTAAGGCTGGAGCTAATTTGAGAGGTCTCAGCGTGATTGAGGATGCTCTGGTGAAGGCGACACGGCGAGCTACGCGCGAAATTCCTTTGAGGCCCAACGCTGTTGACCCTTTGAACAATAAAAACAGCGGAGATAACACTGGAAGGTTTATGCCCTATGTTAACTGGGATATAGTGGCTGGCGAAAGCCTTGAATTAACTGTCATGCCTAAAGGAGCAGGTTCAGAAAACGTTTCCGCAGTTGGCATGCTTCTGCCTGGGGAAGGATTTAAGGCTCTGAAAAAGTTTGTTGTTGACGCTGTTATAAAGGCGGGTGCTCAGCCTTGTCCCCCTACAATTTTAGGTGTTGCCTTTGGCGGCGGGGCAGATGTCGCTATGAAGCTGGCTAAAAAAGCTCTTCTTAGACCTTTAAATGAGCCTAATTCAAATCCTGAGTTGGCTAGGCTGGAGAAGGAGCTTTTGGAGGTGGTAAACATGACTGGCATAGGCCCCATGGGGTTGGGTGGAAAAATCACCGCTTTAAGGGTTCATGTGGACTATGCTTTTAGGCATACTGCCTCTTTCCCTGCTGCTGTTGCCTTCAACTGTTGGGCGGCTAGAAAGGCCTCTGCAAGAATTTACTCGGATGGAACAGTTGAATATTTAACTCATAAAGCAGAAGGGTGAACCTAAAGCTATGGCTACATACCATCTTAAAACGCCTATATCTGAGGAAGAGATTCGCAAGCTAAAAGTTGAAGACGTAATCTACATAACTGGGACTGTGGTGACGGCGAGGGATCAAGCGCACAAACGCGCCCTAGAATATTATAGGCATAGAAAGCCTTTACCAATAACTCTTGAAGGCTTAGCCGTTTTTCACTGCGGTCCAATTGTTAAAAAGGAAGACGGTAAATGGGTGGTTTTAGCCGCTGGCCCGACAACGAGCACGCGCATGGATATTTATGAAGCTGAGTTCATTGAAACCTTTAAGGTTAGGGTTGTTATCGGCAAAGGCGGGATGGGTGAAAGAACCGCCGGCGCCATGACAAAGTATGGAGCGGTTTATGGCGCTTTCACAGGTGGGGCGGCAGTTTTAGCTGCAAAGGCTATAAAAGCTGTTAGGGGTGTGGAATGGCTTGATTTGGGGGCTCCTGAAGCCATGTGGATTTTTGAAGTTGAGGATTTTGGGCCCTTAACGGTTGCCATTGATTCCCATGGGCGGAACCTCTTCATGGAAATTGCCCAAAAAGCTGAAGAAAGTCGAAGCCGAATCTACGAGAAGCTGGGCTTATAGTTCTCTGCTCATTAGGTAAGCGTCTTCGCCGTCTGAATAATATCCATGAATTGTTCTGGTTATTTTGAATCCAAGTTTTTTGTAGAGGCTTATTGCGGTTGTGTTGGTTACTCTAACTTCTAGAAAACATTGTTTAGCGTTGTATAGGCGCATGCCATCCATGGCTTTTGTTACGAGGGCTTGCCCTATGCCTTTCCCTCTGTGCTGGGGCATAACGGCTATTGAAACAATGTGTCCTTTCTTTATAAAACCGCCAAAACCAAAATTTGATAAGCCTATTTCAATGCGGCACATTATGTAACCTACGATTTCGCCGTTTTCCTCCGCCACAATAAACGTCTCTGGAAACCTTTCATGCAAGTCCATGAAAAAGTAGTCCACATAGTTTTCTGGGAGGCAGGCGTGATTAATGTATGTGACGCGTTCTAAGTCTTTCGGTGTGAACTTTCGCAGTTTAAAGGTTTGCTGCAAACTCCTACTCCCATAATGCTTATCATGTGCGAAATCTACCGTTATATTTCCTACATTTAAAATTTTCCAAAACTTTAATGGGCTTCTTATTTACGTATTGAATTGTGCGGCGCATGGAAAATGCAAAATTTAAACGTTTACTCCTTGTTTGTGTTTTGTTTGCGCGGTAAAGATTTGTCAAGCCTTATGATTCCAAGCACTGCGAATACTGTTTCAAGAATAAGCACAGCCAGAGCTGTGGATTTTTCTTCAATTGGGGAGTCTGATTTGGGATTGAACACTTCTTTGAAAACACTGTAGGAGGGTTCTCTTTCGCTTATTTCATGCGCCTTTGCATCAACATTAAAAAGCCCATAAGTCCATCCGTCGTAGTGCACTTCTTCTTGTCCGCTCCAATACCATAACTGATAAACTTGTGCAATATTCGGCGGCTTCATAACTCTATCGCGAATTAATTGGGCGGTCTTTGTGTCCCATACTGGAAACTCATTAATATGAATAGGCTTTTTTAACTGCTCAGAATACTTCTCACAAATTTCTATCACATTTTCCGCTCTTTCATATGCTTCAAAACAATAGTTTGCGCGGTCTAAAGGAATATAGTGTTTGGATGGGGGTTCACGGTAAGCCCAAAGGTTCACACCTATATAGTCAGAGTAGTTTCTCCAAAAGAGAACACAATCCTCTTCAATGGACGCATTTTCTGGAAATCCCCAATAATTCGCCCAAAAAGTATAAGGCATTAGGAACTCTGTGCTAAAAGGGATTGTGCTCATGTTTTTCCATGTCAAGTATTCCCTTTTCATTATTGTCTGAGCCATCTCTTTTGTCTTAAAATGATTATAAGGCTCGTTGAAACCCACCATTAAAATTACATTTTCATGTTTTGCTAACAGTTCGCTCAAGTTTCCATACCAATTGTTGTACCAAGTTTGGCTTAAAGTCTCTGTGTTATTAAGCTTCCAAAAAGGATAATCATAGTAACCATACTTTTCAATGAAAGCGTAATCGCATTGTATCACGATTTTGTAATCTTGTAATTCATCTAACCATTTTGACAAACGAATTTTTGCATCCCATATGGCGTTAGTCGTGTTATCCCCAACCCAAACGCACAATTGGACTCCCTTAACAACTTGTAAGTCCTTCAACATAGACTTGATTAAAGCTGGCTTCAAGCCATCATTAAGATGGGTGACCACAAAGACATCATAAGGTAACTGATTTGCCTCAACCTGCTGTCTTTTCATTTCAAGCCAAGCGCCTAAAAAAGCCGCGTTAATCAAAACAAGCATGCATAAAACGCCTAAAATATCTTTCACTTTTATACAGCCTTCATTTGTTATGTGTTCGCGGGGGGTTAGTCGCTTGCTTTAACTTCTGGAAGGGTGTAGTTTCCGTAGGGCATAGTCCAGACCTTCGCGTTCTCCCCAACTATTTTGAAAGCCTCATTTAGGGCTTCATTCACTGTCCGCGCTGTCTTCAGCTTAAAAATGTTCGCTGCATAATAGTCTGGCATGGCTGAAACAAGGATAATTTGGGCTTTCTGTAAAGCCTTAAGCAAATAGTAAGCCTTATGTCCTCCCAAAACGAAGTTGCGTTTGATTTCTCGCTCAACCGTTTTTAAATCTTTATACTTAACCATCCAATCGTAAAAGACATGGTTTCCATGCCCTTCGGGACACTCAGCAGCCAAGATTATTACGCCTCCACGTTTAACCACTTCAAGGGCGCTGTCAACGCCTTTATATGCTTGGAAAAGGTTTACATCTGCCGGATAGCCTCCAGGGCTTACAACAACTATGTCTGCTCTGCGGTCTACGGGTATGCGGTACATTTCATCTGCAACTTTCACTCCTTCATAGAAGGCTTGCTCCAAGTCTCCTGCAAACGCCTTGACGATCTCGCCTTTGCTGTTGGTTACAACGTTTAAAATGAAGTCAACTTTCGCCATTTTCGCTGCTTCCGTCATATCTTCGTGAACAGGATTCCCATCTAAAACGCCTGTTTTAGCGTTTTGATGCAAAAGCATGGCATGATTCGCCTTTATAGTTTCCTCGCCTGAAACTGCAGGCAAGACACTTTTTCTTCCACCGCCGTAGCCAGCATAATAGTGAAAATCAACGTCTCCTGTCAAGATTTTTACGTCGGCTTCAGCGAAAATCCTATTCAGATAAACCTTTGTTCCATGCTTGGATGTTGTGCCCGCATAAACTAGATCTGGGGCTCTGCAATCGTGGCTTATAACTTTAACACGTTTAAGAATGTTTTCACCTAAAAGTCTAACAGCTTCCTCGTGGGTGACAGCCTTATGAGTTCCGCAGCCAAAAATAACCGTTACATTTTCATCTTTGACGCCTGCGCTGTTCAACTCGTCAAGCAGTGGAGGAACCATAAGATGGCTTGGCGCTGGCCTAGTTGCGTCATCAACAACTATGGCCACTTTGCTTTCTGGCTTAACGATTTCAACCAGCCGTTTTGAGCTGACGGGTTCTTTTAAGGCTTTTTCGATTTCCGCTTTTGCGTCTGGGACGCCGGGCTTTTCTCTGGGTTCTATGGAGCCTAAAAAGTTTCTAGCTGGGACTCTTAGGCAGACTTCTGTTTTCCCGTAGGGAAGCCAAACGTCAACCATTAAGCATCACTATTGAAGAGACACATGTAAAAAGTAGCTATTAAGCCTTATCCGAGAAAGCGCTAATTAAAACTAGCTGATGAGGCTTGCTGAAAATAGGCTATTTAGCATAAGCTCTTTAAGACCTAAAATGTATAATTATCAATGTGAGGAGTTTGATATGGCTATTGAGAAGGTTCCCGCTAAAAATGAAATAATGTTTGTGTGGTTTAACCGCTATGCTGGAATAACCATAAAAACCCCTTCAAAAACCCTTGTAATAGACCCTGTTGACATTAAGCCTAAAATCCTTCAGAAGGTTGACGCCATTCTAATAAGTCATGAACACTACGACCATTTAGACCAGTCTCTTGTTTCAGAAGTTCATAAACTTTCCCAATGCATGGTTGTGGCTGATCCCACCTCTGCCAGGAGACTACGCAACATTATTCCATCAGAAAAACTGCATGAAGTTCAGCCTGGTTCAGAGGTTAAAATCGGTGAGGTTTCTGTTAAAGCTGAAAAGTGCAACCATCCGCCAGCGGCAACTCCCGTATCCTTCATAATTACAAGTGAAGATGGAGTCAAAGTTTTCCACACAGCAGACAGCCTCCCATTTCCAGAGATGGCAAGCATAGGGGAAAGAGAAAAATTCGATTTGATTTTCTGCACCGTGGGAATTGCCCCTGGAGCTTCTCCTGAAACAGGTTTTGAAATAGCCCGTTTAACAAAGCCTAAAGTGGCCGTTCCATATCACACTGGCTCCACTGCGGATTTAAGGAAGTTTGCCGAACTTGTTAAGCGCGAAATGCCTAAAGTTACGTGTTTGATACCTGAGGTTGGCAAAGTGTACCAAGTTTCTAAAAAGGTGTGAAAGATGACAAGAGAAATGGGCGGTGACGCGGTTAAGGTTGAAGTTTGCAAGATTCTGAATAAAATAGGTGCCCTGCAGTTTGGAACGTTCAAGCTTACTAGCGGGAAAATGAGCCCGTATTACATAGACTTGCGCATAGTTCCAAGCTTTCCTGATGTGTTCCAAAAAGTCTGCAGCTTCTACACGAGTTTCATAAAAGAGAAAATAGGCGTAGAAAACTTTGACAGAGTAGCCGGAATCCCCGTTGCAGGCATACCCTTCGCATCCATAATAGCCTATACGCTAAAGAAACCATTCCTATATGTGCGCAAAGGCGTGCGTCTCCATGGAAGACAAAGAAGAATTGAGGGGGTTCTCAACCCGGGAGATCATGTGTTACTAGTTGACGACTTGATTACAACGGGCTTATCCCTTAGGAGGGCGGCAAAGGCTATAACTGCTGAAGGAGGCTTGGTGAAAGATGTTGTTGTGCTTTTGGACAGGCAGGAGGGCGGGAGCGAAAAGCTTGAAAGAAGCGGGATAAAGCTTCATGCGCTTCTAAACATCGGCGAAGTGGCTGAAATGCTTTATGAAATAGGAGCAATAGACGAAGGACAACTGGAAACTATTCGGAAGCAGATTAAAAAGGGATAAAAAGGCGGTTAATGGAGTTATTAAAGGTTTATTCGTAGAATATTAGGCTTTTTTCCTCTAATAGTCTATGAAGGCTGTGCACTGCATCATAAACGTCTTGTTCTTTCTTAGCTCCCGTGCAGACGAGTTTTCCGCTTGCAAAGAGCAAGATGACAACTTTTGGGTCATCCATTCTGTAGATTAGTCCTGGAAACTGTTCCGGTTCGTACATGGTTTTTCCAAGGGTGTAGGCTGCTTTTTCTAAGTCTATCATTCCGCCCAAGCTTGCTGACGCCACAATGTTCTGGATTTTCAGTTCCGGCTTGCTGATTATTATTATTCCGCCCTTTTTCAGTTCTTTAATAACTTTCATAACGGCTCTGCGGGCTTCCTTTTCCGATTTTGCTCCTGTGCAAACCATTTTTCCAGAGTTGAAAATTAATGTGGCTGTCTTGGGCCTCTTCAGCCTGAACACGAGTCCTGGAAACTGTTCTGGACGGTATTCTACTCCGGGGTAACCCTTAACAACAGCGTTTAAATCAACTTTCTGGTTTAGAGTTGCGGATGCGACAACGTTTTCTATGCTTATTACGGCTTTAACCTTCGACATGAACATCACTTCTACAGTAAAGTTTTTAAATACCTTTATAAAGCCTTAGGCTTTAAAGTTGTCGATTTCTCTTGCAAAATTTTATTTTTAGATGGTTTGGCGATTAATGGGTTTTATTTTCCTAGTTTTGTGTTGTGGAAATGTTTGCAGTTTTGTTCTTTGCTGTTGGACATGGTTTCTAACGCTATTTCAAAAACTTAAAAAATAGGGGTGGTGGAGAATGTTTATTTTCGCATTAGTTTTCTTATGGAAACTATAGCGTATATGACTAGGATTACGATGATGATTATAGCTATTATTATACCTATCAGTATTGGCATGTAGTCTGTGGGTGTTGGATATTCGGGGATTTCAATTTCTTCTGGTGGTGGGCCTACTGTTATGGCTGTTGCTGCTGAAGAGCTGCCGTAAGAGTCGTCTCCCATGAAAGAGGCTACAATGGTGTATGTGCCTTCGTCTGGCGGCGTCCATGCAAAGCTGAACGTGCCGTAAAAGCCGTTGGTGGTAACTGTTCCAAGGTCTATGACTTTGCCGTCGCTCTTAATGGCCGTAAGCGTAACAGGCACGCCTTTAACATCGCTTGGACAAGGCTTCTGCATATGCAAGTACTCCATCCAAACCGTCATGCTTTCCTTGGCTACACATGGCGTTCCAGGCTGAGCAGGCGACTGGTCTAGCACTGTACCTTCAATAAGCACTTGGCTGCCCTTAGCCGTTGTTTTAGGCGAAGCATTAACCGTCGTCTGGCTTTTGCCTTTTCCGAAGCAGTATTGGTAGCCATCATAGCCGTTAGAGGTCATGAGGTAACCGTCTGCCATGCTTCCTAATACGGTTCCGAATGTGGCCCCCACAGCCATCATGCCTGTTATGTTCCATATTCCTTTGCCCGTAGTGGCATTAATGCAGTGAAGCCTATAGCCTCTTGTTAGGGGTTGACAGGGTGTATGTTCAATGTTGAATGTGTAGAGTTTGCCGTCTGCAATCCATCCACCGCCGTTAAATGGGTAAACGGTTGTGCCGTTTCTGCCCGTGTAGGATGTTTCATACGGATTTGCCGGCGCCTCGTATTTCCAAACTATTTTGCCGTTAGTCCAGTTGAAGGCGTAAACGCCGCTGTAGGCGAATCTGTAGAATAGCCCATAAGCTGATGCTGTGGCGTAAGCTCCAAAGCCAGGTGCATCCCACGGGTAGTCCATGGTTTCGCTTGTCCATGCTGGGCTTCCATCAGCAAGGTTGTAGGCTATCCAATGCCCCTTCATGGTTAGAAAGGCTACTTTTCCATGATCAGCGACGACGCATGCTGCACTGTAAAGGGTTTCATCTGGTAGTGTTTTATTCCATAGGGAAGCGCCATTCTTCAAGCTGACCGCTTTTATGTCAGTTCCATACCACGCCCCAACTTGGGGAGGAGTGATATCAGAAACCATCACTGCCACGCCTGCTTCGAAATCGGCGACTGGGCCGCCGAAACCAGAGCAAGGTTCACCAGACCAAGGCCAAGTTATGTTGTTCGCTATTCTCTGTGTGAAGTTACTGGTGCTTCCAAGTGTTGTCCAGTTGATCAAGCGGTAGTTAGGTGCAAAAAAGGTGCCAAGGTTTCGCACACTTAAGGCGTATCCGTTCTTGTAGTAGGTGCCGCCTGTCAATGGAGAGATTGAAACGTTTAGGGCTACACGTCCGTTCAATGGGTCAAGCTTTACAAGCCTTCCGCCGCCAAAGGACACTAAATACACGGTCTTAACCTGAGGTTGAGCGCCTGGAACCTCCGGACCACTTTGAGTGTATTCAAGCTGCATAGGAGCATATTGCACCATTCCGAAGAGCCCAACAGTTTGCGGAATTGGTGGCGGAGACAGCTCCCAGTACACTTCCCCTGTTCGCAAGTCATAGCATTGTAAGGCAGTCTTACCGCCTGGCAATGTAACAAGCTGATAACATCTTCCCTGATAGATTACGCTTGGAGCAGCAAGATTCTCCCATAAGCTCTCCGCCTGCAGGAGCCAAAAACTCAACTTTCTGCTCGCTTGTCAATGGTCCTATAAGACCTGCTAAGGCAATTTGTCTCTTCCACACTATATGGGCTGTGTTCGGCGCCTGAACCCATGGAGTGAAGCTATAACGGTCTGTCCAGTATTTGTTTGTGTTTGCTGGCCAGTTGGCGCCTCCTCCAGGGCCGCGCCACGGATAGTGTCCTGCAATCCACCACCACTCACGGTTCTCTGGGCTTATAGGTCGTTCCCAATAGTCTGTTGGCAAAGGTGAAGGCGGCCACGAAGACACCGTTTCCTTCTGCACTACAAGCTCTTGCCAGTCTGTAGACGAAGGCTCATAATAGCATTCTCCAAGATGAACTACGGATGGTTCCATGAAACCGCCTGGCACGTCCGACGCGTTAAAGTAGCCTCCTGGAAAATCGAATTTAAGCTTCCATGTGCCTTCTTGATCAGCGATGTACTCAAACCATGCTGTGGCATCCGCAGGATAAGAATCCATAGTTATAACGTCCGTGTCTCCGTCTGGCTTCTGAATAGTAACCTTATAGCCACTTAGCTTTCGTGCTCTATGAAGTGCTGGGGTAATCCACATGTTAACAAGGAAAATCTGGTTAACCCCAACAGGGTTAGGTCTAAAACTCAGATAAGCAGCAGTTTTAACATGAAATGCTGTTGTTGGAACTTGACTTGGTGAAAGGGGTTCACTTGCCTGAACTTGGGCTTCAACTGGAACTGGAACCACTGTTAACGCAACAGAAGCCAAAATCAAAGCCAAAACAACCGTCAAAGTCTTTGAAAGTTTTCTTGATTTTTCCATTTTGTCTTCTCCTTTTAAAATTCTCCAGTAGGGATGGAGTGTGAAACATATTTATAAAATTTTCCACCATTGTTTCGGCTTTAAGTTTAGCCAGCTTTACTCAAAACCAGCATAAAAAGGGGGAAATGGTGTTAGCTAAACGGTTTAGTCCTTATTTTCGCTGTTTTCTTAGGGCGTAGAGGTTAGCTACGCCTATGATGATGGCTATGATGACGGCTATTGCTAGCCCAGCAAGAATTGGCGTGTAGTCTGTTGGTGTTGGGTATTCGGGGATTTCAATTTCTTCTGGTGGTGGGCCTACTGTTATGGCTGTTGCTGCTGAAGAGCTGCCGTAAGAGTCGTCTCCCATGAAAGAGGCTACAATGGTGTATGTGCCTTCGTCTGGCGGCGTCCATGCAAAGCTGAACGTGCCGTAAAAGCCATTAGTTGTGGCGGTGCCTAGGTCAACTACTGAACCGTCTTCCTTGATGGCTGTTATCGCTACTGAAACACCTTTCACCTCTGAGGGGCAAGCCTTCTGCATGTGCAGGTAACCCATCCAGTCAGTCATGCTTTGTTTGGATACGCATGGCGTGCCTGGCTGGGCAGGTGACTGGTCAAGCACTGTGCCTTCAATAAGCACTTTAGCACCCTTGGCTAGGGTTTTAGGCGAGGCTGTAACTGTTGTGGAGCTTCTTGTTTTGCCGAAACAGTACAGGCGGTTATCGTAGCAGTTGTATCCTACTAGGTAGCCGTCTGCAACTACTAGGGAGTTTCCTACGAACCATCCTGGTATGTACCAATTGCAGTCTCCGGTTATTGCGTCGATGCAGTATAGTTTTTCTCCCTTCCACATGGGAGATCCTGGGGAGTGTTCACCGTTGGACACGTAAAGCTTTTTGTCAGCAACGGTTATTCCACCATAGAGAGGCCATACTCCGTATGGTGTTTCTAGTCCGCTGCTGCCCGTGGAAAATGTCCACAAATGTGCACCTGTTGTGAGGTTGAATGCGCTGACGCATCCTGAATAGCCAGCAACGTAGAGTCTTCCATAGGCTATCTGTCCAAAGAAGTCGTACATGGACCAGTCTGTTTTAGTAAACTTGTTTAAGGGCTCAGTGGACCATAGTTTTTCTCCTGTTTTAAGGCTAAAGGCGTGCCACTGCATTTTTTCTTTTTGGAAAACTACGTAGACGCCTTCACGGGGCTGTGTTCCTCCGATGGCTACCATCCAGAGAAGGCCTGGGGATGAAGCGTCATAGCCGAATCCCATGTTTGTCCTGTTCTGTACCCACAACTGAGCTCCTGTTGTAGCGTTGTAGGCTACGTGTACGAATGTGGGCATAATCTGACCTGGTGGCCTAATGACGGACTCAGCGAGTATGACACCTTCAGTTCTGCTAACAAAATAGTTGGATTGCACTCCTGGGACATCCGGTATGGAGACGTTCAACTGTATCCCACTTCTCCAGTCTACTACCGGGATGAATCCAGGCCTCCATATGGGAGATCCTGGACCAAATCCTAGCCAAGCTGGGCTGGCAGCCTTAGTTGAGTTCCACATTATCAGCCTGTTATTTTGGCCGTCAAGCATGTAAACCAGCAACTCGCCGTTTGGGCCGAAAATCGCGTTGGTGGACCAGCTGCTGAGGCTTGTTGTTGCATTTTGTAGTTTAACCAATAGTCTTCCTGTGAAGGCATCATACATTTGCCATTCAGGAGCAGTTGTGCTCCACAAATAGGCAAAGGCTCCATGCTGGTTGGGAGAGTTGTACTCAAGTATTTGGCCTAGGTTTATCTGAGGCATATCCTCTCTTCGCCATACTTCTTCCCCTGTTCTTAGGTCAACGCATACAACCCCGCTCAGCGCAGGATCAAGAAGGCCTGTTTGGAATATGTTGTAGTACAGTCTTCCGTTTATTACCACTGGCGGCGTGAACTTCATTTCATAGGACATTCCAGTATAGTAGTTTGCACCGTAGCCAAACTCTCCTCCTACAATGCCGCCGAACGCTAGTTCCTTAGTCCATACTATGTGGGGACTGTCTGGTGCATCCGCGTATGGGCTGAAGGCTCCGCCTGTGTCGAAGGGTCGAATCATTGTGTCGTAGGCTGCCATAAGCCAGTTACCGCCTATTTGATACCATAAGCGGTTTTCAGCGTTTATTGGGCGTTCCCAGTAGTCTGTTGGAAGTGGGGTATCAGGCCATGCCTCTATCGGTTTCTCCTGCACCGTCAACTCTACTATTGCACTTTTGCTAGGCTTATAGTAGACGCCTGCCACAGTTTGCCCTGGAAAGCTAAACTGGAACTTGTATATGCCAGTTTTGGTTGGCTTATATGTGAAATAGTACCCTCCGTCAGAGTGGGAAGAGTAAGGTCCTTTCGTTTCAATTGAGCCATCAGGCTTAGTAATGTTTACTCTGTAGCCCTCCCATGCTGTAACAGCCCCAGCAACTGTTGGGGGGACAATGTCGAGCCAAATTATGACCGTGACTTCTTGATTAACTCCAACAGGGTTTGGCGCAACACTAAGGAAAGCGTATGTAGGAAACTCCTGAACCTCTTGGGCGTTAATGAACGGTACACCTACTGCAAATGCAACAAAAGCAAACACCATAAAAACGCTTGCTAAAAGCGATGCTTTCCCATGTTTTTTGTTTATGTTTTTCATAACTCAGTCTCTCCGATTATACAAAAGGAGAGGCGAATTTTATATAACACTTTTGGTTAAGAGCACATTTAATCCTAAAACTCAATTATGGTCCGTCAACTAAATGTAGCGCAGAATTCCATTAAATTTTCTCTTGCCTTTTAGATTTCCACGTTTTCGCGAAATTGGTAAGCTTCCAAACATTAAACAAAACGAGGACAAGAAGAGAAAAATGAAACCATGAGAATGTTGGGACTCCTACGCGTGTTCCATCACTTACTTGGCAGTCAATCCTATACGTCATGAAACCTTGAGACAAATAGGCTTCACTGCTAAAATTTTCGTGAAACTCTAAATCTTTAAACATGCCGAAAATGGTTGCTTGTGGTGGGCTGGCTCCAGGCTGCCAAAATGTGAAGGCACCCCACAAGCTGAAAATCAAAAATCCAACGATCAGAAGATTTATGATGAAAAAATAAACTAGTTGTAAATCGATTTTCCAAAACAGTTTCTTTTCTTCACCCGGCTTTTCTCCACTGCTGAAACTGAATGGCAACATCAAAACGGCAAGAATTATTAGAATTATTAGAATGAAAACATACATGTTTCTCTCAGAGTGAAAGAATAGCGGTAGATTACCAATATAGGGGACTCTTGCCACAACCTTCCCAATAAGCAAAGATGAATTCCACGGAGAAAATTGATCCTTTTCGCCATACATGTTGTCCCCAAGCGTCGTTATTAAAAAGTAGCTGCCCTTCTTTTCTATCTTAACCGCTCTATGGACAATAAGCTCCGCTGGGTTTCGCGGATCCCTAAAAACCAAAACATCCCCAGTAAATTTATCTGCGTTTATTTGAGCCGGATCCACTTTCTGAACTATTATGAGGTCTCCAATGTTTAAAGTTGGCAGCATACTTCCAGAAGCCACTGCCAAAGCGGGGTATTCTGTGCCAAGGATTATTTGTGAGCCGAAATAGAAGCTGAAAACAATTACAAAGATTAAGGCAATTGTAACTGCGGTTTGAAAGTACTCGTTTTTCCAAAGCTTCTTAAGCGTTTCAGTTGTCAACTTTCTGCCCTCTTATGGGCTTAAATGTTCTTGTTGAATTAGTTCTTCGGGTTTTAAAACTTAACGTTTAAAAATTTAAAAATAAAGGGGAGGATTATAGGATGCCTATATTTCTATGCCTTCTGCGCCTAGTTTAGCCTTTCCAACGATGCCCTTAAACTTCTTGCCGCATTTGGAGCATTCGTACATTCCGAATATTGTTACTGTTATTCGCATCTTTTTGTCAGGGAATGGAGCTACAAGCTCCCATGTTTTATATGGGTCTTTAACCTCTGTTCCGCACTCGGGGCAAACGTTTTGTCTCGCTTTCGGCATGCTGAGTCGCCGGCAACGACCCGTATGCTAAACTTTCTTTTTGCTTAAAACTTCTCTGAAGGGTTTCTTACATTTCGGACAGTCGAAAAGGCCTATTTCCAACTGCATTCTTTTTCCTGATTTGTCTGGGCGTCCAGCCATAGTCCATTTTTTCTTAGGCGTATTAACATTTGTTCCACATTTCGGACATTTAGCCATTTATCTTCCTCCAACATTATCGATAACCATGGTTTCTAATGATGATGGATAAATAATTTTCCATTGTCTTCGAATAGAAAATCTCTGTCTGGGCATCCATTTTAGACAATTTTTTGCAAATATTTGTGAATAATGTTTGCAAAATTTTGTTAAAAATCGCCAAACCAAAGTAACGATTAAAACATCTTTATTGTTCCAAATTTTTCGAGTACCAGATGTAGGTTTGGCTTTCCTTAAACCCTAGTTTTTCAATGAAGCGTATTCCTGCTTGGTTGTTGCTTTCCACGTCAACTATGGCTATGCGTGCTCCTTTATCTCTAAACCTTTTCTCCAGTTCTCTATACAGCCTTTTTCCAACACCATGCCTTTGCCTCATCCTTTTCACACCAGCCCAAACAAAATAACCGTAAGTCCAAGGGCTGAAGGGGCGCCTCAATATTGTTCCTATTACAAATCCAACAATTTTCTTAGGCTTTGTTTCCTCAGCCACCAAGCATAGTTCTGGGTCTTCCTGAAAAAGCGAAAGCAACTCATTTATGTTCCATGTGCGGTAGGTGAACTGCAAACTGTAAGGTGTGAAAATTTCTTCGCTTAAGCGCCAAACTTCAGGAAGATCCTCTAAAGTCATCTGTCTAATTTCCAGATCCGCCTTCTTTTTTCTCACCTGTTTAGCAGAATGTTTAACTTTTTTAGCCAAAAGTGTTCTCTCCCTTCTAACTTGAAAAAATGGAAATATAAAGTTATTTAAAAATGCAACACAAAATGAAGGGCTATCCTTCTTCGAATTTCTCTGGTGAAATGTAATCGCCAAAGAGTTCCTTAGCCTTAAGCAAGCGTTCACTCTGTTGATCCAGTATTTGGAAGAGTTCTTCTGGAGTGTCTGAAACTTTTTCTCTGTAAAACTTTTTCACTCGCTCAATTTTAGCCAGGTTTTCAGGAACACGAATAGTAAACTGTTTTATGTAATCCTCTTTCCTATACTCTTTGCCCAATACCTTTTGGAAGAGTAAGTGTAAATCTTCATGTTTTGGAATTAGACCCGTGGGTGCTCTTAATGCTCCTACGTCGTTGTGCACGCGCAACTCCATCCACTTAACCCAAACATGCTTATCTCGTGGAGCGTTTAGGAACTCGCCAGTCTCCCTGTCTCTTAGGAAGTAGTTAACTCCGAAAATGAGCGGTGCCTTTCTAAGCTTCTTTCCGAAGGATAGGTTGTTGCGTATGTTCTGGCCTAAGGGAATGGAGACAAAGTCTTGAACGCTCATCATATTTATTTCCGGCACGCCTTCCTTACCTATTATGGCGAAAGTTGTTTCAGTTTCTAGGGATGCTCCGTAACAGATAATGCCGTGTTCCCAGCTGAAGCTTTGTTGGACAGGCACGTAAGCTTTGCCGTCGCGGCCGCCGTACATTATTCCGCTTAACTCCACACCTAAAGGATTATCTAATTCAGGATCGCAGTTTTCCAGCGCCTTAAGGGCTACAGTGTAGCGGGCGTTTTTGTGGGCTGGCGGAATGAGGTTGCCGTGCTCATCTTTTTTGCCTTCCCACCAGTATCCTGTATAGTTTATTCCATCCTTTGGAAGTTCGCAGCCCATGCCCAGCCAGTAGGGCTTGCCATCCTTAACCAAAACATTTGAGAATATAACCTCCCCGGGGCTTGTAAGCACTTTAAATATTACTGGGTCGTCTTTGGGGTTTATGTCCTGAATAATTCCGAATATGCCACATTCAACATTCACTGCACGGGCAACTGAACCAATGTTACGAATGTAGGCTATATCATCGCCAAGTATCGTTTCCCCAGGAAGCATGGCTGTGGAGGTTTTGCCACATGCGCTGGGAAAAGCTCCTGCAAAGTAGGTTTTACGACCTCCGGGACCGTGAACTCCCATAATCATCATGTGTTCAGCCAACCAACCTTCCTGATTTGCCTTGCGTATGGCAAGGCGGAAGGCAAGTTTCTTGAAACCTACAGAGTTGCCAGCATACTGGGTGTTAACGCTGTAGATTGTGTCTTCGCTGTAATCGATATATACGCGTTTTTTATCGTGTTCTATGCTGACCATGTTCTCGTTTAATTTTCCAGCTGAATGCAGAACCCGCAAAAAGCTTCTTTCAAGTTCTGCTTTGCGGAATACTTCGTAGCCGGGCCTGAATAGGAGGAACTCTGAATGGGCTACATACCATGAGTCGGTGCACTGCAAGCCTAGAATAGTGAATATGGAGTTAGGAGGCCCTAAGGAAACAAAACGGACAATCATTGTGCGTCCTTTCATTGAATCCTTTAGTAAACCCTTTACCTCTGCAAGGCCTTCATCTCTATCAATCTGGTTTAGGGCTTTACTCAAGTAGTCTCCTTTTGGTACGAGGTACTTGGTAACTTCGCGGTCTCGTCCCTGATCGTATGGGCCGTCAAAATGAACGGTATGCCCAGGGATTGCCAGAGGTTTTTCCTCACCTGTAGCGAGTGCTTGACGCCTAATATATTCAATGTCTTGAGGGGAGTCGTCGCAGATGAAGATTCTTTCAGGTTCGCAGAGTTCAGCGGCTTCAGCTATGAATTGGTAAACTTTAGGGTTAGTTATGGCGAATAGCTTCTGATAGTCATTTTGGCTTAGTTTTGAACGCAAAGTTTCAAGATCCCCGTTCATTTCCTACAACTCGCCAGTTTTACGCTTTATAAGCTATTCTGGGATTTTGGCGAATGGAGTCTTGCCTATGTATCTGACTTCCGCAATCCGGCTGGCAAGCTTTTCCATGGTATTCCTGCACCCGCTAAACAGCGAATTTTCCTTCTCTGTTAAAGTTAAGAGTTTTTTAAAGTTTTCCTTTTCAATATCGTAAATTGCTGGTTGAGTTTTTTGGGAAAGCATCTCTTTTCGACTTGCTCTTTTACTTTCCACTTAAAACAACGCTCTTGTTTATAAATTTCTATGGAAAATTTTCGGCATTTTTTCAAATAATATTAAATTTTCGTCATATAAAATGTAATAATTACAATTATTCTGCTCGTATTCATTTTGGGACGATGTGCATAATTCATGCTTTTTGGGAGCTTTTTCCAAAATGCTTTTACTTGTGGTTTATGCTTATTCCTTTAGTATTCGAGGTTTAACTAAGCTTGAAAGATACCCTTAAAAATGCTTTTGACCTGCTTGTAAAGCCTGTTCGAAGGCTCGTTGAGCAGAGGGGGTTCTCGAAGCCCACGGAACCGCAGGAGAAAACAATTCCCAAAATCCTTGAGGGTAAAAACGTTCTCCTCATATCTCCCACTGCTACGGGAAAAACTGAAGCTGCTTTTCTCCCTGTTTTAAGCATGCTTCTTCAAGAGCCTGCGGCTCCTGGTATTAAGGTTCTTTACATTACGCCTTTGAGGGCTTTGAACCGTGATATGCTTGAAAGACTTGAGTGGTGGTGTAACAATTTAGACGTGAAACTGGCTGTTAGACACGGCGACACGGAAACAAAAGAACGGGCTAGGCAAGCCAGAAGCCCCCCAGACGTTTTAATCACAACCCCTGAAACTTTACAGGCGATTCTATCAGGCTGGATTATGCGGCAGCATCTGCAACAAGTGCGCTGGGTTATAATTGACGAAGTTCATGAAATGGCTGACAGCAAACGGGGAAGCCAGCTTTCCCTAGCTTTGGAAAGGCTTAGGACAATGATTGGAAAAGACTTCCAAATAATAGGGTTGTCAGCCACTATCGGAAGCCCTGAAAAAGTTGCCCAGTTTCTTGTTGGGAACGCTCGAAGCGTTGAAATTGTAAGGGTTCCAGTTGCAAGAAAAATGCGTCTCAAGATAGTTTTTCCAAAGCCGGAATCTGAAGACTTTAGGCTTGCCGAGCAGCTTTACACGCATCCAGAAGTGGCAGCAAGACTTAGGATAATCAGAGACTACATAAGCAAGCATAAATCAGTCCTTCTATTCACAAACACGAGAGCCATATCAGAGGTTTTGGCGAGCAGGTTCAAAGTTTGGGACATAGACTTCCCTGTTTCGATTCATCATGGCTCTTTGGCAAAGCCTTCGCGTATAGCAGCGGAAAGAGGCTTAAAAAACGGTGAACTGAAAGGCCTTGTGTGCACCAGTAGCCTAGAGCTTGGCATAGATGTGGGCAGAATAGACCTAGTCATACAGTACATGAGTCCTAGGCAGGTTACGAGGCTTATACAACGCGTTGGGAGAAGCGGTCACAGGATTGGACATATAGCTGAGGGAATAATTGTAACGATGGATTCTGATGATACGCTTGAGGCTTTAGCCATAGCCAAGCGCGCCTTAAAAGAGGATTTGGAGCCTGTTGAGATTCCGCCGAAGCCCTACGATGCTTTAGCCCATCAAATTGCCGGTTTACTTCTAAAGCAAAAAAGACTTGAATTCAGCGAAATCCTAGAAATGTTTAGAAACTCTTATCCTTACGCTGATTTGACCTTAGAGGATGTTGAAAAGATTCTTAGGTATATGCATCAGCGCTTCCCACGTTTGGCATGGGTTTCCTTCGAAGACAAGGTGGTTTTAAAGCCGCGGAGGACAAAAGCGCTTTTTGAATATTATTTTGATAATTTGTCTATGATTCCTGAAGAGAAGCAGTATCTTGTTGTCGACGAGTCAAGCGAAGCGGCCATAGGAGTTTTAGACGAAGCTTTTATGGCTGAATATGGCAAGCCTGGAATAAAATTCATTATTAGGGGGAGCCCGTGGAGAATTCTCCACGTATCAGAGGACAAAGTTTACGTGAAGCCCGTTGACGACCCATCAGGAGCTATACCAAGCTGGATAGGCGAAGAAATCCCTGTGCCCTTCGAAGTGGCGCAGGAAGTTGGCTGCATTAGAGGTTTTGTTGAAGAGCAAGCGCGGATGGGTGTATCACCAGAAGAAATTTCCGTTAAGCTAAGTGAGCGTTATCCTGCTGATAAGGAGACAATTTTAAGCGCTTTAGCTGAAATAGTGGAGCAGGCTGCTTCTGGAATTCCGGTGCCCACGGATAAAAGAATAATTGTTGAAGACTGGGCTGAGTTTGTAATAGTTCATGCTCACTTCGGTTCCCTCACCAACAGAGCCTTAGCTCAGCTTATGGGGCAACTGCTTTCCGAAAAAATTGGGTATGGCATAGTGGTTCAACACGACCCGTACCGCATATTCATACAGACCATGGGGGCTGCAAACGCTGAACAAATAGTCGCATTGCTAAACGAAATGGGCAGCATGGATGAACAAGCTGTACGCGATTCCTTAACAAGGGCAACTGTGAAAACTGGGCTTTTTAAGAGGAGGATGATTCATGTTGCAAGGCGTTTCGGAGCGTTAGAAAAGTGGGCTGACTTTAGCAGTGTTAGCCTTCAAAGGCTTTTGAAAAGTTTTGAGGGAACCCCCATATTCGACGAAGCCTTAAAAGAGGTTTTCACGAAGGACCTAGACCTGGAAATGCTTATCCATGTTTTAGGAAAAATCCGCGATGGCGAAATTCAAGTGGAGAAAGTTGAAACAGGCGGAAATGCAACGCCAGTAGCCCGCGTTGGCATCGAACGGGTCAGCATGAAAACCGACTTGATACCGCCTGAAAGGATGCGCGCCGTGCTCATAGAATCTGCTAAAGCGAGGCTGCTGAACGAAACCTGCAATTTCGTCTGCACAAACTGTTGGGGCTACATGGATATGATACGCGTTAAAGACTTGCCTGCAAAGCCAAAATGTCCAAAATGCGGCTCCACAGCCATAGGTCTCCTAAAAGTTGATGAAGAAAAGATTATGCTGCTTGTGGAGAAGAAGGGTGAAAAGCTCACGAAAAGCGAGGAGAAACTGCAGCGACAAGCTCTGCAAACAGCCAATTTATTGGCAAAGTATGGGAAGGCTGCTGCCGTGGCCCTATGCGCTAGAAAGGTTCAACCCTCAGACATTAAGGAGGTTCTTGAAAAGGAATCTACGCTTAATGATAGATTTTACGAGCTTGTCCTTGAAGCTGAACGCAAAGCCATAAGCAAAAGATTTTGGTAGTAATAAGCTCCTTATACTCTAAGGTATGCCCCACAGTTTGGACATTTTTTCTCAGTTAAACTGACCAAAGTTCCGCAGTATGGACAAGGGATAGACACGATCTCTCGTTCTTTTACGATTATTTCTTTTTCTTTAATCTTTTCCTTTGGAGGAAGCAACTGTAAGTATTGTCCGAGACTATTGCAAGCATCTATTGAACCTTGTAATTTTATCGAGCAATAATCTGGATAATCCTCAAGAAACACAATAACCTTTTCTGAAGAAAAGAAACCTGTCTTTTTTACGCCTTCAATTCTATTGGCCAAGATTGAGACAAGAAATCCTTCATTCTCGAGCCATGTTTCTATTAATGGTATCAAGTCATACATGCTATAGTTCTTTAGAAGTAGAGGAGACATTACATTTTCACTGGTTACGACATGGAATCTCTTAATGATATTTTGATTTAAGAGCACGAATGAGCGGGTTTAAGTTGGCCCTCACTAAAGCTTTCATACGTTTACTTCGCGTGATGATGTTTGCCAACGGCGGACTAAGTGTATAGTATACCATTACTAGATGTTTTCCTAAGAGATGCGGATTAAGATTATCATCTCTAAATTTTCTCAGCACATCAATTTCTGCAGCCATAGGTGTTCCATATGCTGCTGTTGCTATAAAACAGGGCCCTGCGCAATTTGGGCAATAAACTTTATCTCCCTTTAACTTAGCACACTGACTGCAAACATATTTCCCACATTTGACACATTTGCCTGCCATCTGACTGACTGGTTTCTTTTTGCCACACACATCGCATATATATTGCGGTTCACTAATGATTGGTCCTTCCCTTAACATGGTGGACAACCTAACCAGCGTGGTTGCTTTTCTTATCTTTTATTTAGATTTATAACATTTTTGGATAGAAATTGTTAAATTAAGAATTAACAGATTGAAATAATATTGAGTTTAAGATGGTAGAAGAAAACATGAAGAAACATACCGGAAAATGCTTTGACTGTGGCGGTCCCTTGGAATTAATTGAGTTTAACATTCAGAAAGGCACAAAAATTATGAAGTGCCAAGAATGTAATTTACTTCATTTTTACAGAAAAGATTTTTTTGGTGGATGGAAGCTTCTTAAGGTTACCAAAGACTTTGACGTTGAAAATTGAAAATGACAAAGAAAACTGCTAAAGCGATTCTACGCGCGACTTCCAAAGAAAATTAAACAAACAAATCCCTTATTGGGTAGTTGGTTAAGACTTACAACAACTTTTAAATGGGAGACCACCTTAATGTGGGTGAACAGCACCTTCAAGGTTTACGGAGAGATAAATAAACTTGGAAATAAGCCGCAAAAAACTACGCGAAGAAGTTCTCAGCAGAATTAAATACATTAAAAACTGCGTCCTAGCCAGAGAACTATGCCTCCTAATCCGCACAAACAGAGCAGTCCTAGAGCCAAAGGACGTGCAGGAAATCTGCCTATACATTTCTGGCCTATGCAAGGAAGAAGGATGCGAAGAACCCAGCGAGCTCTGCCGCAAAGCCGCTGAGGCTGCAGGCGCAGGAGACGAAGAAAAATACTTGGAGCTTTGCGCCCAAAGTGCCATGAAATGCGGAGAAGCCAGAAGGCCTGTTCCGAAAAGGGCAACCTATGTTGCCTAACAGCCTTTAGGAAAATTTTTAAAAGAGTGAAGCAATGCTAAAACCAGAAGGGAGGCTTGCAAACTGTTCATAGCTCCATTTGTTCCAAGTCCTCTTCCGGTTGTACGCCATATGCTGGTTTTGGCGGATCTAAAGCCGGGAGAAGTTTTCTTTGACTTAGGCGCTGGTGACGGCAGAACAGTGATAATGGCTGCAAAAGAGTTCGGCGCCAGAGCCGTCGGAGTCGAGTTGAGGGAGGACTTGGCTAAAAAAGCGTTAAGCACAGTTCATGAGGAGGGCCTCCAAGACAGAGTTACAATCGTCAACGGTGACATCTTCAATGTGGACTTAACATCCGCCGACGTTGTATTTCTATATTTGACGACAAGCGCTAACGAGAAGATTAAACCTAAACTTGAGGCTGAACTTAAAAAGGGAGTGCGCGTTGTCTCGCACGATTATGAAATTGTAGGGTGGAAACCCGTAAAAGTTGATAATTTCTGCGAAAATCCAAAGCTGGGATACCCATCTCACACTATCTACCTATACAAGAAAGTTTAGCTTCCAATAAACGCAAGAGTCGATTATCATCGACATTTAAGACTTTTTGCATAGGCCTAAACAAAATAAACTTTTAATGGAAGCTTTGCACTCAGATTTTAGAGAAAATACGGTCTAAGGCAGAGAAAATGCTCTTCGTGCCGTGGCAGTACATCGCCGACTGGAAATGTGATGCGTGCGGTTTATGCTGCAAAGCCTACAGTGTCGTCCTAAACTTTCAAGAATGGCTCCGCATAGTTAAAAACTACGGCGTTGAAACAACAGCCTCAGACTTAAACAAGCTTTATCTAAAGAAGAAAAGCGACGGCTCATGTGTCTTCCTATTCAATCTTTCAAACATGCACTTGTGTGGATTGCAGCATATGAAACCGGACGCGTGCAAACTCTGGCCCTTCAAAGTTCTTGCAACTCCAAAATTTGGATACGCCCGTGAAGCCCTTTATCCCTATGGCGGAAACAAACTCTACATTTATGCAGACTCCAACTGTAAAGGCCTAAGATATGGAAGACCAACATGGGAGTTCACCAACCAAACCCTAAAGGAGTTTATAGAAATTGCCCTGGGAATCCGCAGAGAACAGCTTAAAACAACAGCAAACATCGATGTTTTTCAGTCATCATTTCTCATGAATGTTAGAGGATTTTAATCTCTTTAAAATAAGTCGGCGATTATCATCAATTGATAACTGCATAAAATGTTTAAATAAATTTCATTAAGGAAATGCTTAAAGAGTTAACATTTTTTTAAAAAAAAAGTTAAATTCGCAAAATGTTGAATAGTATACCTTAAAAACAAATTTGAAGGAGGTAAAATATGAAAACTTTAAAGAATATTTCGGCGGCTCTTTGTTTGTTAATTGTCCTTCCACATGTTCTTTGTTGCATAGCTTATGCAGATACGCGCCCGTATACAGAACCTGTCATAATATCCCTCGGCAACGATAAAGCTGTTACATATACCGTTGAAAGAATTAAGTCGTTTGTTTCTACAGCATACATGGTTGGCATCAGCAATGTTGAGCAGTTCAAGTTAATCCTGCAGAAAAGCCTTGGTTACGTAATTTACGTTGGTCATGGTTATCCGGAGGGTTTAATGCTTGGATCTTCATTGTTTTCTTGGAGTGAGATTGAGAATTTAATAAAAGAGTCTCCTAGTAGGGTGCATTTCATTGCCGCATGTTACTCTTCAAATGTCCAAGCATCCAATAAATTTATATTTGGTTTTAAGGGACTTGTCGATGTAGACGAAGCAGCTATGTGGATAACAGCATTGTACTACTGGTTCGAGAAGCAAACCGAAAAAATTCCAAAAGTCGTCAATTATTTTGTGGACATACTCACTGATAAAGTTAGAAATCCAGAGCGCAATGTACTTGAAGTTTTAGGCTACACGATAAAACAAGTGCGCGGAATATGGCATGTTAAGTATAACGACCAGTATGGCTATTATGTAGAATATACTCATCCAGACACTTATGTACATTATACGTGGATAGGTGCTGAATCTAATGTGTTACTGTATGGGAATAATCTATTTGTTGGTCACGTTCCTAAATCAGTTGTTAATAGCCTCGATATTACAAGTGTCTTAGTGTCTGCTTTTGGCCCGATAGCTCTTGCCGTAACAACAGCATCAATAGTTGGCGCACTTGTTTTAGCTTTTGCGGGTGTAAGTGCATACATATTTGCGCAATATATTCTTAAAGATGAAGTGGGTGCTGGGTGGGCGTGGCTTCAAAATATATGGAGCGAATGGTATGGTGCCGGTTATGATATAAAAGTCGGCAAACTTATGTGGTGCCGTTTCGTCTCGGTTTTTTGGGTTTCATTCAATCTTTATCCATTATGGTATGGCGGAAGAGAACTGGGCATAGACGGGATGTAAAGATGGAGAGAGCTAATAAAGCCGAAAGTCCCTTTCTCTTTTTTGTTGTTTTAATCCCTTTATTAATTTTGAATTACCTAGCACTTATTCATCCAATTTTAGTAGAGTGGATTTTATTATCAGCTCCTCTCGCAAATTCAGAATTTGATATTTGGTTGGTGAGTCACATTTTTGGTACCTTTACGTATGGCAGTTATTTGTTGCTTTGGATGGGTTCTTATTTTTTGAGCTTCATTGTTGGCTTTTTAGTGGCCTTATTTACATCTAAACCCCTTTTCGGGAAGTTAGTAAAAAACCATGAAGTAATAGTTGGGCAGATGGAACTTGCTGCACGTTTAGTTTTCGATTTTAGCATAGGTGCTTTGGTTGCTATGTTCACGTTTAACTCAGTTTTATCGCTTGTTACCGCTCACACCTATGAATTAGTTTCTCGTTCAGTAATCTCTTTGGCTGTGCTAACGGGTTTTGCAACAGGTAATGTTGTTTTAAAATGTGTTCTCCTTTTCATAGTCTATATAAAATGTAAAAGGGATTTTTTAGTGCTTGAATCGGTCTATTTACCTGAAGAGAAGGGAAAAAGAAGCCATTTTCGAAAGATTCGTTGGTCCCTCCAAAAGAAAATTTCATCAATAAGTAATAGTTGACACGCTTAAAAAGCAATTTTAAAGGTGCAATTTAAATTGTTTAAGCTGGGTAGCGTTCATAAAAGTTAAATTCCCAGTAGACGAAATAATAATTAATCAAAAATTGCTGCGTCGGCGAGTGCTGGAATGAATCTGCCAGAGAAAGCCGAGACGCCCTATCTTTTTTCGTCGTTTTAATTCCTGTACTAGCGTTAAATTATTTAACCATTATCCAGCCTATTTTAGTGGTTTGGCTTATATTATCATTTCCTCTTCCAACTTCAAAATTTGATATATGGCTGGTAACTTACATTTTCGGTGCCTTTACATATAACAATTACTTGTTGCTTTGGTTAGGTTCTTATTTTTTGAGTTTCATCATCGGCAGTTTATTAGCACTATTTTTATCACAACCTATTTTTGGAAAGTTGTTAAAGAAACACGAAGTAATTATTGGAGAAATGGAACTTGCTGCACGGACAGCCTTCGACTTCATCATAGGTGCTTCATTTACTTTACGTTTGACTTGATATTGTCGCTTATCACAGCATATCCACATGCATTAGTTTCTCATTCAATAATCTCTTACGTTGGTATAACCGGCTTTTTGACGGGTAACGTCGTCCTAAAGTGCGCTTTTCTTCTCTCGATCTATTTTAAATGTAAAAAGAATGCCATGCTGGTTGAATCAGTCTATTTATTGGATGAAACAGCAAAACGTCGTTACCGGAAGATATGGTGGTCCCTTAAAAAATTGCCCCGCATATAGCCAGTTTGAGGGTATAACTATATTGTTTGGGTTGGGTAGCGTTCATATTGCAGTTCATAAAGCCTCTTTAGCTTTTCAATGCTGTCTATTTCGTCCACTGTTTTATCCGTTCTAAACCTTACTATTTTTGGCACCCTTAAGGCGTAACCACTTGTGTAATCATCTGTCTCCTGAATTTCCTGATACGTGACTTCAACAACCACCGTTGGCTTTACAAAAACTCCTTCATCGTCCTCGCCTTTCCGAGCGTTTTCAATTATGGTTGCCACCGCATCCATGGCTTCTTCAGACAAATTAGAAACCTTCCCAATAGTGTAAAGCTTCTTCTCCGTCGGGTCGCGTACCGCCAATAGGAAAGACGAGTATAGGCCTGCGCGTCTCCCCTTTCCGTATAAGGCTTTCACTATTGTGCAGTCTATGGTGTCGCGTTCTGGCTTTAGCTTAAGCCAAGTGTAGGTGCGCTGTCCAATCTCGTATGGAGAGTTCAAATTTTTGACAACGATGCCCTCAAACTTGTTTTTCAAAGCTTTTTCGTAGAAACGCATCAATTCCACTTCGTTTTGACAGTCCACGCCCTCAACAATGTATTCTTGTGGGACAACTTCTAAAAGGTATTTTCTCCTCTCAGAAAGAGGCAATCCTATAAGCTCCCGCCCATTTAAAAAGAGCATGTCAAAGGCTTTGATTGTAACCCTAACTTTTCTTTTTCTTTCTTCAAGCTCTTCTGGTTTAAGCTCCTTTGGCACGGTTCTTTCAAGCATAACTTGAAAAGGTAAAGGGTTTCCAGCCTCGTCAACGGCTAAGACTTCGCTGTCGACAATGCAGCTTTGAGCGTTAAATTTTTCCGCTATTTCAACAACTTCTGGAAGCGTATGCGACTTTTCCACGCCGCGCCTTGAAAAAAGCCATATTTGGGTGCCCCACTTGTGAATTTGAAGGCGGCTTCCGTCAAGCTTGTACTCGGCTCTAGCAGGGTAAACAACCTTGTCCGGCTCATATAAGTGGGCTAATTGCGGCTTAATAAACTGGCCTGGCCGCATCTTCACCTTTGCAAGTTTAAGGGCTCCCTCAGAAGCCATGCTTATTCCCTCGGTTATTCCCATTATGGCGCAAGCGTTTTGGATAAGCTCTGGCGGAACCTTGTAGGCTTTTGCTGCAGCCCTAATAACCGTGTTCGCATAATATCCAAGCTTTAAATCGCCGAGGAGAAGCCTAACAATGTATTTCGCCTCTAAGGGTGTGCTTGTCCTCAAGAGGCTGGAAACATAAAGTTCTCTTTCCCTAATGCCTTTCAGTTTTGGTAGAAGTTTTATGGCTTCGTATACTTCGATTACAGTCAATTTGGGCTCAACTGGTTTTTTAAGCAGGTAAGCCACTTCGCCGTGTTCCCCATAGTCTATCAAGAGTTTCCTAACCTCATTTTTAGAAACGCCAGTTGCTAAGCTGAGGCTTCGCTCTATTAGGCCAGGTCCAACCTTCAAACTTTCTTCTGTGACGGTTCCTAGGGCAAAGCGGGCTTTGGTTTCCAGCGGAAGCTCTGGGTTTTGGAAGAATTTGGCTAGCTCTGTTTCTTTCCCCTTCTTTCCGCGGAGCACTGCGATACGCTCATAAACTTCAACTATTTTTGAGAAGGGCACGTCCTTTTTCGGCTCTTTTCCATCCATGTAAAGGCGTATCAGATAGTAGGGTATGCCCGTTCGCCACTCTATTTGCTCTGGAGAGAATCCTGCCTCGATTAGGCGGAGAACTGCCTCCCTTGGAGAGCCGTAGGTTTCTATAAGCTCTTTTAATGTTGGCGGCTTAACTATTGACATGGGTTAAGCTTCGCTGGTTTATTTTGCTTCTTTACTTTTGGGTATGGGCTCTATTGCCTTCAAAAACCCGTCTTGGGTTATGTCGATTTTTATTCTTCGTCTTTCAAAGTTGCTCATTCTACAGTCCAAGACGCGTGCTATGCGAACAAATTCGCCTCTGTCAACGCCTAAATCAACTTGCTGATCGTACCAGTATACGCGTCCATAATCAATTATTATTGTTCCATCTAGGTTGTGGGCTAAGCCTATGCCGCCTGCCATGTCATAGCTGTCCCAGACTTCGGAGCTGCGCTGGTTAACGTATAGGGCTGTTATGCCGTGAACTTGGTTGTATCTGGCTAATTCCATTACGCGGTATTTTAGTGCTCCCCGGTAGGCTTCAAGCACCGTAACCGAGTCTATTATGGCCAGCTCGATTTTCTCTTTTTCCGCAACATAGCGGTATGTTTCGGCGAAAGTGTTCCAGTCGCGAAGCTCCGGATAAGCCACGGTGTCAAGCACAAAGAGGTTTTCGCGGATTTTATTCCAGTCTAAACCTAAAATGTCAGCCTTCTGCTTCAGCCTAGACTGCAAATCGAAACGGGGCGTGGCGCTTTTCCAAGTGTCTTCCGCCGTGGCATAAAGAACTTTTCTTCCAGAAGCGGCAACTCTTACGGCTATCTCCTCAACAAGTATGGATTTTCCCGCTCCTGGCAAGCCGGTAATGGCAAATTGTCCGCATATGGGCACGCCTTCCAAACTCTTTCCTTCTGGGGTTAGAAACAACTGGTCGATAAAGGTGCCTGTTGGAAAGCCTATCAACGGTTTTTTGGCTTCGACGGCTTCATCTGGCCTCAACACTAGAGTGCCTAACTTCTCTTCAACCTTCTCAATTTTTGTTGTCATGGGCTTCGTTGCAAGCTCCCACTCGTCAGCCGGAACCTTAGCGCTTTTCATAGCTTCAGCAAGTGTTTGCGCCATAGCCCGAACAAGTCTTTCAACATCTGGAGCAGCTGCCTCTGGCGTTTGCTCTGGCTGCGGCGGCTTTGCATGTGCTTCTTCAGGTTTTTCTGAAGGTTTAGGTTTAGCCGCTTCACTTGTGAGAGCCCACAATTCACCGCGGCGTTCAGCTATTCCCTTGTTTTTAAGAGATTGCAGGAGGGCGTAAGCGGAGTTTGGCCCGTACTTGGGTATTCCCAAGGCTTCAGCAATTTCGTTAAGAGAGGCTTCACCCTTATGAGTTTCGAGAAATTCAACTATCTCTTTTTCCTCAACCATAAATATCCCAGTTTAAATCAGCTTCGCCTACTCTCAATATATAGTGTAGTCTAAAGTAGGCTTTTAAGCATACTCCCTTTGGCTTATTGGCACAGCTAAAGTTAATTATAGGCTTAAGCTGAAAAGTAAGTCTCTGCTTTGAAGGAGGGTTGTCTGTGGTTAAGCCTAAAATCGGTTTGTCGATGCTTTACACGCTGGGCGAAGCTTTCAAGAAGAGCATAAACAGCGTTTTAGAGCATGACGCAAAATTTATAGAGGTTGTTGACGACGGACTCCACACATTGGATAAGCGACGAGTTTCTGAACTGATAAACTTAGGCGAATCCTATGGCCTAAAATATTCCGTGCATGCTCCCTTTGCAGATATAAACATTGCTTCACCTTCTAAGCCGCTTCTGAAAGCAATGATTAAAAGACTGGAAAAATCCTTGGCTAACACGAACGCCTTAAACGCCCACATATGGATTTTCCATCCCGGGCTAGAGACTGGCATAAGCATGTTTTATCCCGGAGAGGCTTGGATTCAGAACCGCAAAACTGCTCAGCTACTTTATAAAATTGCAGAGGATTATGGCGTTAAAGTAGCCATAGAAAATGTTCCAGAACCCTATCCTTTCCTAATGAAAAGTGTGGAGCAATTTCAAAAATTCTACGGTGAAGTTGAGGAGAATGTGGGTTTGGCTTTGGACATTGGACACGCAAACTTGAATGGGCAGATAGAGCTTTTCCTAGAAAAATTTTCAGACAGAATTACGCATATTCACGCTCACGACAACAATGGAAAAGAGGATCAACATTTAGGAATAGGCTATGGAACAGTTGACTGGGGAAAAGTTGCAAAATTGTTGAAAAAAATTTCTTACAGCGAAACCATTGTTATTGAGTCTGTTGAGCATGTTGCTGAAAGCCTTCAGAAGTTAGAAGCGTTATTTGTCTAAGAGTGGAATCTCTATTTTCAAAAAGTCTTCAGCCACAATTGTATTCTTGAAAATTTTCTTAGCTTGTTTCAAAAGCGTGGAAGCATCCCTATATCTTGCGCTAATATGGGTTAAAACCAGTTTTTTCACTTTTGCCTCTTTGGCAGTTTTGGCCGCTTGGCTTGGTGTTGAATGCCCATCTTCTTCAGCTCTTTCAGCCAACTCGTCATCCAAAGTAGCGTCATGGATAAGTAGGTCTGCGTTGACTGCAAACTTTGCCAGTTCCTTAAAAGGTCTAGTGTCTCCAGTGTAAACTATTTTTCTTCCCGGCCTAGGCGGCCCCATAACGTCTTCTGGCTTAACAATCTTTCCGTTGGATAGTTTAACTTTTTTTCCATGTTGCAGTTTCGACCAAAGAGAGCCTTCTGGGACTCCTAGGGCTTTAGCCTTTTCTGGGTAAAATTTTCCAGGGCGGGGTTTTTCTACAAGGGCATAGGCTAAGCCTGGTATTACGTGGTTTGACAAAACCGCTTCGACATGGTACTCTTCTTCTTCGCAGATGGTGCCCGCCTCTTCAACTTCTCTAATTTCAATGGGGAAGGTTAGGGCGAACTGCACTGTTTCCCTCACGCTTTCAACGAATTTTCGGATCCCAAGCGGCCCGTAAACTTCCAGTTTTTCGCTACGGTCAAGCAAAGCCATGGTTTGTATAAGCCCAGGCAAGCCTAAAACATGGTCGCCATGCATGTGCGTAACAAAAACCTTCATTTTTCTGTGGAATCCAACTCCAGCGGTTATCATTTGCCTTTGCACGCCTTCGCCGCAGTCAAACATGATTTGTTCGCCTTTACGCCTTATCAGGACGGCGGGTAGGCTCCTTTTTGGTGTTGGAATGCTTCCGGCAGTGCCTAGGAAAACCACTTCAAGACTCATAGGCTATACCTTTTTGAATATGATGTTTCAGCTATTTCTGTTATTTGGACTAGGTGCACCTATATTAAAATTCTAACAAAAAATAAATTTTAGTTCATCCCTTAAACTTAATGAGAGTGGTATGTGGAGAAGAACTTCCTTTCCAACCACCACATTATTACTAGTTTTGCTGGCTGTTTTACCAATACAAATGAGCAGTATTAAAACAGTTGGGGCGGTTCGTAATGGTAGTGTGATTTATGGTATTCCAGCTCAGATGGAAGCAGGCGAAGCTCAAGCAACCATAGATGCTTGTGCATCAGCCTCATGGCTTAAAAGAACAGCTTTAAGCCTAAACGGTTACGCCAACCCTGATTATAGCGGTAACTGCTTCATAGGATGGCAGTACTATTCTATGCCCTTTATCAAATCTACAGGTTATGGATCATACACCTATGGAGATTTTGTGAAAAAATTCTACTACTACGCCACTAGCGGCTATTCTATAATAGGAGCAGTGTACCAAGCATCCATAGATTGTATTGGGACATCCTTTGCGAATAGTAGAATCTATCAAGGATGGTGGCAGTACTTTCCTGACCAAGGTATTTGGCTCTACAACAAAATCCGTGTTTGGGGAGATGGAAGTATGACATTGCCCTAGAGGAGGATATTAAATGGATATGGCTGTGAACAAGGTTTGCTTGGCTTTAGTTCTCGCGGTGATTATTTCTTTCCAGTTTGTTCAGACATTTAGCGTATATGCAGATAACTCCCTTGCTCAAAAAAGAACGCTCTCTCTTTTGAGCGATGTTTTGATGCTTGACTTAACAAGCTATGATGTGGTGTTGCGTGATAATAGGATAGATTATCCCACTGAATACGGAGGCCTCTCTGAAGAAATAGTGCGCTACTTCCTTTATACAGACGGAAGCAAATTAGATATAACTTGTAAATATGTAAATGGCACTTTCATCAGCTGCATCATAGAAGTTCTTGAGAGATCAAAACCACCCATATATCGTGAACCGCAAACAACCGATATACTTGAGGTAGCTAAAGGATTTCTTAAAAGGTTTCAGAAGTGGTCCGGATCTGCGCGCTATCAAGAATTGGAAAATGTTCTAGGTATGGTATATAAGCTAGAAAACACAACCGTGAGGCTGAATAATTTAAGGCTCAGTGTTTTTGTGGAAGGGAAGCTTGTACACTTCGGCTGGACACATATTTACAAGTTTGGAGAATATGAGTTTGAAGTGGATGGGTTGTTTCTTGACTTTATAGATGGAGACTTATGGGGTTTCGGAGATTGTTACAGCATCTATAGAGTCGGTAGTGTTGCGGTTAAGGTTTCTAGGGATGAGGCTGTTAGGATGGCGAGGGAGCGTGCCAAGACTTTTTATTGGAAGGTTGGCTTGGGATCTAATGCAACCGAAGTTAAGGACTTCAAAATATTAGAAGAGCCTGTGAAAACTTCGTTAAGCTTGCGTATGCGTGAGCCCTTAACGCTTTATCCCCACTGGCAAGTTGTCCTATACTTTGACAAGACCTATCCAGGCTTCGTGATAGGCGTGGAAGTAGGCATATGGGCCGATAAAGGCGAAATCCACTACATTAATCCAATAAGCACAGGCGGCGGCCTCCCACCTCAAGATTCCTCAACGCCTTCTCCCGAACCAGAACCAGCACCCTCCCCTCAGCCGTCTCCTCAACCCAACTTCTCAGGCACAGGCATACCCATAGAATACAGATATGCAATAATAGCCGTAACCATATTTGCGATAGCTGCTGCCAGTAGCTACCTTTACATAAAAAGTAAAAGAGACCGAAACAAGACTTAGTTAAAAATCAGTTTATTTTCTCAAAAACAGCAATCTCACGGGTTAAACTTCGGTGAACATAAACAAAATGGGACTCTAAATACTTATAGCCTAAATCTTCGCCAACACTGCCTATCCCAATGGTTTTAGGCGCAGCCATACATATGCGCCTTCCCCTTTCCAGCATATCATAAACCGCTTTTAAAACGTCTTCAACTATCTGTTTTGTTGTGCGCTTTAGGGTTGTTGCACTTCTCCCGTATGGAGGATCTGTAACTACACAGTCCACGGCTTTTATTGGCGGGTTTCGGGCATCCGCCATCACTAGGCCTTCAGACTTAATTTTGAACTGAGCGAAGTTTTTTAGGCTGCCCTTGACCATGCGCCGCTGAACATCCAAGCCTAAAACGCGGCAGCCCATAAGCGCAGCCTCAATAAGGATGCTTCCTGTACCGCAGAAAGGGTCAAACACAAGCTCTCCAGCTTTCGGCTTAGCCAAGTTAACCATAC
>Ga0080004_1156438_pt1 | contig 37554 bp, 43 predicted proteins | sample WasSprMetagenome_FD_69207 | JGI IMG/M metagenome (GOLD analysis project Ga0080004, IMG submission 69207) | Sulfidic aquatic microbial communities from Washburn Spring, Yellowstone National Park, USA - WS (SPADES assembly) (version 2) | ecosystem: Environmental > Aquatic > Thermal springs > Hot...
GGAAAGGAGATCTTAGAGGGCGAGGAACACGAATAAATCCCTGAAACCCCTCCTCTTTTTTTGTTGTCTCCAGCTGGAAAAGCAAGAGCTAAAGATCTCCTCTTTTTCTTTTTTCATCCCAGCCTACACGTGTAGAAAAGACGAGCCATCTAGAGTATGACCGTTTTCGTGTTGGATGTATAAGGCTTATATGGTGCTTATGTGCTCTCATTATCGAGGTGGTTGAGATGAAGGGGGCTGGAGTTAATGTTATGGGATGGAATGGACTCAAATGCGTATGGATGGGTTTCTGTATCTGTCTATAGGCCGCAGAGTTCTTTTGAGAAAATCATATGGGAGGATATGAGGAGGAGGAGATGATGGGGGTTATAGATGAGGTTGATAGGATTGTCGAGGAGGTTAAGGATCGTTATGTCGAGCAGTTTCTCAAGAATATCGAGGATTGGCTTGACAAGTATTCTGGTTGGGATGGTAGGATTGAGGTGGGCGAGGGTAAGAGGCCTTGGATAATCAAGGTTGATGTCTATGATGAGTCCGGAGTTCCGGTCGAGTCCGGTGTCTTCGATACGAGTATATTGGCCTCCATTATTTCCCGTGAGATACACGTGAAGGTCAGGGAGATCGTTGATGAGGATAATGTTGCTACCGTTGTTGCGGCCTTGCTACTCAGGCTGAACACGCTGGCATGGGATGTCAGGGATGAGGTGATGGGCGGCATAATGCAATATTTGGGCGAGCTTGGGTTCCGGGGCCAATTCTCCCAGACGGATCAGAGCAGGATAGTCTTCAGGAGCGGGAGGTGAAGGCCTTTAAGAGGGATTTTGTAAGCTAGAAAGGTGAGGGGTTGGTTAATGCATGTTGTTAAGCTGTTCACAAGTCCGCCAAGGCCGTATCCGTATGTCTTGATTAACGTCATTCATCCCAAGTTTTCACTCCTACGCTATGCTGAGGAGGCTATAATAGACTCCGGCGTGGAGATTTTCAGGAATCCCGATACGAGAGATTATCCTAAGAATCACATTTCTAGGCTTATCAGGATCTATATGAGGGTGAAGGCAATTATGCGTGATAAGCCGATATACGTAACATGCCCTGATTATCCGGATGATTACAATCCAAGGAGCCTGTGGATAAGCGAGGATTACACCAATATCGAGAGGACTGTTGATAACGTGTTGAAATACACGGAGAAATACAGGTTCATTCCTTGGCTTATCCCGATCCAAGGATGGAATAGGAGGCCGGAGTCCGTCCTGAGGTGCATTAGATTGTATAGGGAGCATGGGATCATAGATAGGTTCGACTATTTTGCGATAGGAAACTTATGTGTTGAGCCCGATGTTAAGATAATCTACAAGACCGTAAGGCTGGTGAGGGGTGAGTTACCGGATAAGAGGATTCACGTATTCGGTCTTAAGCTCAATGCACTTAGAAAGGTCTTCCACATGATAGACTCGTTTGACACTATGGCGTGGACTAGGCCAGTAGATAGCAGGTTAGGTGTAAATCATAGCTGTAAGACAAAGGATGAGAGGGTAAGATTCTTCGAGAGATGGCTTGAAAAATACAACGCCATCATAAGAAACAAAATGTTAGACGCATTTTTGTAAAATGGTGGCGGAGGTGTTATTATGAAAGCCGAAAAAGAGTTCATTAGCAAACTAGAAGAGATCCTACTTGCAGAGGAATTGGTTCTTCCTTCAACTCCGGGGTTCGGCGATTATAAGCCGTTTTTGGATCATGCGGTTGCCCACCCTGCTAAGGCTAACACCAAGCTCCTAGAGTTCCTGATACTCAACTTCACGAATGAGGGCGACGTAATATTGGACCCGATGGCCGGTAGCGGATCAACCGGGGTCGTGGCCGCCCTACATAACAGGAATGCGATCCAAGTGGAAATTGAGCCAAAATTTTATGAGTGGATGCAGATGGCTAGAGAGAAGGTTGAGAGGGCCATAACATTGCTCCCGAAGGGATGGATAAAGAATATTCTCGGGGATGCACGGAGGCTGAGCGAACTGCTTAGCCAAGCCGACGTGATAATAACCTCCCCGCCGTATTCGGATTCTGCGATTCAGGATTATGGTACAAGCAACAAAGCACTACTTGAATTTGAAAAGCAGGTAAGGGAATCCTTTAGAAAGTTTGGGTATTTCGAGTATAATGGAAGGAGATATACTGAAGAGGAGTGGAGGAGGATTAACAAGGGGGAGTTAAAGCCAAGGGGGATGCCTGAGCTATGGGCTGAAATAATTAGACGGAGAAAAGGGATGAGGTATAATGATGATAACCCTGAAAACATTGGCAACCTACCCTTTGGAAATGTGGACATCATTATCACCAGTCCTCCATATTCTTCGCAATGGGGCGTCGCCGAGAAGAATAAGCCAAAGGCCTCATTTGAGAGGGAGAAAAGGTATCTTGAACGGCATCCTGAGCTGAGGGGGAAAAGACCATCATTATTACCAGGGGCATACTCCACCTCTGAGGATAATATCGGCAACCTGCCCTTTGGTAGAATTGATGCGGTAATCACTTCTCCGTCCTATGAGGAGTGCATGAGCCATAGGCGCCATCATACCCCTAACACGGGCAGGGTTGAGAGGCTCTGGTCTGAGAAGCATCTCGGCGCTTATCCGCCCGGCTCGGAGGCCAATATAGGGAACCTGGCCTCCTCGGACGAGGAGTATGGGATGCTTGAGAGGGGGCTGATGACCAAGGATGGAAAGCCAACCTACCTCAGTGAGATGCTGAAGGTGTATAGGGAGATGTGGAAGGTCTTAAAGCCCGGAGGCAGGGCGATAATAATCATTAAGCCCTTCATACGGAACAAGAGGGTCATTGACCTGCCATACTACACGTATCTCCTGATGAGGCTATGCGGCTTCGAGCTGGAGAAATTGTATAAGCTGAGGCTGGAGCGCCAGTCATTCTGGAGGATACTGTTCTACCGGAAGCACCCGGAGGTGCCGAGGATAGCTCACGAATACGTGCTCGTATGCAGGAAGAGTTCAGATTGAGGCGGGGGTCATCGGATGGTGGACGACCAAGCCGGCTCCCGTTTCCTCTCCCCGCCGATATGGCCATATCCTGGCATGGTATTTAAAGTTGCTTTGGTAAATCTCATCCAATAAGGTGGAGGATCTTTGGCCCGCAGGATCCACTTTGGGAGGATGGCTATTTTGGCCCACAAAATCCACCTTGGAGGTATGGTCATTTGGCTCCTCCCCCGCTTGGCTGGCGGGGGCCGTGACCGTCGCATGCGAGCCGGCTACCATCATCCTGCATTTGTCATTTTAACCCCCTGTCCCACCCTCCCAAAGCCGCATCCTATGGCGTGACCGGCTGTTGGCAGTCGCCGGCCCCCGGCCAGCCATAATAGCATGAGGCATGTCGCGAGATAAGCTTTTTTATGCATTGAGTGAATCCAGGAGACGGGGCCATGGAGGTGTTATGGAGGTTAAGGGCCATGTTACTCTTCTGGACGATGATCTTCATATATAGCGCCGCCCTGTCGTTCGGGCTCTGTATCTCTTGGATCTTAGATCGTTTGGAGCGGGGGCTGAAGACCTCCGCCCCGGAGGAGGGTGGGAGGAGATGAAGAGGAAGGGGATGCGGTTATACCAGGCATGGGATCTCTTTCGAGAGCATAATAAGGAGACTTGTGGAACCTATAAGCTCTATGTTAAGCTGAAGAAGCCGACTATCGATGGTTGCAGGGAGGGCTATATTTACGAGGATCCCGAGGATGGAGAAGATCCATTGGTGTTTGACTGGGATGACCTCAAGATAGAAGTGAAGAGCGTATGGTGTCCCTACTGTCGCCGCGTCATCTACCCGTAGATAAGCAACCCCCTGAAACCTCCTTTTTGCTCTTTCCGGCTGGAGAGGCGGGGGCCTCCAGCCCCCGCCCCAGACCGGGGGGAGAAGAATGAGCCAGGCAATAAACGAGTGGAAGGAAGGGGTCATCAAAGCCTTAGAAGGCATGCTTGAGGACATGCCATCGGCTGATAGGGCCGTTGTGCAGGCATTAGTATATAAGATACGCGAGCTTGTGCCCACAGCCGAGGACTTTGCGGATCTACTATTCATGCTAATGCAGGCCTCAGACAGAATACCGAGGCTAAAGGGGCTGTACAAGGACGCAACGGAATTCGCCAAGCAATTATTCCTTAAGTGATTCCCTACAGCCAGTAGTCCTGAAAACTCCTTTCTTTTTTATGTTCTTGTTACAGGCGTGGCGTAAAGAGGAAGTGGTGTGGTTGTTTTGGGAGGCTCAGCTCGGGTGGTCTATATCACGGGTCTTTAGAGCGCCCGGTCTCATCATGGCCCCCTCAAAACAGGTGGTCTATAGTGGGCTAGCTAATAATCCGCCTCCTCCACCTCACTTCCCCGCCTCTCTGCCGGATGCATACATGGCGCAGTATGTTGGATAGGCCCTGCAGAACTCCCTCAACGCGTCAAGGACGACGCATGCCGTCGCCGACTCGGCGCCGCTTCCCTCCCCACATTTCTCGCTCAAATCCCTTCCCCTGATGCCCATGTAGTCCACCGCTAGGCGCGAGGCCCTTCTCAGGCATTCGGCCTCTCCCCCGCATATCGGCCCAGCCGCCTCAACCGCCCGGCTAACCACGTCCAGGCCATGCCTCCACAGCTTCGCCGACAGGTTGCAGGCCCTCCTGTCCCCCCGGCCACATAGCTCCCTCAGCATGGACTCCAGCCCCGAGATGGATGACTCCCCAACCGCCTCCTCCAGCCTCCTCATCCTGCTCATGCTGGCATTCACTTCTGGGCCTCCCCCCGCTTCCCGCGAGCAACTGTCATACAGACCTGCGGGTATACCTCGCAGAATATCTCCATCTCGTAAAGGGCATCACACGCCCCATCTGACTCCACGCTCCTCTTACCCCCTCCCCCCTCACATAGCCTCCGCAACTCCCTCCCGCTCTTCCTGAGGATGCCCTCCGATAGATCGCGGGCGTAATTGCTGCTCGCCTCGCGCGCGATCTTGTATAGCTTCTTCAGCTCGTCCTCGTATCCCCTCAGCTCCTCCTGGAACTCCTCCTTCCCCGGGGCTGGCCTAGCCCTCTTCACCTCACCTATGGCTTTTTCCAGCTGCATGATCCTGTCACGCTGTTCCTTTGACATGTACCCGGCCTTCACGAGGTCATCCAATGAAAAACGCCGCGAGGGATCCATCACCATGGAATATATGGTGCTGACCAGCCAGTCCCTGGTCTCCCTCATGTCCGCCCATGCGGCGCATATTTCAGGGGAGCCGCCCACCCCCCTGAAATACTTATCACACTCCTCCTGCGTAAACCTATACAGCGAATCTATGTCCACCTCATCGATGACCTCCTTGGGGACGCGTTTGAGGGGGTGCCCAGGCCCCCCAAGGGCCACCTCACCCTTTTGCGTTTTCGCCAGCGTTTTCGCTAGGAGCCACTTGTAGAACTCCCTATCATCGTACCTGGGGCTCCAAAACGTCCTGAGAAGGCTAACCATATCCTCGAAGGATCCCGTTGGATTCGCGATGCCCGGGGCCGCTGCCGCCCTCTTCGGCGACGTCGCGTCGCAGGAAAAGTCCATTTTATCAAAACCCAGCTCGTATAGCGCCTTTTCCCCAACGGCGTTAACCAGGTTTATCCAGAGGGAGGAAAGGTACCTGTCGGTCTCCCTTCTCCTGTCGGGCGCGCAGAGGTCGGGATGCCTGCCCAGGAACTGCCTGATATTCGTCACAACAGCCCTCACAATGTTCCTAAGCGCTGACTTGCTGTAGTCCCCGCCCATCACTATCTGCTTTATCTCGGTTATCTGGCTAAGCGCCCCGGCCCCGAACTCCGTCACGGTCTCATGCCACTCTATGTCGCCCCTCCTCACTATCCCCACGGAGGCCTGGTACCCGCCCGGCCTTTCAGGCTGCAGGCATGGATGGGAGCAGAACTTCTCCCTCACCCCATCCAGCCTGAACTCATTGCATATGAACATCTCCGGGGAGAAGAAGCGGTATATTTGCTCCGGCCTCTTAACCTCTTCCTCCTTCATCCTCGGCATAGCGCATATGTATACTTCCCCGAACGGCGTCTCCGACGCCAGACACGGGACGCCGTCCTCATCCGGGAGCCTGATGTAGATGAACTCCGGGTGCTCGAGCTCCACGAAGTTTATGTCCCCCTCCAGCAGAGGGGGCTTCCTGAATGCCCGCTTTATCCTCGCGATAGCCTGGGTAAGGGCATCATGGATTGCCTGGAGGATCTGGCTCACTTCCCCGCCTCCTCCCGAGGCCCTATTCCCCCTGTCCCCGCATACATATTAAGTGTTTCCACCCGGCCTGGGCCCGGATGGTGGAACACAAACCCCGGGCGCGGCGACACGGTCTCGACACGGTCGGGGCTAGGCCTTCGCCTCCCCCGTCTCGCCCTTCCCCGCGCGCCCCCTCCTGGCCTCCTTGAGCTTATGCTTCCCGCCCGGCTCGCAGTGGATTATCGCCAGCCTTGCCCCGCATTCCGGGCACTCGTACTCCCCCGCCTCCACCTCCCTTAGGAGCATGGCCGGCGGCGCGGCCTCCGGCCTCTCCCTCCTCTGCGCCAGAACCCTCTCCTTCAGCTCCCTTATGGGGGCCTCGGGCCTCCTCTTCACCTCCTCTATGACCTTCTTCGCCTCGCCTATCGGCAGGCCCAGCACCTCCCTGGCCAGCTCCACCCTTATCCTCTCCCTCTCCGGCTCCGGGAGCCCGGCCAGCTCAGGGGACCTGAGGGCGTACTCTATCTCCCTCAGGTGGGTTGCCGGGGCTATCCCGGCCCTCCTCTCCTCCTCCCTCGGGTTGGCCTTCCAGCCCCTTATGACCCCGGCCCTCTCGAGCTTTACGGCGGCCCTGTGGGCCGCTATCATGTCCGCGAGCCAGCCCTGGCTCTTCCCGACCATCCTGGCAACCGCCTCCTGCGTCCACTTCTTTGGATCCATCCTGTGGAGCGCCTCGTATGCCAGGACTACCTCCCTCTCCGTCAGGTCCCCCCTCTGGATGTTCTCCACCAGGGATTCTATGATGGCCTCGTCGTCGCCGAGCTCCTTAACTATGCATGGGACGGCTTTCAGGCCGGCCTCCCTGGCGGCCCTCAGCCTCCTCCCGCCCACGATGACCTCGTACCTGCCATCCGGCGCGGGCCTGACCACCAGGGGCTCTATTATGCCCGCGTTCCTTATCGACTCAACCAGCTCCCCTATATCCGTCTCGGCCCTCCTGACGTTGCATTTCCCGACGAATAGCCTGTCGACCTCTATCTCCACTACCTGGGGCATTGCCCGGCCACTGTTCTCCCGGCCCAACTTATAATCCTTGGCCGATGCCTTTAATACCGGCCCGCCATCCCCCTGATACGTGGCGCCCATCAGCAGGGTTCTCCCGGTTTTGGCCGCATACGCCGCCGCCAGCATCGCAGACGTGGCGATAACGTATCACTATGTGGTGGCCTCCGGCGGCTTCTCCGAGCTCAACCCCATCGTGGCCGAGTACATGCTCGGAAACCCCCTCATGTGGCTCATCGCGGACCTCGCGGGCTTCTCCGCCCTCGTCACCCTCCTGCCATCCGCCCTCCGGAGGCTGGGCCTCAGGCTGTTCCGCGGCGGCGAGATCCCACGCGCCGCCCGGCTCCTGACCGACCCGGGGAGGCTCGCGGCGCTGCTCGGCGCGCTGGGCGTGGCCATAAAGCTGTCCGCGATAATACATAACCTGCTGATAACCCTCTAGACGTATTTCCCGAGTATCTCCAGGACCCGGCCCACCTTGCAGCCCTTGCCCGACCCCGATACGTGGTAGTAGCATATGACCGGGTACTCCTCCATGGGCTCCGCTCCCCCTATGAACTCCCTGACCAGCTCGTGGCTGTGGACCCATTCTCCCCCTCGGAGGATGCATCCCTCGTCGGCCAGCTCCCTTACCATGGCCTTGTACGCCCCAGCCTCCTCCTCGAGCCCCTCTTCCTCCGCCCCGAACTCTCCGGCCATCAGGGGGTCGCAGTGGCCGGGCAGGGTCAGCTCCGTCAGGCCCCCATCCGGCCTGAACCTGGCCGATGCCCTGACCGCGAGCTCCACCGACTGCCTGCACTCCTCCAGGCAGGCGTCGTAGTCCCCCTCCTCGGCTAGCGCGTAGCATATGTCGTCGCAGTCCACCATCGGGTCAAACCCCTTCCTGACGAAGTCCAGGATGCATTCCCCGTTGAACGCCGTCACGTATTTTACCTCATACCTGTCGCCCGGGAACATCCTTGCGGCGGCCTTTATGCACTCCTCCCTCTCCCTCCGGAACCTGTCCTCCAGGGCCACGGCGCCACGCCCTCACCCCATCGCCCACGAGCATCCTTATTAGCGCTATCCTCACGAGCTGGCTCCTGCCGTAACCCGTCCTCTCCGCCTCCGCGTCCAGGATGCCCAGGAGGGCTGGCGGCAGGGCTATGCTCACCGTCCGCGTCGCCTTCCCCCAGCGCCCGCTTCCCCCCGCCCTCCCGGGGGGCTGAGGCGGGGCGCCCGGGCCCCTCCCAAGCCCCATGAGGCCCAGGTACTCCGGCAACGCCGCCTCCACGATCACCCTCACGGCCTCGGATGATGAGGTGAAGAGCCCGGCCTCAACCAGCTTCTCAAGACCCTCCACGGCCTCCGGGGACAGGTAGACGGTTTTCAGCCTCAGCCGCCCATCCCCCAATAACCCCACCGCCAGGGCTAGGGGCGCCGTGAATTCATAAACGTTGGCGCCGGCGCCCCTCAAGCATGGTAAAAGGCTTGTAAGGACCCGATAATAGGGGGAGAATCCGATGATACTCAAGTATCACAAATAATAATAACGAGCAGGGCGCGCACCAAACCGCCCAATATTTTTTTCTATATCCCCCACGCATTTACCCACGACATGAGAAGCACGAGCAGGGCCGAGCTCATCCTATACATCGCCCTCATGGCAATCTTCCTAATCGCCGTAATCATGCTACTAATATTCCTAGGCCAAATGATCCAACTACTAAACAAATGCCTCGACCAACCAGCCACATGCTTCCAAATACCACCAAACATAACAACCTACAACATAACAAGATAACCCAACAAAAAGATACCCCAGTATCAAACAAACACCCAGAAGACGACACGAGGAACCCCCGTCGGGCCGCCCGTCGCCGAGTTCATGGTAGGCGGGGCGTTCTCCGGAAGCTCTTGAGAGGGCGGGCTCTCCGGCGCCTCCAGCGTTATATTATGGAGGGGGTTGATGGCGCCTGCTGGGGGGTGTGTCGCGTGTGCCGCGCTGTTATAATGGTGTAGGAGACCGTGTTGGATGATTGTGGCGCGTATATACGCCTGTGTCTTCGGCGATACTTAGGTATCAGTCTAGGTCTTGTAGGTCCTGGTTTAGCCATTTGGCCACGGTTACCTTGTGGAGGGGGCATTTATTGTCGTGCGGGTCGAAGCCTATCAGGGCGTTGCAGAAGGGGCACCTGACCTCGCCTGACCCGGAGTAGGGGACGAAAAGCAGGTATCCCCTGGGGTTCACGTATGCGGCGAACCCCTCCAAGAGCATGTTCTCGATGCGCTGCACCACGTCGTCGAAGCCCCCGATTATCCTGAAGCACCTGCCCCTCAGGGAGTGTTGCCCGGACTCGTCCAGCTCCTGTATGAGGATCTTCACCCTCCTGGGTTTTGCCTGGATGCCCGCCTCGATGGCGGGCTTGCCCATTTTCCTAGTCCTAGCAGGCTTCTTTCTCGTCTTTCCCGTCTTCAGCTTGATGGGGCTCGCGCGCCTCCTCATCTTGGGCCTGCCTCGCTTGCCTCCTCCTGCCATCTTCTTCCTCTTCCCGCGCTTAACCATGATGCTCACCCAATAACAATGCCGGGCGCTAGGTGGAGGCGCCTGAGGCGGGTTTCTTCGCCCCACCCTACTCTCTCTTCGAGAGCTCGCTTAGAAGCCTCACCAGGCCTATCTTCGGCGGCTTGTACTTCTCGTGCACGTATGCCTTCAGCTCGCTACTCCCATACTTGTCCACGATCCACCTCCAGTCCCCGGTGGTCTGCTCCATTTTCTCTATCTCGTCCTTTGGGACTCCCGTGAAGAAGCCGCCGCTTATCGGCGGCTCCTCGCTCCCATAGCAGACGGCCATTACCTTGTCATCGTCCCACCTTGCCCCGGCAAACCTTGTCCGGAACATCGGGAGCCCGCCGCTCATTATGCATCTCTCGATCCACTCGCCTATCTTCTCCTTCCAGTCGCCTATTACATGGCCCCTGATGGTTATGACCTGGCGGATGACCTCGCCGACCAGCCTGTCCTGGGCCTTCTCCACCTCCCCCTCCTTTTTCTCGGCCCTGCCGGCCTCGCTGAGGGGTGAGCATGAAAACCTCACAACCTCCCTTCCAGCCCCCTTGTCCTCCACCTCCATCGTGCAGGTGAAGCCCGTCTCAAGCCACTCCTTCGGGATCTTTATCATCGGCTTCTCCTGCTTCTCCTCCGACATGAAAACCACTACCTGTGGTTAAATTCGGCCAGACATATATAAGGTTTGGGGGCCTAGGGAGGGGAAAACTCCTTCTTCAGCTTCTCGTATAGGGTGTCGAAAAACCCCTTCGTGCACATCCAGCCCTCCCCTCCGGCGGATACTATGCAGTACCGTTTTAGCAGCTCGTCGACCTCCTTGTCGATGGGGCCGCCGGCCCTCTTGACCGGGTATAGGAGAGCCTCGTCGCCCATCTCAACAGCCCACTCGACGCATGCATACCTGTATGCTGGGGATAGACTTGTGATCGTGTTTCCAGGTATCTCGACGCTGACCCCTCCCCACTCGAACTCGACAACCCCCCTCTCCCTGATGTCCTCCCTTAGGATCGGGGCACCGCAGAACCCTATGACGGCCTTCTTTTTCCTAGACCTAGGCAAGCCCCATGAGTAGGCTGAGGGCGATTATATAAAAATATGAGGCGCCCTGCCTACTTAACGCCGTCTTCCCCGGCGGAGAGGATGGACGAGATCTTCCTGAGCACCGTCCTCTCCACCGCGTGCTGGTCTCCCCTTATCTTCTTACCGCAGTATGGGCAACGCATGTTATTGAAGTAAGCTAAAAACGGTGGAATTGCCTCGCCGCAATTTGAGCAGTAGCAATAGCCCTCATCATAGCTCCAATGGGGCATTGGTGGATACGTGTTCAAGCCCATTTATATGGTTTTCAATCCGCAAATGGTAAGGCGGCCTCGGGCAGGGAGGGGAGATGGCTCTCTTTCTGAGATTCGGCCCAGTTATTGCGTGTTTGCCAGCTTCTTTCAATCCTCTCTTTGAGGATTCGCCCCCAGCCCTGCCCGGGGCCGATTATTCTATTGACATGAGCCCTAATAAGGCTTTATCACTTTCCGACGCGGATCTGCCTGCGTTTCCTGGGGGCGTAGCGGAACTCATACGTGCATGAGTAAGTGTTCTTGCTGATCTCCTTGAACTCCCTGAACTCGTCGTCCGGCGTCGGCTCGGGCCTGAAGGACTCCGCCAGCTTGTTGCATGTGAACTCGGCCTCATCCTTGCTTGTGGACTCGATTATCCACGTCGCGCCAGCTTGGCCGTAGATGTAGTATATCTTGGTCTTCGTCGCCATGTCAAGGTCACCCCAGGGACTCCAAGAGCCCCTTCACGTATTTGACCCTGTCCTTTTCCCTGCCGTACTTCTTGATCTTCGAGTTTAACGTGGTCAGGGTCTCTATGAGCGACCTGAACTTCTCATCCTCCTCTAGGAGGGATACGAGCCATGTGAGCGTGGCCAGGTTGGACTCCCTCTCAAGCTCGCCCTTGATTATGTCCACGCAACCCCTGGCCGACCGCACGGCTGTGAGGATGTCGGCCAGCTCCGGGAAGAGGAGGCTTGAGAAGCCTATGAAGAAGGGCAGCTCCCTGTTATAATACACTATCGCCTTGGAGCCGTGTGGGAAGAAGGGGGTGGCGCTCACATACACCTCGATCCTCGAGCTGTTTATGCTCTTCCTCTTACACGTCACTATCAACACCCTGGACTTCGCGTTGTTTAGGAGGCGGATGAACTCGGCCACCACCTCCTCGGGGCCCTCGAGCTCAGCCTTGGACTGCACTTCCCCCTCCTCCATCACCCTCTCCCCCAGCCCCTTTAAATTCTTTCATTATCTCAGCCATCTCCCTCAAGGTCCTCCTCATGTCGTCTAGGACGGCCAGGTGCGTCCTGAGCTGTAGGGCGAACTCGTGCAGGGCGTCCCTTATCTCGATGTTCAGCCGCAGGGAGTCGTGGAGCACCTTTATGGTCTCCGACAGGCTCGCGCCCTCGAAGAGCACCTGGCCAAGGGGCTTCTCGGAGGGGTTTTTCTCGATCCTCTCGAGCCTGACCTTGCCCTCGCCAACGGACTTCAGGTACAGCCTCACGTAGCCGTCGCAGAAGTCCCTGAGAGTTATGTTGACCGGGATGCCGGACACCTCAGATATGCCGAGGGCATCCTTCCCAAAGTGCCACTGGACGACGGACCACTTGGCCGGCGGCGGCACTATCCCGGCCTCTCCCTGAGCCAGGCCGGCGAGCACCTGGAGCCTGAAGAGGAGCCAGTTCCTAAAATCCCCCAGGACGTGTATCAGGTCTAGGATCGACTGGTCGTCAAGCCTTATCGGGTCGTCGCTCGACTGGACGAACACCTGTATCACGCCGGTCGGGTTCAGCCTCGCGAATATCCACCTCCTGCGGCCATGCCACCTATACTTCGGGGTCTGCCACTGCTTGTTCTCCTCCGTGAACTTCCAGCCGTCGCCCTTAAACCTCTCCGGGTTCCTATTAACCGCTTCAACGATCTCCGGGCAGACGAACGTGCACTGTATATCGTGTATCGTGAATGGCTCGTCGAGCATCTTCTCAAGCACTTCCTCGATCAGGCTCCAGGGGGGCCGGGGCCTCTTCTGGGGCTGAGAGTCCTCCAGGCCCGGGCTCGGCGGCCTGCGGACCGGGACGTATTCCGCTGGATAGGAGTTCGGGACCTTCTCTATCAGGCCCATCTTCCTGAGCCTGGAGAAGACGTGTCGTATCCAGTCATGGGACGCCACGCCCTCGAAGTCCTTGTAGGTCGCGCCCCTGCCCTCCCTCTGATACACCTCCACTATGCGCCTATAGTAATCGTGTAGGCTCCTCACTCCCCCACCCCCAAACCCCCTCCAGAGGCTGGGAGAAGACTCCTGTGAGCGCCCAAAAATCCCCTAGCAGGCTTTTAGGTGGCGTCATAGTCCTCTCCCCACCGGTGCTGGGGCTATGGGCTTTCGGCGTAATTAAGCCTTACCTACTTGGCTGAGGCCCGTATTACTATAGTATTACCCTGGGGGCCTGAATTGCCTGAATTCCAGCCCTTCACTTGGGAAGATACTTGAGTATCAACTTAATATACCAGTATGGCCATCCTACTTATAGGGAGATGCCGATAATAACGCTGTGCGCGGACTGCGGGAAGCTGGTCAGCGTCAGGCCTACTGCGGATCAGAGGGTGCATAGGGTTCTCTGGAGCTACTGTGACGGGTGTCTGAAAAAGAGGGTTGCAAGGGCTAGGGTTGAGAGGGCGCAGAGGATGATTCAGCTGACGATCCCAGTCTAGTTAATCCTAGCTAATCCTCCACCTTCTGGTCGCATACGCCGCATCTGCCATTCTCGACTATTAGGCTCCCGCACCTGGGGCACTTCGGCAGTTTCCTCTCCACCAGGTTTGAGAGGGCCAGTATTCCGAGACCTATCATCATGGCCAGCAATGGGCTTCTGCCGACCCTGAACGCGAACATCATCGCGCCGGCTAGGAGGAAGGCGGCCCCTAGCCCTTGCAACACGAACCAGATGCTGTTCCATATCCTTGAGGCTATTCTCCCCATGTTTTCACCCAAGGGGATCCGGCCTATAAGCTTATGACTCTGCCCAACAGCGGCTCGCCAGCCGCCAGGTGGAATGTCCTCCACCCGTGGCCGTCCATCCAGCTGTTCCTGCCGTCGTCTATCAGGATTACGTTTACCCCAGCCCTGTCCGACAGCTCCCTCAACAGCTCCACCACCCTCCCCCTCTCCACCGGGTCATTTATCTCCGCGTCCGTTATCACGAACATCGTCTCCGCCTCCGCCTTTGAGGCCTCCACCAGGGCGGAGTACAGGTCAGTCCCCCCGCCGATCACCACGGAGGCTATGTCGTCCGCCGCGTCCCCGTAGCTGTAGCCATATGACTTGAAGAGGCTGGAGGAGTTGAAGAAGCATATTGACAGGTGCGTCTTCCTGCCCTTCAGCCCCTCTATCAGGCCGAGGGCGCCGGCCTTCGCGTTAACCGCCTTGCTCGGCGGGAAGAGCATGCTGCTGGAGACGTCCAGGACTATGCATAGGCTTGATGAGGAGGTTTCCCTCGAGCCCTCGCCATCAACAAGCTTGAGGCTGTAGAGCGGCGGGGCGACCACGCCGAACGTCCGCAGCGTATCCCTCACCAGCAGCTTCGAGGGGTCGTCACCCATCGTCCAGGTCCCGTAGTATCTGCCGGACTCCGAGAGGCCCGCGGCCTTCCTGGCCGATAGGACCTTGTCGCGCAGGGAGACCTTTATCGCCTGCACCAGCACCCTGTCCGGCTTGAATGATATCGTGTCCCCCGAGCCCTTGGAGTAGAGCAGGTAGGCCGCGTTCTCGAGCACCTCGACCGGTATCTCCGAGAGCATCGTGAGGGCCCTGTCGGTCTCGAAGTCGCTGAGCGGGAATATCTCCGGCAGCCTCCTGAGGTCCTCGATGCTCCTGAACTCCTTGTTCAGCAGGTCGGCCAAGAGCTCCGCGAGCCTAACCAGCTTGAAGGCTATGCTCGAGGAGGATAGCAGGGTGTCCACGACTTTCTTGGCGAGCTCGGCCAGCTCCCCGGCCTCCTCACCCGCCTTCACCAGCCCGTGGACCGGCGCTCCCGAGAGCATTGATAAGACGTGATACTTGAGTATCATAATTGATTTCGGGTCCACCCTCGCCGACTCGGAGAGGACGGCCTCCACGTATATCCTCTTGGACCTCTCGTCCAGGCCCTCGTTCAGGAGTATGTTCGCCGCCGTGAAGAAGTCTGAGCAGAGGTATGCGAAGCATTGGGGCGCGCCTATGCCCTTCCCGGTGGCCACTATCATGGCCACCTTCTCGAGCTCGTGGCTCCCGGGGAAGTAGACCCTATACCCCAGCTTGTGCCTTATGAGCATCCTGAGGTGATCCCTGCTCGGGAGGTAGAGGGCCCTCTGGGACAGCTTCAGCCAGCCCCATGTGAAGACCGTCTGGGGGGATTGCACTATGTCGAAGTTCACCTGAATCCCGTACCTGGCGGCCTCCTCGGAGAAGATCCTCCAGGCCTCCCCGGAGTATATCACTGGCCTGACAGGAATTGCTGGAGCGGGCCTTGAACCCCTCTCCTCTCCAGCTCTTCGACCAGCTTTTTGACCGCGCTGTCTCTTTGGGACAGGCTTCTCAACATAGAGAGGGCTTCTGTATCCCCCCTCACATACCTTGCCCAAAGCCTTCCCACCTCGCTCCAGGTCCTCCCCACCGTCCTGATCATGCTTGGCAGGTAGAGGCGTATAAACGTGAACGAGTTTGGGTAACTGCTCGGGTTCTTCAGGACCAGCCTGTGGTTCAGGGTGTAGGGTATCGCGAAGAGGACGTGGCCCAGGGAGACCGAGTGGGAGCCGTCCACCCAGGCTAGGGCCTTGGCCATCTTGACGCTGCTGTTCAGCCACCTGACGCCCCAGACGTCGTCAAGCCTGCTGCAGAGGCCGCCGTTATACTGGCACTTGTCGCACTGTAGCATGAAGTAGGGCTCCGTCACCGTCCTGTCTATAGCCACCTTCACGGCCCCGGGGCCCATGGACTGGGACTCGTACTCCCTCACGCATTGCATCGCCCCGTAGAGCAGGGAGAGGAACATCAGGACGTGGCCCGGCACCTTCACCTGGGCGACGTCCCGCCAGACGGAGGCGATTTCCCTGGAGTCCATCGCCGGGGTGAGGCTGCCCACTATGTCCGCGTACTCTATGGAGCCTCCGTCGAACTTTTGCCTGAGCATCGTGTAGACCCCCGTCACCCCCAGGGCGTTGAAGAAGACCCTGGCGTCTATCCTGTCTATCAGGGCCTTCGGCACCTCGACGCTCGCGGTGTCCTTCGGGTTGCTGTCCAGGAAGCAGACGTAGCTACTGCTCTTGTACACCCGCCCCTTGTACTCCAGCTCCCCCTCCGCCAGCAGGGATAGGAGCGTCTGGTAGACCTTCGGCGAGCCCCTCCTTATCTCGTTTATGAACTTGAAGGGCGCCGTGACTATGGGCCTCGGCCTAACCTCCCTCTCCTCATCCCCCCTCTGCATGGCCGCTATATCGACGTACCAGAACACGTCGAACTCCGTGAGCGTCTCCCTGAGCTTGGCTATGGGCTTGACCGGCATCTCCCATATGTCGCTGAAGAGCGTCTTCATGACCGAGAAGACGAAGGTTGACTTGGCGACGCCGTACGTGCCGGTCAGCTCGACGACGGAGTTCTCGGCCAGGATGCAGGCCGAGAGTATCCGCCTGGTGTCGCCCGGCAGGATGATCCGCTTGAATATCTCGGAGAGGGCGTCGAGGTATATCTCTCTGTAGGCGAAGGAGGGCGACGCCATCTCAGGACCCCCCGCTGAGGAGGGGCACAACCCCGAGCAGATCCACCCCCACAAAGACTCCGCTCAATATCAGCCCGCTTATAACCGACGCTAGGAGCTCAGACCAGACGACCTCCCTAAACCTCAGGCCCGCGGAGTGCTTGAGGGACCTCGTGAGGGAGGGGATCACGGTTACCGGGAAGACCGATGAGAGGGTGAAGACCGTGATCAGGACCCCGCCAACCCTGTCCCGCAGGGCGACCGTAACCGCCACGACGATGATGAGCAGGGTTATGAAGCATGTTGCGGCCACGTTCCTGCCGGTCGGCGTGACCGCGCGGAGGTACCTCCTCCGGCCCCCGTGGACCATGAAGTAGGACGAGATCGCGGCTGGGAGGCCTAGGAGGAGCAGGATGAGGGCTAGCCTCAGGTCTATCAGGGCGGATATGAGCACCGCTATGAGCATTGAGAGGGCTGGCTGCCAGAGCCTCACGTAGGCAATATTTCCACTCACCTAGGAGACCCTGACCCCCAGCCCTATAAAATCTTATATCGCCCAGCGGGGCCTACTTGAACGTTAACACCCTTCTAGCGGTCTTATCTATGAGGCTCGCCATCTCGGTTACGCATACCTCGAATTTTGAGAAGTCCCCGCCCGCCTCCTCGTTGCATGCCTTGAAGATCTTGTAGAGTATCTCGGCGGGCTTCCTGCCTTTCTTCGTGCACGCGGGCGGGTCTATGCACCCGGTGGTGCCCACCGCGTACTTGTAGAGCTCCTGGTAAGTCATGGCCAGGCATGCGAAGTCGTTGGGATCGCATTTGCTTGGCGGGGCCTGCGGCCCTCCAGCCTGTTGCTGGAGCTGCGTCTGCTGGGCCCTCTGCTGGCCTGCGGTCATTTCCTGAGCACCTCCCTAACGTGGCTTAAGGACTCGTTAACCAGGTCCCTTATGTCGAGGAGGCAGTTCACGAACCTCTCCGCGTCCCCGCCCGCCTCCTCATTACACGCCTTGAACACGTCGTAGAGTATCTCTGAGGGGAGGAGGCCCCTCTGGGTGCATGCCTGATCCCTGCACGACTGCCCCACTAGGAAGGAGTATAGCTCCGGGTCCTTCATGGCTTGGCATTCAAAATCTGAGGGCTGGCATTGCCTGGACAGGTTGCATTGTTTATCCCAGGGCTGACAGCTCATCCCTCTCCCCCCAGATGTTGTCCTTGAAATTTAAAAATGTTTCAGCGTCCTAGGCCCGCCGGAGTATCCTGCGCGCCAGCCTGTTCTTTTCGTCGATGCCCGCGCCCTCTAGCACCTCGAATATCAGGCCGTTGTCGATGTGGCCGTTGTAGTATTCGTATCTTCTGATGGCCCTCCTGCTGGGCCTAGGCGGCATGACCGCTTCGACGGCCTTCCTGCCCTTCCTGACGGCGATGACCATTATCGACGCGATGATCGCCACTACGGCTATTATGATCCACGTCTGGAGCGGTAGGCCGAGTATGTAGCCCGGCGCCTCATACTCTATCTTGACGCTCGCAACGTTGGCGTCGATAGTTATCGTGGTGCTGTTGGTGTATTCGACGGTGCCGTTGGCGAATGTTATCGTCACGTTCTTCAGGCCAACTTTCATGAGCAGGACGCTGGCCTTGTCCGGGATCTTAACCACGACGGCGGCACCAGGCTCCGCCTTGGGTACGTGGATGTCCCTCGGGATGGATATGTCCGCCCTAAAGGCCTCCAGTGATGAGGTCGTGAAGGTCATGTTGGCCTTCACCGCTATGCTCTGGGCTCCGGCGTAGACCGTCACGTTCACCCTGCTCCATTTGCTGGTATCGTTTAGCCATACCTGCGCCGCCACGGTATTGTTCAGGACCATGTCCAGCTTCTGCCATGATATGGGGCCGGTTGTCACGAGTATCGCCGAGGCATTCTTGTCCGCCGCTAGGCTTATCGCCGCCCATCCGGTCGAGTTCGTCACCGCCGAGGCCAGCTTCGACGTGCCGTTGATCACCTCAACCCCCACGCCCGAGAGGGGTGAGCCCCGGTCGTCCCTGACGCTCACGTTTACTTTGCTCCATCCCTGGCCGGATACCAGTACCGCCCCGACAGCCGTGGTCCCAACCAGCAGGGCGACTAGGAGAAGGGGTACGAGGGATGTGGAAATCCCCCTTACAAGCTTTTCAAGCGCCATTTCCCGTCTGGGGAGAGTCCGCGGGGACGTGATATAAAGTTTTCCCGCCCAGCCTTTTGCGTCAGACCGCCTTCAGGACCCCGAGCCCGCTTATGAAGTCCTTGTAGTGGGGGTTGTACCTGGTTACCATGGTCTCCTGGAACCTGAGGAAGCTCTCGACGAGGCCCCTGCCGGACGGCGCCTCGAACATCATCCAGTACTCCGCATATTGCGCCCCTATGCCGCTCGCGACCGCCGTGGCCATGCTCGTGCCCGAGAGGTAGGTTAGCCTTGGGTCGCCCCTCCATGGGTTCAGATTCGAGGCATTGCTCCTCGCCGACAGTATCGAGACGCCCGCCGCCACGAAATCCGGCTTCATCCTCAGGTCCACCGTCGTCCCCCAGCTCGAGAATGGGGCTATCGCCCCCGTCTCCGGGTCCACGGCCCCTATGGCGATGACGTCCGGGTGGACTGCCGGGCTGAGTATCTTGAAGGGCATGTTGCCCTCATTTCCTGCCGCCGCGAAGACGAGGACGCCCTTCCTAGCTATCTCGCCCGCCGCGACGCTTATCGGGTCGGAGCCGTCGCTGTTCAGGAGCGCGCCCCAGCTCAGGTTCACGACCCTTATGCCGAGCCTCTCGACGTTGTCGTACACTATCTTCAGGCCGTCCAAGACCATGTCTAGGCTGGCCGTCCCGTTCTTGATGAACGCCTTGACTATGAAGAGCTTGGCGCTGGGGGCGAAGCCGACGAAGCCGTCCACCGGCCTGCCGGCTATGATTCCCGCCACGTGGGTCCCGTGGCCGTTCTCGTCCATGAAGGCGTACTCCCCGTGGATCGCCCTCAGGCCCCTGTCCAGGGTAAGCAGGTCCGTGAGGGAGCCGTTTCCGCCGAATATCCAGTGCAGGAACCCGCCGGAGTCGCCGGACCGGTATATGACGGACCACATCTCGATTATGGCGCCTTCAAAGGCCGGGTGCGTGTAGTCTATCCCGGTATCGACGACCGCCACGACGACCCCCTGGCCGGTGTAGGAGCCCTTTCCATGCGGCTTGAAGTTCACGTCCGGCGAGCTCGGCTCCGAGCCGTAGCTCAGGATTGGCACGAACGCCGTCGCGGGCTCCCAATACTTGGTCCCGACCGGTATGGGCTGTGAGGGCAGGGTCTTGCATATCGTGTGCCTGCCGAATGTCCAGGTCCTGGAGCAGGAGCTTATGCCCGGCGGGTCTACAAGGTATACGGCGCTCTGCTTTACGTAGGCCGCCGGGGGGTTCGCCACCGTTGAGAGGGCGACCCAGGCTATGAGTATCGCGAAGGCCAATGCTAGGGCCTTGCTAAATCCTCCTGAGCGCCCTTCTTCTGCCTCCCTTATCACCCTCCTCAAGGCTTAGGACACCTCCCCTCAGCTTACCGCCATAACCATACTTGCCGGAGAATATGACCGAGATGTCGTAGATTGATGAGAAGGCTATCATGAGGCCTGACAGCATGGTCATGTAGGGCAGGATGTTGTCCTCAAGCCTGCCCGCATAGGATGCGCCCAAGACGAAGACGGCTACGGCTATCACGAATTGGAGTATCTCCGCGCCGAGGTCAAAACCCGCCATAACCTTGGGGAAGACGCTCCTGCCGGTTATGTAGAAGTACGCGTCCTCGAACTGGTCGAATGATGCGAGCAGAAGGATTATGGTCGCTAGGGCCGATACCCTGAACCAGACCACGCTTAGCAATAGGAGGATGACGCCCGATATTATGTTGGTCACAATTAATATCGGCCTTATCATCCCATGCTAGTGCATATCATGGTGCAATGGTATTTTAATCTTTTATCGGCTAGGATGGATTGTTGCCCTGCTGCTGACCTTGATGCCACATACATGTGTTGCTAGCCGCGGTGCCCCGACCCGCGTGCGTGAATTTAGGTAGAGGGACCGGCTTTTGGATGTTACTCGGCCTTCTTGGGCGTTGCGAATAGGAGGATTATGCCGCCTATCACGGCTACGGCGATGATTATGTATACCAGGTTGCTTATCAGCCACTCGAGCTCCATCAGCCCAACCTGGCTCAGCTGGCCTCCGAAGAGCATGGGTAGGACTCCCTTCTGGGTCAGGTAGAATATTATGAGGCTGACGCTTAGGGCGAATATCCAGAAGTATATCAGGGTATTCTTATCCAGCCTGCCGGTCTTTATCATGTAATTGCCCATGAGGAGTAGCGCGGCCAACACGAGCAACGCGAGGGATATCATCCCTAGGAAGGTGGCTGGGATGAGGCCTGCGATAGTAAGGCCTGCGAAGAGCATTAGGAAGAAGACCACTAGGATGGCTATGAAGGTCTCCGAGGCGGTGGGCCCCGATGACTTGCCACCCCTCCTACTCGATGCCTCCTTGGTCTCCCTCGCCAGCGATGTTATCTGCTGGAAGGGGATGAGGGGCTCGTCCAGCGACTCGTCTAGCCTCTCCAATACCCTTCTCTTGTTCATCGTCATCTCGTAGGGCTGTGGAGGCGTATATAAGAATTATGTATCCAAGCTATGTCCTCCTGAGCGCCCTCCTCCTAAGCTCCCTCGCCGCTTCTATGGTCTCCTCTATCTTCTCCGCCTCAGCCGCCTCCCCGGTCCTCGGGAGGACGCTGTTCTCGAGCCCGACGTATCTGAGGATTCTCCTCGCAGGGGTCTCCGGCGGGGTTGAGGGCAGCGGTATCACGGGCTCCTGGACCTTCCTCTTCTCCATCTTCCTCGGCCTCAGCCGTATGTACCTCTCCGAGATGAGGAAGGAGAGGAACATTATCGCGTTGTGCAGGCTGTGGTAGGCTATCGCCACCGCCCCATAGACGAAGCCGTGGAGCCAGACGATCATGTAGAAGATCCCGGCGCATAGGTACGCGCCCGCTAGGGCGACTATGTCCAGGAGGATGAGCTTCTTCTCATGTGGGCACGTATCCGCCACGCTCATCGACCTGACCGGGTGGGCTAGAGCCCAGCCGATGGTGCCGATCCAGGCCAAAGTCGGGTGGATGAGGAGCGGCATGCCCCTGAAGATGAACTCCTCCACGAACGGCGCGACGAGTATCGTGAACACTCCAAGCGAGTATAGGCTGGTCTTGGAGCCGTATATTTGGGCTGTCTTGGGAGCTAGGAGCGGCTGCAGGGCCTGTAGCCTAGCCCGCCCGCCCCCCTGAGGCCTGAGCAGGCACTTCCTCATCACATGCTCGTGAACTAGGCCCGCTATGATTATGGGGACTAGGTCCAGGGCTATGAAGAGCGGCGCGACCTGAATCGCGACGGCTATGAAGTCTATCAGCGTCAGGTCCGACATCCCCCTACACCTCCCTCAGCACCCTCCTTACACGCTCCACTGATACTTCAGCATCATCCTCCTCGACCCCGGCTAGGCCCCAAACCCCATATAAGGATTCGGTGAGGGGGGCTTGCGGTTGCGGCTGTGGCTGGATCTCCTTCATCTGGCCCGTGAGCAAGGCTATGCTGTACGCCATCGCCAAGGCCGATATTATCATGAAGTACAGGTAGAAGGGCCACAGCGGCGTGTTGCGCAGGAACAGGAAGAGGGTGAAGCTTAGGCTGAATAGGGCCATTGACGAGGCCAGCACGTATTTCGGGGGCGGTATGACCCTGTCCCTGTAGAGGACGTTGACCGCGTACTGGTCGACCCAGACCAGTATCAGCACCCCCAGGCTCAGGCCCTGGAAGATCTCCGGATACTGCCTGGCTATTGCCTCGAAGACCTCCGGCGGCGGCGCCTTTATCAGCTCGACCACGTTCACGCCCGTTATCCAGTTTATGGTCTCTATGGTGTACCACGCGTAGACTAGGAAGTTTATTATGAGGATGAGCCTCTCGGTCAGCCTAACCCAGGAGACCGTCTCCTCTCCACCTCCTTCAGCCCCCTGAGGAGGGCGTATAGGTTAGCCTCAAACCTCCTGGTCTCCTGGCTGTAGGACGCCGGGAAGCCGCGTATCACTATCTGGACCGGCCTATCCCCCACCGTGGCCGATATAACCACCACCGGCGTGTGAACCGACCTAGAGAGCCTCGACGCCACGGCCATGACGAAGGGGTCTCCAGCAAGCTCTGGCCTATGCCGCTCTATAAATTCTTTCCTGAACGTCTCGGAGGCGCTGTCCCCGCCCCATATGTGCGGGTCAATGTCAACCTCCCTCCTTATCAGCGGGATGTTCAGCATGTCGCAAAGCCTCTCGAGTATCGGCCTGAGCTTCTCGCACCTCGGGCATAGGATGGATTCCTGGAGCACGACCTCCACCATCAGCCGCCAGCCCCCTCCCTCCCCCTGCCCCTGCTGAGCTCGAGCATCCTCTCCAGGTCCGAGAAGTAGTTGGGCGAGATCACGTCCCTCCAGATGAAGAATGCCCTGACCCCCTCCCTTGGCTGCTGGCTGGCCGCGGACGCCTCCAGCCACGGCAGGGCCGGCCTGAGGCCCGTGCTGACGCCGCCGTACTCGAAGAAGCCGTGCTCGTTTCTGGCCCAGGTCGGGGTTGGGGGCGGCGGGGCCGCCGGGGCGCGCCTAGCCGGGGCCCTGGACGGCTTCTTGAACAGCCTTGATATCGCCAGGGCTATCCTGGCCAGGAACTGTATGGCCGATATCATCGAGGACTGGACCATCGCCTCACCCCCTGGCGTAGACTAGGTACTGTCTCCCCTTCTTGGTGACCTCCAGCCTGGCGTAGTTCTTCGCCTGAAGCATTGCCCAGGCCTGCTCGAACTCGCTCCTCTGCTCCTGGGTGTACCCGGGGGGCAGGACCCTCCTGGCCGCGTCCTCCTTCTCTATCCTACCCTCCCTCACGAGCAGGTTGTAGAGGGGCACTATCACGGCGGGCGCCCCGAAGATCAGGTCCGGCGGCGGGGAGAGGGGGAGCTGTGGGGCCATGGAGATCGCGGCCTCCTTGAATCCCTGGGTCGATAGCAGGAGCGCGACCTTCCCCTGCATCACGGCGTTCCTGAGGCTTGGGATCCTCTCGTCACCCGCCTCCAGCCCGAGGGTGAGGGCCTCCAGGGCCTTCTCCCACTGGTTCAGCTGGACCTGCGCCCTGATGTAGGATATGAGGGTGAACGTCGGCGAGAATGTCTGGACCACCGTGCTTATGACCTGGCCGGTGGGCTTCAGCATGATCCTCTCGTCAACCATCTTCAGGAGCGTGTTCTCCAGGTTTGAGAGCAGGGAGAGGATCAGGCGCTTGCGCTCCGGGTCGTCCCTGCCGTTCTTCGCCCGCGTTATCAGGGCCTCAAGCTGATCCAGTATCGCCGTGATGCTCTCGGTCGTCTGGACCCCGTAGGGCAGGCTCAAGCGGCCTCCCCTCCGCCTCCGCCGGCCTCAGCCTCGGCCCCCTTCTCCATCGCGACCCCCAGCGTCGCCAGCGCCTCCTTCACGCCCCTGGCGAAGGCCTCCATGCTCCTGGCCAGGCTGTCCATCTGATCCAGTATGCCCTCCACGAGGGACTTGACCCTCACCGAGGATTCCGAGACTATCTCCAGCTGGGAGACCTTCTCCCTCAGCGTGGACAGCGCCCTGGTGAACTCCTCCCTGACGTTGTAGTACTCCTTGCTGAGCTTCTCTATCCTGTCATATGCGTCGTGCAGGCTCCTCCTGTAGTAGTCGGCCATGCTCATGGCCATGTTCGCGTTCCTCCTCTCCTCCTCGGCCCTTATCTGGCCCCTCTGCGCCTCGACGGTCAGCTGTTCGACGAGCTTGGATAGCTCGAGCAGCCTGTCCGCCTCCCTCACCTTCTCGATGTACCTGACGCCGTACTTGTCGGTGACGAGTATGGGCGAGGTGCCGTTCATGACCTGCTCTATGTTGAGGATGTCGTCGAAGGCCACCACGAACTCGCCGGTCTCCATCCTATACTCGTAGAAGGCGAACCTGTAGTCCGGCCTCTTCAGGATGTCTATGTACGGGGTGGCCACGCCGTTGACCACTATCGGGTAGCTGACCTCGCCCCCCTCCCTCCCCCTATGCCGGGCCCTAGCGAAGAGCATTGTCGAGCCGAGCTTCAGCTTGACGGCCATCGTCGGCAACCTATGCCTGAAGTCCGTGTAGTTGGCGATCCACTCGACCCCTATCACCTGCCCCTTATACTGGTCCAGTATGTCGTATACCGGGACACCGTAGATGTTCTCTATGCCCACGCTGAACATCGGCAGCCTCTCGAGGGATTCCATAACCCTGTGTGGCGCCACCCTTATCGGGGCCCTCTCGAGCAGGAACCTCTTGAAACCCTCAACCAGGCTCACAGGGTCTCCACCTCCCCTCCGGGTCCGAAGTCCTCGCCCTCGCCGAGCTCCCCGACGCCCTCAACCTCCTCGCCCCCGATGCCCGCCCCGGCCTCCAGCCCCTTGACGCGCTTCAGGATGCTGGAGAGTATCGTGGCGAGGTTCTGGAGCTCCCCGCCCAGCTCCTCTATCCTCGACCCGAGCTCCCCAAGCCTCTTCGAGAACTCCTTGGTGAACTCGTCCAGCTTTGAGGCGTAGGTCTGATCGATCTTCTCCACCGAGCTCTTCACCTGGGCCTCCAGCCCCTCCCTCAGCTCCCTGATGATCGATGACGTGTCGATCTTCAGCCCGGCCCCCAGCTTCTCGATCTTCTCGCTGATCGCCGAGATGCTCTCCGCCATGGCCTCAACCCTCCTCGCGCGCTCATCCAGCTCGGAGATGCGCGCCTCAACCGCCGCGAGCGGCCTGGAGAGCCGCTCGTCCACGATCCTGCCGAGCTGCTCCTCCATCTTCTGGGCAACCACATTGTATGCGGCGGTTATCGAGCTCTTGGTTATCTCGGCGATCGCCTGCGTGGACCAGTAGTCGAACCTCTGCTCCAGCAGGAAGACCCTGTTCTCCAGGGGCTTCAGGTACCTGTCAACGAGCTCGACCTGCAGGTATTGGAGTAGCGCCGCCGCTCCGGGCGTCATCGCGATCCCCACTAGGCTCTCCGGCGCCTCGGGCTCCGCCCTCGGCTCCACCCTTTTCTCAGCCTTGGCTTGGGACATCTATCATTCCCCTCCCATCATCATGAACTCCTCTGGCCTCCTCCCCGCCCTCCTCACGGCGAACAGGATGTACGCCGGCGTTATCTGGACCGGCCTCAGCCCGGTGGGCGTGAGCACGCCCTCCGGCGGCTTGTAGGTTATGAGCTTCCACAGCGCGTATATCGCGCCGATCCCGCTGAGGAGGGCGAAGGCCGTCCCGAGGTTTGCATGCGTCTGGTATACCTGGGGCGGGATCGTCTTGGCGGCCACCCAGAGCCAGTATATGGAGAGGCCCGAGAGTATTACGAATATGGCTAGCAGGATCGCGTAGTCCGACCGGCCAAGGGGCGATCCTATGCCCTGCATCCCCCAACCCCCTAGAGACCGCGCTTGAAAAATAGATAAATATATTGTCGCCCATCGTGTCTGTAGCGGGGGGTTTCAGCTGATCGACCTGGCCTCCATATTGGTCGGCCTGGGGAGCGGGGCGGTTATAGGCTTCATACTCGGGTACGCGCTTAGGAGGCTCCTAGCCATTCTCATATTCTCGTTGGGGATCTTCATAGCCGGCCTAATCCTGCTGGTGAACAGCGGGCTAGCCTACGTGGATTTCCAGTCCCTCGGGGACATCCTCTACAGGCTCTTCATATACGGGCTGAACACGGGCAACCAGCTGATGGACAGGGCCTTCAGCGGAGTCCCGTTCACGGTGGGGCTCCTCTCCGGGGTCGGGGCCGGCCTCTTCAAGGCGAGGGGCTTCCTCACCGCTCTCCAGAGGGGGCGCAGGAGGGCGTTGAGGGATGCTTAAGAGCCTGAGGCTGCTCGCGGCGGTGGCCTCCGAGTCCGCGAGGATGTGCTATAAGCTGGATGGCGAGGTGGCCTCCAGGATCTTCGGCGAGGCGGCGGCTATACCGCAGCAGAAGATTAGGCGGATAATCGACGCCCTGGACTTCCCGGTGAGGGTTGATGGGGAGGAGGTGCCCTTCCACAAGTGCCTCATATATGTTGTCGGGTACTTCGCTGGGAAGGGCGTGGACGAGCTCGCCCAGATGCTCGGCGAGGACCTGGCGAAGGCCAGATCCATGTTCAGGCAGGGCATCGTGTGGGCCTCCAAGCTGGCCTACGCGACGGTTAGGCTGGCGTACCTGTCCGCCAACGAGGAGGTCAGGAACGCGGGGATCGAGCTCTTATCCAACTCCATCTGGGCCGCGATAAGGATATATCTGGCGGTGAAGCCCAGCGTGTCGGTGTACGGCTTGTATAGGAACGTGAGCAGGGAGGCCTTCCTCGTCCCGAGGCTTGAGGATGCTGAGGAGCTTGAGAGGGAGATGGCCTGGCTCCTGGATGGAAACAACCTCGAGAGGGTAATCGAGGGGGAGCCTGTGTCCGCCCACAGCGCCGTCACGCCTGTTCCGGAGGCCGGTAGGAGGGCTGCCAGGGCCCGCCAGCGCCCCTCCGGCGGGGAGGGCCTAGATGAGCTTGAGAGCCTGTTGGAGGAGCTCAGAAAAATATCTCACAGGGTATCAACTATTGGTAAGGGTTTGAAGGGTGTTTCCGGCGGGTCCGGCGGAAGGGCCTAGATGCTGCGGAGCGCCCTCCTGGAGCGCCTCTCCTCGCGGTCTCCATATGTCAGCGGGATTGCCTGGTATGGGCCGGATGCCCGGCCAATCGGCCTGAGCGCCCTCCTGCTGGCCTCGTCGAATAGGGATTCGAGCGGGCCGGGCTTCGGGGAGACTATGCCTATGCCCGTCATGGAGTATACCCCGAGCATCAGCGATATCATCGGTGGCACCCAATATATCCAGTTGTAGAGCAGCCCCTCGAAGGACGCGCCCGCGAAGGCCCACATTATCAAGTATCCCGCGACGAGCAGGGCCGAGGAGACGGTCATGAATATGTCCGGGTAGGATGGCGCCCTCCTGGAGAAGTACCATCCCACGAACGAGAGGAGCACCGCGACCGGCAGGAGGTACATGAGGATGGGCAGGTAGGAGGTAATCGCCGGCGTCAGGTAGACGTTGCCCGTGTAGAGCTCCACCGCCATCACTATGAAGAATACGGCGAAGGTCAGGTATATGCCTCCGGACGCGATCTTCAGTATCGGGGAGGCCTTTTCCACTATGTCTCTCCCAGGCATCAACTCACCACCTTACACGAGTCCTATGGCCAGTGAGGCGAGGGAGGTTATAAATGTTGCTAGCCTAGATTTTGACCTGCCGCGGAGCCTCAGCTCGGCCAATGATGCGGATACGGGTATCAGGAGTATCGGCCAGACCGTGAGGCCTAGGAGCAGGTGGAGGATGGCGAGCGGGGGCGATGCCGCCGCCGACGCTATGGAGACCAGGCTTAGGCTCTTGGAGGTGGGCATCCTCATCGAGAGCGAGTAGTCTATGGCGGTGTAGGGCGCCATTGATAGGTCGCTTTCGCCGGCGACCATGTCGCCTAATATGCTCTCCGGGCCTGCTTGGCCGATGCTGGAGGCTGACCGTATACACCTCCTAGGCATCGCCCGCCCGGCCCCCCTCAACCTCCACCGAGGCCTCTGGCGCGCGCCCACCCATCCTCTCCAAGATGAGCGGAACGCCTACCATGACGAGCTCCTTGAGGCGGGCGGCCTTCTCCGCGAAGTCCCTTGCCCTCTCGAGGTCGCCGTAGTGGAGGGCCACTTTCTCCGACGCCTCCATCAGCCTGTAGGCGGCGGATATCAGGTGCTTGGTGAAGCACCAGACCTCGCCGGAGGGGTTGCTGAAGCCGAGCGCCTTCATCAGGGCGACCCTGACCCTCCTGACCTCGCCCAGTAGCTCGCAGAGGCTTGCGCAGGCCTCTTCGGGGCTTTCCGGGAGCGACTGGAGGATGTGCTCCTCCGCCTGAAGCAGGTTGGAGGCGGCCCAGAAGAGCTCCAGGTCCACGGATAGCGCTATCTTCTCCCGTATCTCCTGCTCAGCACCCGATATCAAAGCTCTCATCCTCGAAGCAGTTTTCTAGGAGCGACCTCTTCCTCCTTACCGCCTCCAGTATGGATTCGTGGCCTTCCCGGTCCTGGAGCTGGAATTCCTGGAAGTGGAGGGCGCCGCCATCATCTCCACCGGCGTGTCTCCTGAGGAGCCTCATATCCATGGTTAGGGGTTGGCGGGTATTCTTAAATCTTTCCAGCTTTGATACATCCTGATACTCGGGTATCGCCACCTATGCCGCGCGTGCCTCGATGAGGTTTACAGCCTCCTTAACGTCCTCCTACGCCTTTCCCCTTCCTGGCGCTCTAGGCGGGCTGGCGCGAGCGACTCGGCGGCGTAGGCCGGCTCGGCGTAGTCCAGCCTGTGAATGGCTCTCCTCTTCTTCTCGTAGAGGAGGATTTCCTCCTTGTGTCTCGCCGCCTTGTAGACCGCCACGGTCCCAACTATGCCCACCCCGATGACCCCTATTATGACGAATATGCTCATCCAGTTCTCGTTGACGACCATGACCTGGGCCGTGTAGGTGTTGTCCTCCGGGTACCCGTCATTCATGGTTCCAACCGTTATCATATCTATCTCGAGCGGTTTGTACCATACGATCCTCCTGGCGGTGGCCTCAATCACCACGTTGTTCACGCCGAAGTATAGGTCCACGTATTTCTCCCCGACCGGCGTCATGTTGCCGCTGTAGACGTAGACGTACCAGTTCGGCACGTACTTGTTGGCGACCATGGTTACCGTGACGTTATACTTCTTCCCCGAGAACACGGTTGAGGGGACTGACACGTTGACGAACTTCACCGCCTCGTCGAGCTCCAGGAAGAAGGTCTGGATGTTGTTCTGCGGGAACATGTCGTATGGGTGGTATATGGTGGACGTTATGTTGACCACGTTGGTCCATGGGAGGACCAGGGTCTCGTTCACAACCTTCACGGGCTTCACCACCGTGACGTTATGGACCTTCGCCTCCGAGACGTATCGCATCGTCTCAGCCGAGATGTATTCGACGCCGTAGGTCAGCGTGGCCAGCCCCGGCACGTCGTAGTCTGAGAGTATCCTATGCTCCACGGCGTAGCTCGTTATGCCCGGGTACCTGGCGGCAACCCTCCACGACTTCAGGTAGACGTAGAGGTCGAGCCTTATGTCGATTATTGGCCCAAAGGGTATCGGCATGCCTAGGCCGACGTTGTTCGTCGGATCCGTGTCGTTCTGGTAGGCTATTATCTTCACCCTGGGCGCTACCATTGTCCAGCCGCTGCCGTTTATGACCAGGCTGGACCAGAGCGTGTTCAAGCCGGGGCCGACCGGCACGTCCCTCTCCTCCTTGTAGGCTAGGACCTGCTCAACCCCATCCTTCACGAGCCTCGTGTAGTTGATTGCCTCCACCCTTAGCGAGATCTTCTGGGGCAGGGAGGAGATTATGTTGTAGCCGATTATGTGCTCCTGGCCCCAGACCCCGTAGAGGTCTACGAACCTCACGCCCGTGACGCCTACCTCCGGGAGCGTGAAGTTGCTCATCCACGGCGTGTAGAACACGAGCCTATAGCTGGCGGAGGCGTTGAAGACGTAGGCCACGGTCCACCTCTGGCCCCTGTTGATGGCCGTGACGTTCAGCTTGTATAGCTGGTTATGCCTGAGGAGCGCCTCGAATAGGCCCCGGCCATCCGTCTGGCCGGAGAAGGCCAGGTTGCTGAAGCCCGTCCCGTTATATATGTAGACGTATGCGCCCTGGAATGGCGCACCATCCCTGTACCTCACGTCCACGGCGAGCCAGACGAATCCCATCGGCGACGGGACCGTGTAGTTGCTCCCGGGCGGAATCCAGACGCCGGCCATGGGCTGCAGGCTCACGACGTAGAGGGAGTCATTGTTGGCCGGGAACCTGAACTCCGCGTAGTACTCGTAGTAGAAGGGCTTGGAGACCCTTATCCAGTATCCTCCCACCGTCAGGACGAAGGCCGCCCTCCCGTCCGCGCCCGTATAGTCCTCCAGGACCGCGGTGGCGTTGCCTATCTGGACCCTTGCGCCGCTTATCAGCGTGCCGTTGGAGGCGTCCCTGACCTCGACGATCAGCCTCGCCCTAGGCACCCCGGAGAGCGGGGTCAGCTCGAAGGTGTAGCTGTTGCCCGCGACGAAGAAGCTGGTGCCGGACTTGGTCTGGTACAACGGGTGAGATATGACGAAGCCGTAGGAGCCGCTGGAGATGCAGAACTTCGCCTCGCCCTTGGAGTCGGTCCTGCCGGTGTACTTGAAGCCCCTTTCCAGCAGGATGTCCGCGCCCTCGACTGGGGCCCCGGTCACTATGTCGACGACCTTTATCGTGGTTAGCGAGACCGGGCATTGCTCCGGCGGGGTGTTTGGCGGTATCGGGGGCTCCGGCGTCAGGGAGAGCGGGGCCAGGAGCCTCTCTAGGTAGACGTTTCCAACTATGGTTATCGTCTCAGTGTGCGTGTTGTAGCCCGAGGCCTCTATCCTCAGGTTGTATCCTCCCTTCGGCAGCGTTATCCTGGCTATGCCGTTCTGGTCCGTGTAGTTCGAGTATACCGTCGTGCCGTTCTCGAACGCTACTAGGGCCCCCTGTATCGGGTTCTTCGAGACCGCGCCCAAGACCTTCACCGTCGCCATGTAGCGCGGGAGTAGCCTATAGAGGGGCACCTTGACCGTCATGTTGGACTCCAGCTGGATTGTCTCCGTATGCTTCTCGTAGCCCTCCATGTATACGTTTAGCGCGTATGTTCCGAGCCTCAGGCTGAAGGTGGCTACCCCGTCGCTCCCGGTGTATTTGACATATGTCCCGGCCTGGGTGCCGTTCGTGACCTCAACCCTCGCGCCCTGCAACTTGGCGTTCGTCTCCGCGTCGTATACTATCACGGTTAGGGTGGCGTTCGTTGGTGGAAGCCTCCTCAGCTCCACCGTGAGCTCAGTTTCAGTTCCGGCCCTAAGGACCACTGACTCGCCCGAGGAGTAGGGGGCGTAGCCGGTTGCCGTGACGTTTACCCGGACCGCGCCCTCCGGCAGGTTCACGAACTTGACGCATCCGCCGGATGGGCAGTCATTGGCGTTTGTCACGCCCGTCGCCAGGATCGCCGACTTGTTCTGCACGGTGACGAAGGCCCCATTTATCGGGCTTCGATCCAGGGAGTCCACCACGTATACTGTTAGGTTAGCGCCCCGCGTCGGCATCGGCCTGAACACGGGCACGGCCTTGGGTTGCGGGTCCAGCTTCGTGAAGCCCTCGGGCACCCTCACTATCCTCGCGGAGGCCACTATGTAGACCGCCCTGTTGAGCTTGGCCGACAGGTGCATGGCCTGGTTCGTCACGTCCGTGATGTCCACGGTTATCCTGTTCGCCGAGTAGCCCTTGTAGCTCTCCGTCCACCCGGAGGTCCCGATCAGCCTGGAGAGGTGGATTGGGACGTAGTATGGTTGCTCCGAGCCCATTGCGTTGGAGTAGACGCCCACGGTGAGCGATACCTCGGCCCAGGCCTGGCTGGGCGCGTCCGTGTAGAATATGAATGTGGCCCGGGTTGGCAGCGGCTGGTATTGTTCGCCGTTGAGGAGTATGTCTCCCCTGATGAACCTCGAGATCTCCGTCGGGACGGTGATCCTTATCTGTATGCCGCACTTCGTGATAAACCTTATCATGGGTATTTTCTCGACCGCGGCCATGCCGTCCCATATGTACCAGGTGACCCCGCTTATGTTCATTTCATCAACCTTGCTCCAGGTCCATACGTCTCTCCCGATTATCACCTCATACCCCCTCATCAGCGGCCCGGTTATGGGCTTCAGGACTAGGGGGCTTGTATATATCCTGCTCTCGTATTCGCCTATCCCGGCCTCCTCCCCGGGCTTCGGCCTGTAGCCGCCCGTGTAGGATAGCTCCAGGGTCTCGTTCGATAGTATCATTAGGTATATCTGGTCGGGCGGCTTCGTGGGCTCGGAGCCCCTGATGTAGTAGAGCTCGAATCTCACTATCTTGAGAAAGCCCACGAACTGTTTCTCCTCCTTTGCGGTCGGGTCTATGACGCAGGGTATGCCGAAGGTTGGGATGCTCTTGGCGAGGTTTATCATGTAGTAGTGGTCTACCTGTAGCTCCACGTCCGCGAAGAACCTGGACTCCGGGTTGAACGTGGATATGTTGAAGGATAGGGGCGTAGCCCCGGAGCCCTTTAAGCCTATGTGAAGGGTAATGTAGGCTTTCCCTCCGTCCACCTTCCAGTCCGGGTTGGCTATGCCGTTCACCAGCACCGGGCCTATTATCTGCGCTATCCTGTTTGGGTCCGTCACCACCTCGGCGGTGCGCTTAACGCCCGTGAGCCTCATCGTCCTGCCGCGCTCCACGGCGTTAACGTAGAAGACGTGTCTAGTGCCGAGGTCGAATATCGTGGACGTTACGTATGGGACGTATAGGGATGCGAAGCCCACCTCCTGTATTACGAGCCTGCTCGCTGAGACGCCCGTGGCGGACTCGATCATCTCGCCGAACGTGACGCTGAACCCCTGCTTAGCAACCACTAGAATCTGCTCCGGTTTGTCGTAGACGTCGAAGAGTGGCTTAATAATCATGGAGTCGCCCTTCGCCTTCTTATACTCTGCCATCAGCCGCGCAACTATCTCCTGCATGCTTATGCATGATCCCGGTATGACGCAACCCAAGCCAACAACCCCGAAATCTTGCTTCGGTACAAGGGCTTTGTAGACTAGGTACTTCTGCCCAGTCGCCTCGTCCTTGACGTTGAATATCAGTACTGGGACGTAGCTTACGCCAGCAGGATCTTTCACAATACCCGTCTTCTCGGCGACAACGTAGGCAACGTTGATCACGGCTGTGAAGGCTAATGCGGCCACGGTGCCATAGACGCTCGCCTGGGAGAGGGCGCCAGCCTTATCGAGTAGGAAGGGGGGAATGGATATTACGACATCCTCCAAAACCTCTGTACTGTAGTCTTTTACCCCCTCCCAGGAGGCGGAGCCGAGTATGTTCTGGATCTTGGAGTCTAGTTCGGCTGAAGCTTCTGCCGCCTTCCTCTCTATCGCCTGGTTCACCATTTCCAGAACCTTTGCCTGTAACTGAGCGTCGTTTCTGAAATGCTCTGGGTCTGGGGCTACGTAGGTCGAGTATATCTGCTCGATCTCGCCTACGAGCTCGGCATTCTTCCTATCCTCTATCTCGACCTTGGAGTTCATGACCTTATCCACGATCTCTTGGTAAAGCCCGGTTGAGACGGCGGCAAGAGGCATCACCGTCGTGAGACGCCTTTCGATCACCCTTGCGGCTGGTGGCGCGAGACGCTGTGCAACCTCCTTGTCTATCTCGGCGAGTATCCTGTTGAGGGCGGCCCTCTCGGCAAGCTTCCTGCTAACGGCGTAGGGCGTTATGGTTAGAGCGACGCCGAAGGCTATGCTGGCTATGTCCTCCGGCTTAGCATTCTCTGAGACCCAAGGCATCCCGAAGACGGTTGGGTCTGGGATGTATTGTAGAGTGAAGATTAGGTTGTCGAAGTCGGCAACGGTTATGTTGCTCATTTTTGGAGGGGTGGTGTAGACTGTCCCGAAGACGAAGGGGAACTTTGTTGGGAGGGTAGGCGGCGAGACCTCAATCTTACCAGTTATGGATATTTTGGCTGGGTCATCTGGGGAGCCGTGCCATGTTGGCCCCTCAACCCACTTTGCATTCGTCCACAACAAACCGCTGAGCCCCTCCCACTTGCCGAAGGCGAAGCCTCCATCTGCTAGGCTATACAGGTATCCCTTCACAGCATAGTCTGGGAGGAGCTCGTAGACGTCTGGGGGCAGGATTAGCTTCCTCACCGTCATGTTCGCGTAGGTTATGTATTGCTGGTCCGCCTCGACTACGGGTCCCCTGTAGATTATCGGCTTCTCCTTGCCGAGGGTCTCGTTGAATATTATCCTCGTCCCTATGATTGCTTGCGGGTATTTTTCGAGGGGGAGGGTGGTTATCTTGAGTTCCAACGAGCCTGAGTTTGTCAGCCTTCTAGCATTGTTCATTATGCCGAGGTTGACGCTGACCTTGATAGAGCTACATGAGATGACCTTCCTCGCGGTGGCCGTTCCCCTGTGGTATGGGGATGCCTCGATAGTCTGACCGCAGACGCTTGCGGTGACAGTGCATCCTGATATGTGTTGGAGTGTTACTTCGAGCGTTTTTGTAATCGGATCAAGCACCCTTATGGTCAGCCTCGCCTGTCCAGTAGGGTTACCGCCGAAGGGCACGCCGTCCTTGAAGTCTATGGTTATGGTGTCGCCTGAGATACTGTATGACATGCTTCCAGGTGGACTCGGTCGCGTTGCGCTGACTACTTGTATCAATTCAGAGGCGCTGTCTGGCATGGCTGAGGCTACGCTGATGAGCAGGGGTAGCTCCGAGGATGCTAGGAGCGCGGCGATTAGGGCTAGCGATATTACGCCTGAGAAGAGGCTCCGCCTATGCCTCATATACCTGTCACAGCCTCGTTTAAGGCTACGTTATATAAGCTTTCCCCATCTTGGGTTGGGGGCGAGAAAAAGTGGGGCGGGGGTGGCTGTTCTTGGGCTACCCCCATTCTTCTCTCAGGACTCTCCTAGGCTTGGCGGCCAGTGCCTGGACCGCTTTCCTGCCCCTCTTCGCGACCGCTATGGCTATGGCTAAGCCCACTATGGCTATGATTATTATCGGCAGGGTCTGGAGGATTGCCTCGTAGGGTATTGCGGCGGCGGCCACGGGCAGTGGGACTGACTGGGATAGCTGTACGTCCTCGTAGTCCGGGTGGGATACCGTCAGCTCGACCTTAAGCCTGTCCGCGTAGGGCGAGACGACGAAGGGCGTTATCGCCTTTCCATAGAAGTTCCCGTTGCTGTCCGTGATTAGGGCGCCGGAGGGCCTGCCCTCGATGGATACTAGGACGACCGCGTCCTTGATGGGCTTGTTGTATCTCACGTCCATGACCGTGCCGTTTATCGTGAGCCTCACCCTCCCATCCTTCATCCTCTCAGAGGTTATCGACTTCAGGGTGACGGAGGACACGAGCTTCGTGACTATCTGTATCCTGTAGGTGTCAGAGCCGGATATGTAGAACTCGCCCGTCGGGGAGCGTTGCTCAACCCCGTTTATCAACACCTTCGAGACCTTGAACCCCTCCAAGGTGATCTTGGTGTTCTTGCCGTTCAGACAGTCGAACCATTCGTTAGCTGGTCTCTCAACACCGTCGAAGTATATCTTCCTCGGGCTCTGAGGCCAATTGTACGGGTCTGTCACGTATAGGAGGCATTTCGCTACGTCGTATATGTATGTGTAGCCAGCCCCAGTCTCAATCAAGTATCCTCCCTCCGTCGGGGTAGCGTTCCCGCCCTCCACGACAACCCTGCCAGCATAGTTGTAGAAGAACTGACCAGGCTCGTTTGTGTAGACCACTAGGGAGCCGTCAACAGTATTCTTCGGGAAGGATATCAAGGGCGGGGTGATGTAGAACTCCAGCACCCTAGTCTTGTTCATGTAGTCCTGGAACGTGAAGACCGTGACCGCTTTCCATAGGGGGACTGTGGCTAGGGTTAACGTGACCGTGATTGGGGGATTGACCCAGGCGCTCCACATCGTCACGGGCCGGATGGGCATGGATATGATGGGGCCCGGCCTAACGTAGACTGACCATGTAGCAACCCACTTCAACGGCTGGGATATGGATACTTTGTAGGTGGCGGCGAAGACTGCGAGTAGCATCGAGGCGAGGACGAAGACCAGTAGGAGTGTCAGCAAACTCTTCCTCATGCTTCCCCTCCACCGTCTACTAGGATGGCACCAGCCTCAGCCATATCGTGAACGTGAACTTGACGGATGAGCCTCCTGGAACCTTCAGCGGATTGTTGAGGGGGAAGTATAAGATTAAGATATCTTTATAGTTAACACCAGTAGTAGTATCGGTGTCCGCCCTTAACGACAAGCCTACGGCTGAGACCGTGGAGGGGGATTGGAAGTTGATGGCGCTGGTGTAGGATATCATGGCGTGGGTGCTGTTCACGACTCGTACGTTCACCATTATGTTGTCTACCCTTGCGGCTATGGTGGATATCGATGTTTTGTCAGGGAGGTAGGAAACCATGTCTGCACCATCATATATGAGGGATGCGCCTTCTCCAAAGGGCTGAGCGGCGTGTTTATATCCATAGTCTATGATCACGGAAGCTCCGTCCATAGTAATGATAGACATAGCTTTACCATAGTATTTGAGGCCGAATATGTAGTCGAAGAGTATTGCGGCGAAGTTCTTGAGGAACGGCGGGTTGCCGTAGGTGAGTGAGACCTGGTATGATACGGATATCGCATCCCCGCTGGCCAGCGATACTGGGGTTGATAGCACGTCCCTCGCAAGCAAGACACTAGAGTAAGTCTCGGTTTGGAGTGTACAGACTTTTAGTATTAAACCTACCTCCCGCACCGTTACGTCACTACTAGCCGTCCACGAAGAAGTGAAGGTTGCCGTAATGGTGATCCCGTCATTAGATACCGAGACTCCAGACGAGGATACGTCGAAGGTTGCGATAGGCGATATGAGACTGTACTGTGAGGGGGAGAAGCTGTAGTTGGATTGCCCGATCTGTATCGCCAGCATAGGGTCTGGCGCACTGCCGATGGAACCATGAGCTGCTGTCTCAATGTAGTAGAAGGCGGTGCCGTCGGTCTTGTATATGACGAGGGGTGAGGAGAGGCTTCTGCCGAGCATGTGGTTTGCTATGAGGTTTATTAGGTTCTGGGTCCACGGGTCTCCCTGTTTCACGTATGTCTCGGTCTCGCCCGGTGGCCTCTGCACA
>Ga0080004_1152544_pt1 | contig 37541 bp, 25 predicted proteins | sample WasSprMetagenome_FD_69207 | JGI IMG/M metagenome (GOLD analysis project Ga0080004, IMG submission 69207) | Sulfidic aquatic microbial communities from Washburn Spring, Yellowstone National Park, USA - WS (SPADES assembly) (version 2) | ecosystem: Environmental > Aquatic > Thermal springs > Hot...
AAGAGAACCTTCGGACTTACGTCCTTGGGATAACGAAGGACAATTCAATGGTGTCGTTCTGAGCATTAGCGAAGAATCTCCGACATTTTCGTCTTCAATATTAAAAAGATGTTAGAATGTTAAATTTATATCTTGATTTTAACATTTGATTATATTAAAATTTCAAAATTAATTTTAATCATAAATAGGAGGAAGACGTGAGAAAGCTTGCATCAATGGTCTTATTATCTACTTCTGTGATGTTAAGTTATTCACATGCAGTAGAAGGCATCAAAATTGAAAAAGTTACAGTTGAAGAGAAAAAAGCTGCGCAAGAAGCAAACACAAAAAAAGAACTTACGCAAGAAGAGGCTAAAGTCACAAGACAGATTGACCTTGGAGAGATTTTATCAGAGTTTTATCCGGAAGTTTGGTACATGAGAAAGGCAGGAACTGCAAACGATTTATACATCAGAGGATTTGCAAAAGATAACATTAATGTACTGATTGATGGTTCTAAAATCTATGGTGCATGTCCAAACAGAATGGACCCACCTTCTTTTCACGTTTCAACACCTCAGATTGAGAGTATAACCATAAAAGAAGGTCCATTTGATGTTGAAAATGCTGGTTCTCTTGGTGCGGTTGTAAACGTAAAAACAAAAGACCCTAAGGAAGGAATCGGGGGAGAGATAGGGGGAACTTATGGAAGTTGGAGCTATAGAACTGGCTACGTTTGGGGAAATGTTGGAAATAAGTTTATCAAGGTTTTAGTTGGTGCATCAAATCAATATTCTAAGCCTTATGAAAGCGGAGATGGCAAAAAAGTTACAGAGTATGCAGTCTATTCTACACAAGCTGGACCAACAGCAGGTAAGTATAAACCTCAATACATTAATGACAAAGCGTTTAATATAGACAGAGTATGGACAAAGTTATTGATTACTCCAAACGACAACGCAGAGATTAAGCTTTCTTATGCTTTTGAAAATGCAAGAGATGTATTATATCCGGCTTTAAAAATGGATGCTTTGTACGACAGAACAAACAGATTTAACACAGACTTTAAACTTAAAGATATAGGTCTTAATTTTAGCATCTACTACAATGAAGTAAAACATGATATGAGAGATACTTTTAGAACTACAGCAATGAATAAACCATATTCTATGAGAACTTATGCTGAGTCAAAAATGTTTGGAACAAAGCTTTCAAAAGATTTAAATCTTTTTGGACTTAACATGACAGTTGGGATTGATACATACTTGAGAAATTGGAAAGCAGATAATGTTGTAGGTGGAACCTTAAATAATGGTATGATACCGGATGTTAATATTAAAGACATTGGATTGTATGTAAAAGGCAGTAAGGATATAGAAAAATGGACTATCTCCGGCGGCTTAAGATACGATTATACGTATTCAAAAGCAGACCCAAATTCTATGAGTCCTGGTAACAAAAATTTATTTATTAGTAGAAATGGTCATAAATTCTCTAACACAGATAATTACGTATCAGGTTATGCCATTGCAAAATACAACATCAATAAAAAAGATAACGTATACGTAGGATTTGGTAGCACTGTAAGAGTTCCTGACCCAGAGGAGAGATTTATATCTTTAAGCGGTGATGCGCCATGGTATGGTAATCCGGATTTAAAGCCAACAAGAAATAATGAAATAGATGCAGGGTTTGAAGCATTTCCAATGAATAATGTTGGAATTAAAGGTAATATCTTCTATAGCATGCTACAGGATTATATTTATTTATATAAAAATAAAAACAACAATGATACGACTTATAAAAACATAAATGCTGCAATTTATGGTGGAGATATTAACGGATTTGTTGCTATTAACGACAAGATCTCAACAGAGCTTGGGCTTGCTTATCAAATTGGTAAAAAAACAGACAAAAAAGGATTATATAAAGACAGCGATTTAGTAGAAATTCCACCATTAAAAGCAAGATTGGCTGTTAAATACGATGATAAGACTTTCTACGGCCTAATAGAAGGTATATACTCTGCAAAACAATCAAAAGTTGACTCAGATTTAAAAGAACAAGAAACCGGCAGCTGGTTTATAGTAAACGTTAAAGCAGGATATACGTATGCAAATAGACTATTTGTTGGCGTTGGTGTTGATAACCTATTTGATAAATTCTACTATAACTATCTATCTTATGTAAGAGACCCATTCAGAGGAATTTCAGTATCAGGAATTCCTGTCAAAATCCCAGAACCCGGAAGATTTATTTACGCAAATGTTTCTTACAGATTCTAATTTCCTGCTGCTGCTTGAATAACCTCTTTGTCTTGAAGGGAGCTTAAAGCTCCCTTATTTTTATACAATCGTCATAACAACGACCATTTGAACCTTATCACCAGTCCTTTTTACTTGAGAGTAAGCAAAGATCTCAACATCCTCCTTTAATATTACTCATTTTCTTATCTATTAAAGCAACATAGTTGTCTTTCGGAAGGTAATCATTCTTTTTATCTCTTCAATAAACTTATCGCTTAGATTTTTTTCCTGCGATGGGTTTGATACATCTACACCGTCAAGTATGACTGTAAGTTGTTTTATATCTTGTTGCATTCTTGCAATCCTTGTTTTATTTTTATTTTTAAAATTACAACACAAAATAAAATTTCAAATGATGTTTTTCACAAATAAAAAGACTAGAGAGTGTCCCAAAATTTCTGTAAATTTGCCTTTCCTTGTCATACTGAGGACGAAGTCCGAAGTATCTCTTTTTTGATTTTCAACTTGAAAAGAAAAAACGTGAGATTCTTCGCTTCGCTCAGAATGACGATGTGGATTTTTGGAAAAGTCTCAATAAAAAGACTATTGAAAATTTTAGTGTTATGTATTATATTAATTTAATAATGCTACACTAAAATTATTTTACAATGGAGGATTTAAAATGTTTAGTGAAAATTTATTAGAAAAAAAAGCAAAAGATTTGTTGGAACAGGCTAAAAACATCGCATCTAAAAACAATGACTCAATGGTTGATACAGACCATTTACTTCTGGCGTTAATATCAAAAGATGAATCACCACTTTTAAAGATTCTTGAAAAGAGAGGTATTGACAAGAAAGCTTTAAGAGAGAATATTACATCATATTTGAATAATTATTACAGTCAGATCAGCAAAGCTGTAGAGGACTTTTCAAATTATTTAAAGAATTTACAATCCCAGTTAACACAAGCAAGAAATCAAGCTCTTGAAATATACAAAGAGCTTAGAAATGTAAAGGCTCAAAAAGAGAGATTAAAAAGAGATCTATCTTACGAAAGGGAATTTTTCTTTGGTGGTGGAAGTAGGTTAGAGCTTGAAAGGTTAACTATATACGAAAAACAACTTGAGTCTAATTTAAACTCATTAAAATCTCAATTAGCTCAGCTAATGGATTCTAACACTGCTGATAAATTTTTATCCGGTGAAATAAATCTCCTGTCATTATTATACAAGATTATAGAAAACCATTCATTAATCAAACAGATTGAAGACCTTGGATTTTCCAGGGATAGATTTGTAGAAAAAATCATTGAGAATGTTACAGGCTCAAAAACTTCAAAAGTGTATTCGTCAAAGCTTATTAAAGTTTTAGAAAATGCTGAAAAAATTGCATTTAACAGTGGCTCTAATACAGTTGGCGTTGTTCATATAGCAACATCTTTGGTAGATAGTAAAGACACAATAGCTGGTAAAATTTTAGATGAAATATTAAATTTTGAGAAAAAAGAAGGAGGAAAAAAAGCAATGGACGAAAAAAATATCCAGCAAGAAATGGCAGAAGAGGAAAAGTCTGCATTAGAAAGATTTACTGTTGATTTAACAAAATTAGCAAAAGAAGGAAAATTAGACCCGGTAATTGGAAGAGAAAGAGAAATTCAACAAGTTATAGAAATTTTACTAAGAAGAACTAAAAACAACCCGGTATTGATCGGTGAGGCTGGAGTTGGTAAAACAGCTATTGTAGAAGGTTTATCACAAAAAATAGTAAACAAAGAAGTTCCGGAGGATCTTCAAAATAAAAAGGTGTTATCTCTTGACCTTGGCGGTCTCGTCGCTGGCACAAAGTACAGAGGTGAATTTGAAGAGAGAATGAAATCTCTTATCGATGAACTAAAAAAAGACCCTAACATCATACTATTCATAGACGAATTACATACAATCGTTGGAGCAGGTAAAGGAGAGGGTGCTTCCGATGCAGGACAACTTCTAAAACCAGCCCTTGCAAGAGGAGAAATTAGAGTTATAGGTGCGACAACACTTGACGAGTACAGAAAATATATAGAAAAAGACCCAGCATTAGAAAGAAGATTCCAACCTGTATATGTAGAAGAGCCGGATATTGACACAACAATAGAAATACTAAAAGCTTTAAGACCAAAACTTGAAAAACATCACAACGTAAAAATAAGTGATAAAGCGATAGAAGCAGCAGCAAAATTAACCGGCAGATACATACCGGCAAGAAAGTTCCCGGATAAAGCTATTGACGCCCTTGACCAAGCATGTGCAAGAAAAAAACTAAAGCTTGTTTATGCATCTCCGGAAGTTATTGAACTTGAAAGAAGAATAAAAATGTTAGACGAGCAGATAATACAGGCTTCCTTAGAAGGAGATTATGAAAAAGAAGCGAAGCTAAAAATAGAAAAAGCAAATCTCGAAAAACAACTTAAAGATTTAAAAGCTAAATCTTCAAATGAAAGAACAAAGCTTGAAGAATTTCAAAGACAGCTTGAAGAAATTGAAAAACAGATAGAGTTCTACAGTCAAAAAGGCGATTATGAAAAAGAAGCTGAGTACAAGATTAAAAAAGCTCAGATAGAAAAAGAGATAAAAGCTTTACAACAAAAACTTGCTGAGTCTGTAGTTGTTACAGAAGATGATGTTGCAGAAGTTATAGCAGAATGGACCGGAATTCCTATATCTAAGATGAAAGAAGAAGAGATGGAGAGACTGCTTCACTTAGAAGAAGAAATGCACAAACGTTTAATAGACCAAGAACATGCAGTTAGATTAGTTGCAGAAGCCATTAGAAGAGCAAGAGCAGGATTATCAGACCCAAGAAAACCACTTGCATCATTTATGTTCTTAGGACCAACAGGTGTAGGTAAAACAGAGCTTGCAAAAACATTAGCAGAACTTTTATTTGACGATGAAGATGCGTTAATCAGATTAGATATGTCAGAATTTAAAGAAGAGCATTCTATCGCAAAATTAATCGGTGCACCTCCAGGATACGTAGGATATGAAGAAGGTGGAAAGCTTACAGAAGCAGTAAGAAGAAGACCTTACAGCGTTATCCTACTTGACGAGATAGAAAAAGCCCATCCAAGAGTATTTGACTTATTCTTACAAGTACTTGATGATGGAAGACTTACAGACTCTCAAGGTAGAACTGTAAACTTTAGAAACACTGTAATCATAATGACTTCTAACATTGGTAGCCAATACTTAACACTTATACCGGTAGACGCTCCGGAAGATGTTATTGAGAAAGAGTTTGAAATCGCTAAGAAGAGGGTTCTTGAAGAAGTTAAAAACTACTTCAGACCAGAATTTTTAAACAGAATAGATGAAATAATTGTATTCAAGCCATTATTCAAGAAAGATATCATACAAATAATAGACTTAATGGTAAATGCTCTTAATAAGAGATTGCATGATAGAAATATTAAAGTTGAGCTTACAGATAAGGCTAAAGATGCATTGATGAAGCTTGGTTATGACCCACTTTATGGTGCAAGACCTATGAGAAGAGCTATACAAAAATACCTTGAAACACCATTATCAGAAAAAATACTTAGAAGAGAAGTTAAAGAAGGTGACACTGTCATAGTAGATGCTGATGAAACCGGTGAAAATTTAGCATTTACTGTAAAACAAGGTTAGTTGAGAGTCCTGTAAAAATTCTTGTAAATTTACCATTTTTCGTCATCCTGAGGCCGCAAGGCCGAAGGATCCCTTTTTTGATTTAAAAAGAAAAATATGAGATTCTTTACTTAGCTTGGAATGACGATGTGGATTTTTGCAAGCAGTTCCACTTGCAATATTCAAAATATGGTGTATACTATATAAAGCGAAAAGAGGAAAAGAATCCTCTAAAAAATAGGAAAATATTAATGGAATCTGGGAGTCGGGATTTCGGAGCTTAAAATATAAAATTATAAAATCTTTCCAAATCCCACACTTCTAAGTTCTTGCTAAAATCCTTAAAATCAGAGCATTTCTTTTCCTCTTTAAAAAAGTTTTTAAGGAGGCATTTTTATGTCAAATCAAGGTAAAACATTCAAGGATTTAAATCTATCAAAGGAGACTTTAAAATCCTTAGACGAATTAGGTTATTATAAACCTACAGAAATTCAAGAAAAAGCAATTCCGGCAGTTATGACCGGAAAGGATTTAGTAGCACAAGCACAAACCGGTACAGGAAAAACTGCAGCTTTTGGAGTACCGATTGTTGAAAAGGTAAATCCAAAACAAAAGAAAGTTCAAGCATTAATCTTGGTCCCTACAAGAGAGTTAGCAATTCAAGTAGCAAAGGAAATTAAAGAACTTGGAAAAAACAAAAAAGTTTATACATTAGCAGTTTACGGCGGTAAATCTATCGGCCATCAAATAAACTTTTTAAAGAAAGGTTTGGACGTCGTGGTAGTTGGTACACCAGGAAGGGTTAGAGATTTATTAGAAAGGGGCGTTTTAAATCTTGATAATGTAAAAATGTTTGTTTTAGATGAAGCAGATAGAATGCTTGAAATGGGTTTTATAGACGATATTGAAGAGATTATGTCTTACCTTCCAGAAGATCGACAAAATTTATTATTTTCAGCAACTATGCCAAAAGAGATTTTAGAATTGGCTGAAGAGTTTTTAAATGAGAATTATGAAATAATAAAAGTTAAGCCGGATGAATTAACCGTTGAAAAGATAAAACAAATTATTTACATAGTAAATCCAAGAGATAAGTTTAAGAAATTAACAGAAGTTTTATCTCAAAATGAATCGGAAAAGGTAATTGTTTTTACACAAACTAAAATCGAAGCTGATGAGCTTGCAGAAAGATTAAACGAAGAAGGTTTTAATGCGAATGCTATTCATGGTGATTTTTCTCAAAAGAAGAGAGAAGCTGTTTTACATAATTTCAGAACAGGTAAATTAAAAATCCTTGTAGCTACCGATGTTGCAGCAAGAGGACTTGATATAAAAGGTGTTGACCTTGTTATAAATTATGGTTTACCAAGAGATACAGAAAGTTATATCCATAGAATAGGCAGAACCGGAAGAGCAGGAAGAGAAGGAACAGCTATTTCTATAATGACATCTTCTGAAGACAAACAACTTCAAAATATTCAAAAGAAAACAAAAGCTAATATACAAATCATAAATGAAGCAAAAGAAAAGAAATTTTCCTTAGCACAAAAAAGATAAACTCTTTCAAAAAGAAAGGTCTTCGAGAAATCAAACAAGGAGAAGACAGGGAAGTTAACGAGAGACAGAAGCTCTGAATAAGAGTCACATATTATTCAGATTAAGAGATTAAATGGTATGATATGTTGGGCAGTTCAAAAGCTGTCCATCCATTAAGTGGTATGTATATTTCGCTTTTGCATTTAAATACTTAGATCTACTTATAAATTAGACGAGAAATTTAATAAAATTGGAAAATTCTTAATACGACTTGAGAATGACAGATTTTTATTTCCCTGCCATCCTGGATGCAGCGAAAGGTCACATTTTTATAAATTTTTTAAAAGAAAGAAAAACAAGATATTCTTCGTCGGCTGCAGAATGACGAATTCTATTATGCTTGCTAATCAACCTTATCCTGTCATCCTGAGGACGTAAGTCCAAAGGACCTCTTTTTTAAATTCTATAAAAATCTCTAATTTCTAATCCCAAGGTATTTAAATGATTGGATCTAATTATTCTTGTTGTTCACAATTTATTTACAATTCTAATGCTTAAGTTATTATATAATTAATTAGAGATAAAAAAAATTAAAAGGAGAAGTATATGAAATTAGAGTTATTTTTTGCGGGATTGGTGTCTGCAGTATCATTAGCAACAGCAGCGGAAAGTTGTTTAGGTGGTGGTTCTAAAGTAAGTACGCCAGAAGTTCAAAAAGCACTGTCAGGTATACTTGGTAATGCAAAGGTTGCAAGTGTTTCAAATGCTCCAATTAGCGGCTTATATGAAGTTGTTATCGAAAGTGGTGGAAGAAAATTACCAATCTATGTTGATTGCAATTTAAAATACATAGTTAATGGTGAAATAATAGATATTAATAAAAGAGTTAGCTTGACAAGAGAAAGACTCCAGCAACTACAATCACAAGCAAACTCAGAAAAAGAAGAAAAGCTTGTTAAGATTTTAGGTAAAGATAAAGTTGAAATGTTAAAAAAGGAAGGCTTGTTGGAAGCTGTTAATATTGTAGATTTAAAGAGTATACCGAAACCTAACGTAACCTTTGGAAACGGAAATATTAAAATCTATGTTATAACAGACCCTCAATGTCCGTACTGTGCAAGGCTGCATGAAGAAATTAAAAAAGTCTTAGGTCAAAGAAAAGATGTTTCGTTTGAAATGATTATGTATCCACTACCATTCCACAAGCACGCATCAGGAGTGGCTCAAAATATTATTTGTCAAAACGACAATGCGGCAAAGCAAAAAATGCTTGACGCAGCATTTTCTTATACAGCCAAAGGTGATGAAAGTGGGCTTGCATCTCTTGAAAAACCTTGCAGCGTTGGAAAGCAAGCTGTAGATAACAATCTAAAATACGGTCAAGCTAATTCGATTAACGGAACGCCGACGATAATCTTTCCAAAGGGCGTGGCAATATCAGGTGCATTACCTGCTGATAAATTAAATAAACTGATAGATATTTTAAAGTGATAGAGGTTAAAAATCTAAAGGTTTCCTTTCAGATAGAAAATCAAGTTATAGAGGCTCTGAAGGGAGTCTCTTTTTCTTTAAATAAAGGTGAAATTGTAGCAATCGTTGGAGAATCCGGTTCTGGTAAGAGTGTTGCTTGTCAGGCTATCATGGATATTCTTCCAAGTTATGCTAAAAAAGAAGGTAAAATCATCATTGATAATAAAGATTTAGATTCTTTGTCCAAGGAAGAAAAAAGACAAATTAAAGGAAATAAAATTTCAATGGTATTTCAAGAGCCGTCTGCGGTACTAAATCCTTTAATGACAATTGGTGAGCAAATAGTAGAGACTATTTTGGCTCATAAAAATTTATCTAGAAATGAAGCAAAAGAATTAGCTTTAAGTGCTATGGAAAAAGTAAAGATACCAAATCCAAAACAAAGGTTCAATCAATATCCCCATGAACTTTCCGGCGGACTAAAGCAAAGAGCTGTAATAGCTATTGCTGTTGTAAATAATCCTGATTATATCTTAGCAGATGAGCCAACGACTGCACTTGATGTTACAATTTCTTTACAGATTTTGAATTTATTTAATGAATTAAAAGAAACTTTAAACATGGGGGTTCTTCTTATTACTCATGATTTAGGAGTTGTAGCCCAGGTTGCTGATAGAGTCATAGTTATGTATAAAGGAGAGCTGTTAGAGGAAGGTAAAGTTTTTGAAATTTTTGATAATCCTCAGCATCCATACACCAAAAAACTTTTATCATCAAGAATATTCTTAAGTAATTCGTTCTAATTGTACAGCTTTGTTTTTAATCCCGAGGACTTTATTCAGAAAGATTTTTCCTCTTCAAAAAGATAAGTAAGTGGTGAAAGGATGAAGGTTTTTTCCTTAGGCTCCGAGTGGTGATGCAGATTTTTTGTAGCACTATCATATTCCTGTGATGGTATTCTAAATTTTTTTAATTTGTAAGCTATTGAATATAAATTATAGATATAACTGATAATTCTGAGAACTTTAGTCCGAAGGATACACCTTAAAAGGTGAGAGACGAGGTATAGAGGTAATTTATGAATTGTCCATACAATAAATGAGTGGAGAGATGAAATTACGGAAATTCTTTGCAGGCTATAGAACTATTAAGGTTACACTTACTTTAATGTTTATCACTTAATCTTTCCATGCCATACTCAAGACCTTAATCTAAAGTATCTTCTTTTTAAAATTCTATGAAAATCACTAAATCCTAAGCCAAAGTTGTTTAAACTTTCTTAATATACCCATAAATTTTCTTAAAATAACGTAATCGAATCTTAATCAAAATTTAAAAATAAACCTCTATAATCTCATAAATCCAATTTGGAGGATTGTTATGATAGGCGTAGAAAAGTTAAAAAACTTTAAATCTTTTAAAATTCCTGTAAATCCAACAGACATTTACAAGTACAAGCTGAAAAACTTTAGACCTAAAATAAAACTACAGTTTGAAACAAGTAAATACATTGTTAAAACGGCAGAATCCCATACAGAGCTCATAAAAGCTTTAAAATTAAGACATAGAGTATTTTTTGAAAAGACAAAAAAATTAGTCAAATTAGACACTGATAAATTCGATATGATCGCAGACCACCTACTGCTAATAGATAAAAACTCAAAAGAAGTGGTTGGAACATATCGTTTGATTGGGTCAAACTTCTCTATGGAGTTTTACACAGAATCTGAATTTTTTATTGATAAGATTAAGAGTATAAAAGACCCAATACTTGAAATGGGAAGGGCATGTATAGATAGCAATCACAGAAATGGAGTAGCATTATCACTGCTTTGGAGAGGTATCAGCCAGTATGTTTACACAGGTGGATATAAGTATCTCTTTGGATGTTCAAGCATCTTTGAAATAGATATAGAAAAGGTAGCATTTATTTACATGTATCTAAAATCTAAATACTACCTGCCAGAGTTAGAAGCTTATCCAAAGTTTAACTACAAAATTTTGAGTTTAAAAAAGTATACAGAATTTTTAGAATACATAGAGCCGAATTACGAAAAAGCATCGAATTACATCCCACCACTCCTTGAAGGATATTTAAAAGCGGGTGCAAAGGTTTGTAGCGAGCCAGCATTGGATAAAAAATTTAGATGTGTTGACTTTGTAACGATTTTAAACACAGAAAATTTAACTAAAACATTTGAAAAGAAATACAAGAAGGAATGAGCTATCTAAGACTCTTTTACAGGCTTAACATTTTTATTGTTTTACTGATTTTATTTTTACTGATTTCTCTATCGATAGATTTGACTGTAAGAAACCAGCACAAAAAAAGGAGATTGTTTTTAAAAAATGCCGGAATTTTCAGAGATATAGCCTGCAGACTATACAAAATAAATGTCTTGATAGACAACACTTCAATTCACAAATTGGATAAAAATCATCTTATTCTTTCAAACCATCTTTCATACTTAGATATCATAGCTTTGATGTATAACAATAAAAATGTTTTTGTCTCGACCACAGAAGTAAGAGACTCTTTTTTGATTGGTAAGCTTGCACAGTATGGAGGAAGTGTTTTTATAGACAGGAAAAATAAAAACGGTATAAAAGAAGAGATAGAAATGATAAAAGATTTACTGCATAATGGTTTTAACGTTGTTATCTTTCCCGAAGGAACTACATCTAACGGCGAAGATGTTTTGCCTTTTAAATCTTCATTTTTGGAACTTGCTTTCTTGGTTGATACTCTTATAGCTCCTTGCTGTATAAAGTATACAAAAGTTAATGATGGACCTGTAAATGAGAAAAACAGAGATTTACTTTACTACTACGGTGATATGGAATTTTTCAGCCATTTTTTTACTTTTTTAAAGAATGTAAAAAGCGTGTTTATAGAAGTCAAGTTTTTAAAGCCAGAAGACCCAAAGAATTTTAAAGATAGAAAAGAGCTATCAAAATACTTACATTCAAAAATAGAAAAATGCTACAAAAGTTAAACATCTCTATACACGACGTCACAAAATCAAACCTTGAAAAAGTTTACTATCTCAAAGACGTCTTAGAAGACTTAGGCGTTAGTAAAATCACATATCTATTAATACCTTACTATCATGAAAAAGAAAATCTGTTAGAGATAAAAAAAGACTTAGAAAGCATTAAAGTTAATGGAGAGTTTGTATTACACGGTTATAGCCATAAATCCGGCTGTTTTAAAGGGCTGAAAAGTTTATTCACAAACTGTGAAGGCGAGTTTTTATACTACCAAGACTTGGAAGACAGAATAAAGAAAAGCTTAGAGATTCTAAATAAACTTAGCATCTACCCAAAAGGCTTTATACCACCTGCATGGTTGATGAGGAAAAAAGACTTTAAACTACTAAAACAGTATGGATTTAGCTTTACAGAAGACCGATTATATATTTATGACTTACAAGAAGATAAAAAAATCTTATCACCGGTTTTAAGCTTTGGTAGCAGAGGAATAGTTGAGGTTGTATCTAAATTATCTTTTAAAGCTTATTTTTATACACTGAGATTTTCTAAAATAAACCTCATAAGAATTGCCCTACACCCGGTAGATACCACAGACAAAGACAAAATAGAATTAATCGTCAAGACATTGAAAGACAGAAATTTTGAATATATACATCTTCAAGATTTGATAAAATAAAAAAACATATCACCGCTCACTCTATAAATGATACGCTGATTTTGTCCTTACTGTTGGAAAGAAATTCAAGAAAATGAAAAAATTCGTCCTTATTGTAAAGCAGACTTTAAGCCTTTTTACTAAATTAGACTAAGATGATAGACTCATTCTTGCACTCAATAATCCAACAACACAAAATAGAATGGTTGTTATAGAAATCCTTGGTAAAAGAAAAACCAATAAAGCCTCTTCTGACCTTTGTAAAATGCCTTTGATAAGAGAGATACTCATGAGCATATAGAGATAGCCAAAGCACTGTAGAGCATTGGAACATATGAGGCTTTAAAATGTTTAAGGGAAAAAATCAAGACAATATAATCTTAGAAAGGTTCTTAGATGAAATTATCAAAATTTAACAAAACCTTAATAATTCTCTAACACTTTTAATGTATCCTTTAATCAATCTCTGATAAGGAGGCAAAAAATGATTAAAGTTGACCTACATTTACACTCAGAAGCTTCAAATAAGCCCGGTGGTTATTTTTCTAATAAACTTAAAATAAGTGAAAGTTATGTTAAGCCGAGAAAAGTTTATGAAAAATTAAAAGAAAGAGGAATGACCTTATTTACAATTACTGACCACGACACAATAGACGGCTGTGTAGAAATCGCTCACTTACCCAATGTATTTTTATCAGAAGAGGTCACAACTTACTTTCCGGAAGACAGAGTAAAAATCCACGTGATTGTCATAGATATAAACGAAAAAATCCACCGAGATATTCAAAAAGTTAGAGGAAATATATACGAGCTTGTAGATTACTTACAAAAAAATAATATCACTCATATACTTGCACATCCTCTGTACAACATGGATGGAAAGCTTACAAAATCACACATTGAAAAGTTAGGGCTTTTATTTGACAACTGGGAAATTTTAAACGGCACAAGGTCTAAGACTTCTTCTAAGATTACAGAAAAAATTGCAAATTATTTTAGTCAAAAAGATGTAATTGAAAGATTGGCAAATAAGTATGGTTTTAATAAAAGAAGAAGAGACTTTATATCCTTTACAGGTGGTTCCGACGACCATGGTGGACTTGATTTAGGCACAGGTTATACAATTGCAGAAGGAAAGACAGTTGAGGACTTAAAAAATGCAATTAATGAAGGAAAAACTCGTTACGATGGGATGCACGGAAATCCAAAAAGATTAACCCATATGGTTATGAACATTGCAAAAGAAGGCTTAAAAAGACAGTACAGCCTTGGAAATTTTGGCGTGCTTTTAGATTATCTTTTTGAACCAAGGCAACAATCAACCTACATTTTAGACCAAATCCTTGGTAGAAATAGCATTTTAAACTTTATTGAAACAGTAATCAAGCACAAAGGAGAAGTTTCACAAGACAATCATGAGAATATACACAGATTTTTTATAAATCTAATACCCTACTACATCTCAAACATAAGAAATCAAAAAAATTTAGATTTTGACAAATTAAGCATGTACTTAGGAAAAATTCTTATTTTCTCGTCTTCTTATCTATTTTATGTTTCAGTTTACAAGCAAAGGGCAGATGAAAAGAATTTTTCTAAAAAAATCTATAAAGAATTTTTCGATAATGGTCATATGGAAGGAAAAATTGCATATCTTACAGACACATTTTTTGAGATTAACGGAGTATCAAGAACAACTCAAAAACTACTAAACTTAGCAAAAGAAGAAAATTTAGACATTAAATTTATCATTTCATATGACAAAAGTATAGAAGAGGATGAGCATCTAATAAACTTTAATCCGATGTTTACGTTCAGCCTTCCTGAGTATGAAGAAATTCCTATAAACATTCCAAACTTCTTAGAGCTTTTAGATTACATAGAACAAAACAACTTTGACGTAATCTATGCTCCAACTCCGGGACCTGTTGGCTTGATGGGATTTGCTATATCCAAAATCCTTGGCATACCATTTGTTACTACATTCCATACAGACTTTCCGGAGTATGTATACAGATACACAAATGAACCAGCATTAAAAGAATTTGTAGCCCAGGGATTAAAATTTATTTACAACAACAGTGAGAGAGTGTTAGTTCCGTCTAGATATTACTTTCAAAAGCTTGCTGAAATGGGTGTTAAACCAGAGAAGATGGAAGTTTTTAGAAGAGGAGTAAATCAAGAAAAATTCAATCCATCGTTTAGGGTTAAAAACTTTTGGAAAAAATACGACCCTAAGTACAATTTTGAGCAAGTTGTGTTATACGTTGGAAGAGTTGCAAAAGAGAAGGATTTGGATGTTTTTATAGAAGTTTATGAACTGATGAAAAACAATCCAAAGGTGAAGTTTGCAATCGTAGGAGATGGTCCGTATTTAAAAGAGTTAAAACAAACTTACGAAGGAAAGATAATATTTACAGGATTTCTTGAAGGAGAAGAGTTGTCTAAAGCCTTTGCATCTGCCGACTTTTTCCTATTTCCAAGCACAACAGAAACATTTGGAAATGTAGTGCTTGAAGCGATGGCAAGCGGTTTAATCCCTCTTGTATCAGACAAAGGAGCCTCTAAAGAAAATATTGTTGAAGATATTACAGGGTTTGTTATTTCCAATAACGACCCAAAAGAATACAAATTAATCCTTGAAAGATTAATAGAAAATCCGGGTTTATCACAAAAATTAAGAAATAACATTTTAAAATTAGTCTCAAATCTTGATGAAAGAAGCCTGTTGCTTGAGATGGTTGAAAAATTTAGCTTAGGCTATCTTTCAAAGAAACAACTTGAGGAGGTTTATGTATGAAGTCAAGAAAATCCTACTACCCAATAGACATAACTCCAACAGTCAAAATGAAAGACAATGATTGGTGGATAGCAAAAGATATTCAAAGTGAGATTATAAAGAGAAAAAATAAATATGTAAGCCTTGTATACATCGGAAGAACAGCTAATAAGTATAATCTTAGTAAAAAAACAAGCTTTGGATTTAAACTGTATCACAAAAAGCTTGTTGATTTAATTATTGATGAATTATGAGACTATTAGATATAACACATTTCTACTCTGAAAAAGGGGGAGGGATTAAAACATACATTCAAAACAAGATAGAATACCTAAAAGATAAAGAAGATATTCAGCACACATTAATAATTCCAGGGGAGGAGGATGGGGAACTTTTTTTAAAAAGAACAAAAATAATTAAAATCAAATCTCCATACTTTCCATTTAACAACCACTATAGACTTTTGATTAATCCTGTTAAACTTTCAAACATATTAAAACAAGAAAAACCGGATATAGTAGAAATAGGCTCTCCTTTTTTAATCCCAACAGTTGTAAATTCAAAAAAAGAAAGTCTAAAATATAAAACTGTAGGTTTTTTTCATTCAAACTTAGAAAGTGTCGTTGAAAATATAAGCAAAATTAAAGGAAAAATTATCGTTAAGAAAATTGCAAGGTCATACACGTATAAAACTTATTCAAACTTAGACCTTGTTATTGCTCCATCTTACTATGTTAAAAACTATCTTTTAGATATCGGCGTGCAAAATGTTGAAGTTATTTATCATGGTATAAATGTTGATTTTTTTGATAAAATTCAGCCGGAAAAAAACCTTAGACAAAAATTCAATATTCCTGATGACAAAATAGTTTTTATTTACATGGGAAGGTTTTCGGAAGACAAAAATTTTGATGAGCTGATAAAAATTATAAAATTGCTTTTACAGATCCAACCAAATAGATTTTTCTTTTTACTCATAGGAGCCGGACCATTAAAAGAGCATGCTTTAAATAGTTTAAATAGCAATGCTTTAATTCTGGATTATATCAGCGATAGGGAATATTTAGTTAAAATGCTCAAAATGTCAGATATTTTTATTACAGCATCTAAAACCGATACTTTTGGTCTATCTTTGGTTGAAGCCCAAGCTTGCGGACTTCCAGTTTTAGCTTATAACAAGACTTCCTTCCCGGAGTTAGTATTTTTTAAAGAGTATCTTGCGTCCGATGTTTTAGACTTTGTATCTAAGGCTTTAAAGTTAAGCAATAGTCTAAACAATCTTGATAGAAATTTAATGAAAAATTTTATAAGAAATGAGTTTGATCTAAATAAGAATTTCGACAAGCTTTTTAGGATTTATAGAGAGCTTTAGCATTTGTCATTTTATCAATTTGCGACTCTGAAGACTTTAGTCCGAAGAATCTCCTCTTTTGAAAAGAGAAAAAAGGATATTCTTTGCTGGCTGCAGAATGATAGCTTTATTTATTCCGTCATCATGACTTTTAAGTTCAAATGGTCTTGTTTCTTATTCGTTATTCTAAAGCTATAAAGCTTGAAAATCTTACTTTTAAAATTTGAGAAAGCAACAAGTAAAAATCAGAGATTGTTTAATATGATAAAAACAAATACTACTCTCACAAATATAAAACGATAACAAGGCTGTTCAAAAAAATTTAAATCGTCATTCTGTAACAGGCGAAAAATCTCAAATTTTCCTTATCAAGTTAAAAAATCAAAAAATACCTACGTCATCAAGATGACACGAAAAGTAAGCTTGCAAAAATTTCTTAACACCCTCAAACTATAACTAATCTATAAAATCACAAATCTTAATTTTTTAGCATCACTTTTTTAAATTTCAATAATAGGAATAAGTTTATCATTCATTATTTGAACCATCTTATTAAACAATTCTCTTGCAGTTTTTCCATCTTCTGGATAAGAAACTACTCCTTCTACAAAATTTATATCTGTAACTTTTCTTAACCTCTCTATCAATGCGCCAATTTGTTTTTTATCTGTTTCCGGTAAAAATAAGAAGACAAAATCTTCATCAACAGGTGAAATTACATCTACACTTCTTAAATTTTCTCTTAATTTAAAAACTATATCAATATCTTTTGGTTTTTTTTCTTTCAATAGATTTGTGATGGCTGGAAAATATAAAAAGGCCATAGAAAACTGCGATGATTTTTTGTATCTGTTAATTCTTTCAATCTCTATTTCTACCAATGCTTTGAAAACTTCAAAATCATAGAATTTTAATTCTTTTCCTTTGCTCATAGAATTTCCCCCATTAGCTTTTTAAAAGTATTTCCTACTTCTTCCCATGTGTATTCATCCGAATTAATTCCAAAATGTCCTTCTATAGAACATCTTCTATACTTAGGCTTTCTTAAATCTAACATCTCTATTATATCATTAACAGAAATTTTGTAAAGATTTTTTACAATTTTTTCATCTTCAAAATTTGAAATATTAACAACAATTGGATATTCCATTCCTATTGCAAAAATCATCTCTACTTTACATTGTTCAGCCAATCCGTTAGCTACAATGTTTTTGGCTATGTATCTTGCAAAATAGGAAGCAGACCTATCTACTTTTGTCGGGTCTTTACCGGAAAAGGCGCTTCCGCCGTTAGGACATGCTGTTCCATAGGCATCTGCAGATATTTTTCTTCCGGTTAGTCCTGTATCCGCCATAGGTCCACCTATTATAAACTTTCCAAGTGGGTTAATGATAATACTAGTCTTATCGTCAATATAGTTACTATACTTTAACTTTTTTATAACTTCTTCCATAATCACTTCTTTTATTTCTCTTTCTGTTATATATGGCTCATGTTGGACCATAACTGCTATGCTGTTTACTCTTTTAGGTTTTCCGTTTTCATATTCAACAGACACAATAGCTTTACCATCTGGTCTTAAAAATGGGACTATATTTTCTTTTCTTAATGTATTTATTCTTTTTGTTATTTCATTAGCAATATTAGACGCAAGCGGCATGTAGTTTTCTGTTTCGTTGGTAGCGTATCCTACAACTATACAACTGTCCCCAGCTTTATCTGAAGGAAGTCCAAGGGATAACTCCGGGCTTTGATCGTTTATGGTTGTAATTACTCCTGCCGTGTATCCGTCAAATCCATACTCTGGTTTAGTGTAGCCTATCTCTATCAATGTATTTCTTACGATGGTTGGTATATCAGCGTATGCATCTGTTGAGATTTCTCCCGCAACATGTACAAGCCCCATTGTTACTAACACTTCTATTGATGCTCTTGTATAGGGATCTTTCGAAATAAGGTCGTCTAATATAGCATCTGCTATTATGTCTGCTATTTTATCCGGATGTCCAAGACATACACTTTCTGCGCTTTGAATGACTTTCATCTAACTCTCCTTAACTGCATTCATCGCTTAAAATTGCACCTTTGTTTGCCGATGTGACAAATTTAGAGTATCTTCTAAGCCATGGGCTTGGTATTTCTTTTTTCTTTGGTTTAAACTCTTTCATTCTTCTTTCAAACTCTTGCTCAGATATCAAAAGCTCAATTTTTCTATTTGGAATATCTATTAAAATTTCGTCTCCGTCTTGAACAATTCCGATAGGACCACCTGCTGCAGCTTCTGGAGAAACGTGCCCTACACAAGCTCCTCTTGTAGCCCCGGAAAATCTTCCGTCTGTGATTAATGAGACCTTATCTCCAAGTCCCATTCCCATGATTGTTGAGGTAGGAGCCAACATCTCCCTCATTCCCGGTCCACCTTTTGGACCTTCGTATCTAATCACAACAACGTTCCCTTCCTTTACCTTTCCGTTTGTAATCCCTTCTATTGCCTCTTCTTCACTATCAAATACTACAGCCGTTCCTCTGTGAACTAAAATTTTTGGGTCTACTGCAGCAGCCTTTACAACTGCTCCATCCGGTGCAAGATTTCCAAATAGTACCGCAAGACCACCCGTTTCACTGTATGGATTTTCTATAGGTCTTATTACATTTGTGTCTTTTATTTCTGCATCTTTTATTGCTTCTCCGATAGTTTTCATTAAAACTGTTGGTCTGTCTAAATGTAGTAAATTCTTTTTGGAAAGTTCTTTTAAGATCGCATAAATTCCACCAGCTTTGTCCAAATCTTCCATATGATAATGTGATGCCGGAGCTAATTTACAAAGAGTTGGTGTTTTTCGTGAAATTTCATCTATTTTTTCCATCGGAAATTCTATGCCAGCTTCGTGTGCAATGGCAAGCAGGTGTAAAACGGTATTTGATGAGCCACCCATTGCAATATCAAGAGTAAACGCATTTTCAATAGTTTCTTGATTAACTATATCCCTAAATTTTAATCCAGCTTTAACAAGCTCTACTATTTGTCTTCCTGCTTGCTTTGCTAATTCTTTTCTTCTTGGGTCTATAGCAAGAATTGAGCCATTTCCGGGTAATGCTATACCAAGCGCTTCTGCAAGACAGTTCATAGAGTTTGCAGTAAACATTCCAGAACAAGAACCACATGTAGGACAAGCATGAGTTTCTATGTCTATCAATTGTTTTTCATCTATCAATCCTTTTTTTATACTACCGACAGCTTCAAAAACAGTAGCAAGGTCTATTGGTTTTCCATCTGATGTATGACCCGCTGCCATAGGTCCACCGCTTACAAGTATTGTAGGAATATTAACCCTTGCGGCAGCCATTATCATTCCAGGTACAATTTTGTCACAGTTTGGTATTAACACCAAACCATCTAATTTATGTGCTTGAACTACCGTTTCTACGCTATCAGCTATTAGCTCTCTACTTGGTAATGAATAGAACATACCGGAGTGTCCCATTGCTATTCCATCATCAACACCGATCACGTTAAACTCAAACGGAACTCCCCCTGCTTCTCTGATAGCTTCTTTAACGATTTTTGCAAATTCTTGCAAGTGAACGTGTCCGGGTATTATATCTATGTAAGAGTTTGCAACCCCGATAAATGGCTTTCCAAAATCTTCTTCTTTAAGTCCACAGGCTCTAAGCAAGCTTCTGTGTGGCGCTCTTTCTATACCTTTTTTAATCTCGTCACTTCTCATGAAAAACTCCATACTTCTAATTTTATGTTAAATTTTAGCATAAATTCAATTTAGCGGTGATGTTAATCATTATGGTATTGAGAGTGTTCCAAAATTTCATAAGCTTACCTTTCCCTGTCAATCTAAGGACGAAGTCCGATGGATCTCTTTTTCGCTCTTTTGACTCGAAAAAATATGAGATTCTTCACCGGCTGCAGATTGACAATTTTGATTTTTAGAACAGTCTTTTCGTGGCATGGCAATTTATGAATTTCCTCTAATCTTTTTCTCGATTTTTTTAAAATAAGACCCTTTTAGACCAAAGATTTAAGATGATAAAAAAACCTTAAAAAATTTTTACAACACTATTTGAAGAGGGATCCAAAATTCTCGTAAGCTTACCCTTTCATTCCATCCCAAGGATTTTAGTTCAAAGGGTTTCTTTTTTTCAAGTTTTTGATTTGAAAAGAAAATAAGAGATTCTTCGTCGACTTCAGAATTACATCTTTACCTTTGCAAGCATGATTCATAAATCGCCTCTAATAATTTGCCTTCTTTAAAAAAGGAGGTCTTTTGGGCTAAAGTCTTCAAGATGACGAGCAAGGGCAACGCTAAATAAAAATTCTGGATCGCCGACAAATAATAAGATACAAGACAAGTTTGCATTTATTAATCTTGTTTTTGCTATCCGGAAGCTATATAAAGAATCTACTGTATCTCTTACTTCTTACCTCTCTTTACTTTCATCTTTCTTCTTAAAACTCAAATACAGATTATATCCCGAAACGTAAACAATAACACCGCCGGCTATCACAGGAAATAGAGAAACTAAAATTTTTGCAATAGCCAGTCCCGGGTCCGAAAAGTTAGCCTTAAAAACATATGGCAAATTGTTAAAAATTGCATAAAGTCCTATTATTATGCCAAGTATATATAAAACTCTTATCATTCTTTGCTTTCTTCAAAAAGTGGAAGTTTTAACACATTCACGATTCTGTCGGTTTCAAATCTAAATAAATTTTTACCCAAGGAAGTTCTCTTTTCAACAGGTATTGTCTCTTTATCAATTTTTAACTTTAAAAGTTTGCCATGTTTTGTATTAATCAACACTTCATCAGATTCATTAACAGGTAATATCGAGACTACATAATCGTCTTTGTTTAATTTTACTGCCAAAAGACCTTTTTGTGCTCTTTTCTTGATTGGAAACTCTGTTTTTTCTACAAGCTTCATATAACCAAAAGAAGTAGATACTAATAGATATTCATGACCATTTAAGAAAAATGCTCCTGCTACTTCATCATTTTCGTCTAAATCAATAGCTTCTACACCTTTTGCCTTGTCTCCTGTAATTCTTACTTCATTTCTTTCAAATAAGAGTAAATCTGCATTTTTTGTGTAAATTCCAATGTAGGAAGGATGTCTATCTGCAACTGCTACTACAAGCTCATCACCTTCGTTTAACGGCATTACCATATGTCCTTGTGACTTATAGAATATATCTTCATCGGACATTCTTTTGATAATACCTTTCTTTGTTATTAAAAATACTCTGTTTTCTTCACCCTCTCCTTGATAAGCTGTCCCAACGATTTCACCTTCAATATTCAGCTTATCTTCCCCTTTTGGAAGGTCTATAACTAAGCTCCAATAAGCTTTTCCTTCTTTTGTAAAGAAAGCAATCGGTTTAGACCCTTCTACTTCTTGAATAGAGACTATCTTTTCTCCTTCAGCTAAAGATATTGACAAACTATTGATGATTCTTTGTAAAATGTCAGCTTTTGAAGTTTCGTCTTCTACTTTATGATTAACAATTCTTCCTGTATTTAAAATAGCAAACATGAAATGTTCTTTAAATGTAAGTTCTTTTTCCGTTGCAATAGTTGTTTTTCTTTGGTCTCCATATTTTCTAAGTAACTCGTCGGTCTCTTCAATGAATACTTTGATTTTTTCATCATCACTTGAAAGAATTTGTTTATATCTTTCTATTTTTTGTTTTAACTCTGTGCTTTCATCTTTTAATTTTTGTGTTTCTAAGGATGTAAATCTTGATAATCTCATGTCTAGAATAGCGTTTGCTTGTGTTTCAGATAGGTTAAACTGTGATGTAAGCAGATCTCTTGCTTGTGCTGTATCCTTGGACGAACGAACTATTTCAATAACTTTATCTGCATTTTCTAAGGCTGTAATCAGCCCTTCTACAATATGCAATCTGTTTTCTGCTTTTTCTAATTCAAATAACGTCCTTCTTGTTATAATTTCTATTCTGTGTTTTATAAATTCTTGAAGTAATTCTTTTAAATTTAAGACTCTTGGCTGTTTATCTACTAATACAGTTAAATTTACCGGAAAGTTCTTTTCAAGAGGCGTGCTTTTGTATAGCTTCTTCAAGACTTTTTCAGCATCTGCATCTCTTTTTAACTCTATTACAATTCTTATTCCTGTTCTGTCTGACTCATCTCTTAGGTCTGATATTCCTTTTTCTTTACCTGTTCTAACAAGCTCCGCTATTTTCTTGATTAGTTCAACTTTGTTAACTTGGTATGGAATTTCATAGATAACTATTCTTTGTCTGTTTCCTGGCAGCTTTTCTATTCTTGCTTTACCTTTTACTGTTATCGAACCTCTTGATGATTTGTATATATCTATAAGCTCTTCTTTGGTGTTTGTGATTACTCCACCTGTTGGAAAATCCGGTCCTTTTATAAAATTAAACAGCTCTTCTATAGTAGCATCCGGAAATTCTGCCAAGTATTTTAAAGCTTCTGCTACCTCTGTAAAGTTATGGGGTGGGATGCTCGTAGCAAGTCCTACTGCAATACCGGTTGTTCCGTTGCATATTAAATTTGGAAATTTTGAAGGTAATACCGTAGGCTCTTCTAAGGAAGCATCAAAGTTGGGCATCATATCAACGGTGTTTTTATCTATATCTTCAAGCATTTCAACAGCTAATTTTGTTAACCTTGCTTCTGTATAACGCATTGCAGCAGGTGGGTCGCCGTCTATTGAACCAAAGTTCCCTTGACCTTCTATTAATGGATATCTCATTGTGAAATCTTGTGCCATTCTTACAAGTGCATCATAGACAGATGCATCACCATGTGGATGGTATTTACCAAGGGTCTCCCCTACAACTCTCGCAGATTTTTTATATGGTTTATTTGGAAGTAAGCCCAGCTCATACATAGAGTATAAGATTCTTCTTTGAACCGGTTTTAAGCCATCCCTAACATCCGGAATGGCTCTACCGGCAATAACTGACATTGCATAATCTATATAAGCACTTTTAACTTCCTCTTCTATAGGAACTTTTTTAATATCTTCCATTCCTCTAAAAACTCCTTTGTTTTAAAACCTTTAATAGTTTATTTATTATAACATTTTAGTAGAATGCTAAAAATGAGAAAGTGAGAGGTTGATCAGTATTGGAACAGTTAATTAGCTTTATGGATGCAAGGACTGATTAATGAAAGGCAGAGTCTGAATGCATATATTTAATTTCCATAATTCTTTAATTCTTTACTTACACCTTGAGGTGAGAGATTGGTAATTTTTATAGAATTTAAAAAGGTCATCCTCCTCCTCGGGAGGACAAGGAAAGGTTGATTGATGGGCGTTATAGGAAGGATTACCTTTGATGTCATTCCGAGCAAAGCGAAGAATCTTATGCTTTTACCAAATTTCTCACTCGACGTATCTAAGCCGTTTGCTCATTTTATGTCTTATTCTTAATGACATTACTTCATCATAACTTGCTATACCATTTTTATCACAAACCACCATATCCAAAAGTCCATATTAAAAACTTTCCTTTTTATCTCTATCTTCAAATGCCCGCTGTATATTCCCTATTTCTTTTTACCCGATTAGCCAATATTCTCTTACGTTCTATAAACTCTTTCTGATTTTGATTTTCTAAACAGATGCCAAGATTAAGTGTAAGAATAGGAGTGTTTGAAACATAGTATGTGATATATAAAGCTGCAAGTTGTAAATCAAATATCTTAGATGGTCTATCTACTTTCTTTTTTGATTTAAATGTTTAAGAGTATAGTTAGATGCTTAGAAATTTTTTGAAATATTGTAAAATAAAGATTAGAGTTTTCATTTTTACCTTTTTGGGGGGAATTTTTGTTATTAAAATTTTAACTGCCACTAAGGAGTTTTTTAGATATTCTGTCTACATTTGAATTTCTCGCCCCGAGTATTTTGTGTAATTTTGCTACTTTAATTTGTAAAATTTTTGAACGAATTCTAAAAAACTATAATGGAAAACTATTATGAGTTTAAAAAAACTAAATTTACCATTAGCAATGGATACTTCCTCAAACAATTTAGCTACAGATTTTTTTATCCCTGCTTTATCGGAAGCTAAGGAATATTTGAGAGGTGTGGGTTATTTTTCTGTAAGTTGGTTTAAGAGCGTAACAGACGGTATTTTAAATCTGATAGAAAATGGTGGAAAAGCAAGAATAATAACCAGTCCTATAATATCAGAAAATGAATATAATGTAATACTAAAAGCTAATGAACTAAAAAGAAACAAGATTATCCTACCCTACCTTCGTCTTTCCATTAAAGAATTCAAAAACACAATACATAAAGATATTGTATCAGCTTTATCTTGGATGATATATGATGGTGTATTAGAATTAAAATTTGCATTACCAAGAAATAAGTTAATTGGTGATTTTCATGATAAATTTGGTATATTTATAGACGAGGATAATAACAAAATTGCATTCGTTGGTTCTCCAAATGAAAGTATGAACGGCATAGAATCTAATTATGAATCTATAAAAATTTTTTCTTCGTGGAAAGATGAAACCAGCAGAGAGCTTGCCGAATATGAACATAAAAGATTTGAAAAACTCTGGAATAACCAAGATCCAAATATTCAAGTTTTTGAGATGCCAGAAGCAATAAGCAATGAAATAATTAAATTAAGAACCAAAGAAAGACCTTACAAGGAGGAAAATATTCTAAAGAAATTTAAAAATTCAGATCCTTTAAAAGTGTTTATTTCAAATAACACTAATATCTTTCAACCACTTCAACCAAGAGACTATCAGTTAGATGCTGTAAGGAATTGGATGGATAATAGATTTAGAGGAATATATTCTATGGCTACAGGCACAGGTAAGACAAAGACAGCTATATTGTCTTTAATAAAAGCTATTGAAGAGTTAAAAGAAGATTTATTGACTGTAATTGTTGTTCCAACAAGTGAGCTGCTAAATCAATGGGAAATAGAAATAAAAAGTTTCTATTCAAACAATGTATTTAAATGTAGCGGAAATAAATGGCAAGAAAAATTAGAAAGGAAAACAATATCTCAAAATTTAGGAAATAATAACAAATTAACAATTGTATGCACTTATAATATTGCCAGTAGAGAGGATTTTTTAAAAATTCTCAAAATGTCTAAAAAGAAAAAACTCTTAATTGCTGACGAATGTCATAAGTCTGGTAGTAAAGAATTTTCTAAATCGTTATGTGATTGCTATGATTACAGAATAGGGCTATCCGCTACTCATATTAGGAAATGGGACGAAGAAGGAACCGAAAAAATTGAAGAATTTTTTGGCGGAGTAGTATATGAATTTCCCTTGTCAGAAGCTATCGAAAAGGGATTTTTAGTTAAATATGAATATTTTCCTATTAAAGTCGAATTAGATGAGGATGAGCTTCAAGAATATGAAAAAATCACTAATAATATCATTAAAATTAAGAATAACAACAAATTGCCAGATTTCGAAAAAGAAGAAAAAATAAAGAAATTATACATAGAAAGATCAAAAATTATATATAGGGCTAAAAATAAAATTACAAAATTAAAGGAAGTTTTAGCAAATCTTAAATCAAGATTGGAAGAAGATAGAAAATCTTTTAAACATGCATTATTTTACTGCGACCCAGACCAAATAAAAGATATTTTAGAAATATTAAAAGAGTTTAAAATTGTAGCATCAAAATTCACTTCGAAAGAGAACAAAGAAGAAAGAGAATATATATTAAAAAGCTTTAAAAATGGAGATATAGAAGCACTAGTGTCAATGAAAGTATTAGACGAAGGTGTCGATATACCGTCCGCAAAATACGCCTTCTTCTTAGCAAGTTCTACAAACTATAGAGAATTTGTTCAAAGAAGGGGAAGAGTTTTAAGAAAGGATGATAGTAAAGACAAGGCTTACATATATGATTTTATCGTTATTCCACCTGAAAAATCTGACGAGTCCTCCGATAATATTGTCAAAAGAGAATTAGAAAGAGTTTTTGATTTCATTAAAAGTGCATCTAACAGCTTTTATGCAAAATCAGAAATTATTGATATTTTGGTAAAATATAATCTAACAGAATATTTAAGAGAAGATTATAAGGAGAGATAAATGACCTTATTTAATTCAGAAAACGATAAAATAGTTACAAAGAAAAATTTGGAGCTTATTAAAGAACTTCTACAGAATGAAGATGGATGTAAAAGAGATGCAATAATTGAAATAATACAAATAGAAGAAGAAAAATCAGAACTGAAAAAACCTCGTGGTATTATTGATGAAATTAAGGAAATCATTAATAAGTATTATACTTGTGAGGGGCAGTAAATGCTTTTAAAAAAGATAGAATTATCTAACTTTAAGATCTTTTACGGAGATCAATCTATCGAATTTTCTACTGATTTAGAAAGAAATGTCACAGTTATATACGGACTAAACGGGTCAGGTAAAACTACTATTATTCAGGCTTTAAACTGGGTTTTGTATGGAAAAACGGAGTTGCAAGAAGAGCTGTTTAACAAAAAAGCTTTAAAAGAAGCTTATGTTAAATATATAAATAGTGTAAAAACTAAAGTAAAACTTTACTTTTCTCATCTTGGCATAGACTACAACTTAATAAGAGAAATAGAATATCATCCATTTAACGGAAAAGAGAAAATATCACAATCGAATGTTATTTTATATAGAAATGAAAACGGAAAGCAATCTTATATCAGCAATCCTGAAGAATTTATTGAATCAATCTTGCCGAAAGATATCAGTCCATACTTCTTTTTTGACGGCGAGAGAATAGAAGAATTTGCAAAAGATGAACACGACAATGAGGTAAGAAAAGCTATTGCTAAAGTTGTTGGTGTATCATTAATTGAAAATGCAATTAAACATTGTGAAGTAGTTAAAAAAGAATACGCTCAAAATGTAGAGACTTCCTCAATTATACAAAATGAGATAAAAAATTTAGAAAAAAAAATTGAAGAAGAGGAAAATAAAATAAACAATATAGATGCGTCTATAGAGAAATTTACTCAAGAGATAACGAAGTTAGAAGAAAAAATAAAAAAAATAGATGATGAATTGAAAAAAAATGAAGAAGCTAAAAAATTAACAACAAACAGGGACGAGTTAAAAAGACAAAAAGAAATTTTAAATAACCAGCTTGAAGAAATAATATTCCATTCAATTGAAAAAATAAAGGAATCTTATAAGATCATAGTTTATGGAAAACTAATGAAATTTAAAGAGGAATTTTTAACAAAATTTAAACCCAAAGAAATAATTCCTGCAGAGTTTTTAAATAAACTTATACAAAAATCCATAGAAGACCAAATATGTTATATATGTAGCAGAGAAATTATAGATGAAAAAATCTTGCTCCAAAGAGAAGTAAATTCTTTTGATGTAGAGATAGAATCGGTATTTACAACTTTAACAGAGTTTTTTAAAACATACAACTCTTTACAGATTTTAAATGATTTAAACGGTGTTTCTCAACGTATATTCAAAATTCAAGATGAAATAGAAGATATTGAAGAAAAAATAAAGAAAATATCTGATAAACTTTCTAGTGAAAAAATGGATCAAGAGATAAGGAACTTGGAAAATGAGAAAGAATCATTAGAAAAGAAGGTTGAAGACTTGAAAATAGCAATTAAGGAAGGAGAAATAGAGAGAAGTAAAGCTGAAGAAAATCTGAGGAATTTAAGAAAAACAAGAAATGACAAAGTTAGAACTCTAGATAAACGTAACGAAGTTTTAAAAAAGAAAATTTTTACAGAAAACATAATTGACTTAATGAAAGATATGAAAAATAAGTTTATCAGTAGAAGGAAAAATGATGTAGAAAAAAACATAGATGAAATCTTTAACGCACTAATAAGAAAAGAAAACAACTTTAGAATTTATCTAAACGATGATTTCTCAATAAAGGTGGAAAGCAAGTATGGAGAGGAAAGTAAATCAAACCTGTCTGGTGGGGAAAGACAACTATTAAGCTTGTCCTTTATTATTGGAATGTGTAAAACATCAAGCTATGAAGTTCCTCTTGTTATAGATGCACCTTTTGGAAGATTAGACGACGAACATAAACTAAAAGTAGCAAAAGAAATTCCATATTTATCTAATCAAATAATTTTAATTACTGTTCCTAACGAACTTAACGAGGAGTCAAAAAGAGCTCTTAATAGAAAAATTGGTAAAAGCTATAGATTGGAATTTGACCACAATGAGGCAGTTTCTTATATATACCCAGAGTAAATCCATTCTAACAAAGGAGATCACCAGATGAATTATCAAAAATACTTTAAAGACAGAATATTTATAGAAGACAGCAAACATGATTTATATGTAACTTTAAAAGAGATAACTGGTTTAACAATGAAAGACATATTCTTGCTATCTGTTGCTATAGGTTATAATGAAGGAAAGAAGCAAGAAATTAAAAATAAACGAGACATATTCTCAATACAGCAATTTTCTGAACAGGATTTTCCTTTATTATTATCAATAGTCATAGACGATATCAGAACAAATGAAAGTTCGGAAGAGTTGACTTTTGACAAAGTTTTTGAAAAAATCAACAAAGAATCAGTCTCTTCTATAATAGAATCCTATGCTAATGCTGGAATTGATAGGCTTATTGAAATATCCAAATTTGCTGTCAATCAGAAAAAAGAATATTTTGTAAGCAACTTTTTAAAATATATTCATAAATTCAGTTAATTAATTCTATTTCTCAAAAGAAAAAATAAAAAAATTATAATGGAGAAAAAATGGATATTGATAAAAAATATAAAGAAATTCAGGAAGTTTATTTAACTCAAAATAAGCCGTTTGTTATTGGATTTAGTGGTGGAAAGGATAGCACAGCAGTTTTACAATTGGTATGGACGGCTCTATTACAGATTAAGGATAGGCTCAATAATCCTGTGTATATAGTATCCTCTGATACATTGGTTGAAATTCCAAAGGTTATTAACTACGTAGATAAAACACTAGAAAAAATAAAAGAGTCTGCTTTAAGAGAAGGGTTGCCTTTTTATGTTGAAAAAGTGGTTCCAGATATTAGAGAAAGCTTTTGGGTTAATGTAATAGGAAAGGGCTATTCAGCTCCAACAAGATTATTTAGATGGTGTACTGATAAATTGAAGATAAAGCCTACAAATAAATTTGTTAAAGAAAAAGTTTCTAAATACGGAGAGGTTATTGTTGTTCTTGGCGTAAGGTCATCAGAAAGCGTCAATAGGAATAAATCAATCAAGAATAATTCTATAGAAGATAGTTTATTCTTGAGACATAATTCTTTAAAGGGTGCTCTAATATATCCTATAATTAGAGATTGGGATGTGGAGGATGTCTGGGATTATCTTCTAAAAAATTCGTCGCCTTTTGGAATAGACAACAGAGAATTATTTGCATTGTATAAACAAGCAAATGCAGGAGATTGTCCTGTTATTGTTGAGTTAAGAGAAGGTTCTGAGAGTAGTTCCTGTGGTAATAGTAGGTTTGGATGTTGGACTTGTACAGTTGTTGAAAAAGAAAAATCTTTAAGTTCATTAATAGATAACGGCGAAGAGTGGTTAAAACCTTTACAAGAGTACAGACAGTTTTTATTAGAAAGTTCTAAAAAGTCAGAACTTAGAGAATATAAAAGGAGAAATGGAAAAATATACATAAAAAATGGCAAGTTGTATAAAGGAGGCTTTAAGTTAGAATTTAGAAAGGTTCTGTTAGAAAAATTATTAGAAACAGAAAAACAAATAGGAATTAAACTTATAAGAGATGAAGAATTATTAGAAATAAGAAGAATTTGGATACAAGATGATGCAGACTGGAACGATAGCTTAAGTAAGATATATAAGAAAGTTTATGGAAAAGAATTTATAAAAGAAACTCTTAACTTTGCTTTTAAAGAAAAAGATAAAAAGTACTTACATCCACTGATTATTAAATTGATTAACGCTATAGAAAATTTTTCTAATAATAAAAATTTCTTAATAACCAGGATTGAAAAGATTCTTAAAGAAGATTGGTTAGAAGAAGATGAGATTCTAAAGTTGCTTGGTATAAGCACAGAGAATATTAAAACTAAGGATTTTAAAAGCGCTTCTTTTTCTAAAAAACAGATAAAAATTTTGAACGAATTGGAAAATATTTTAATTACTATTAAAGAAAAATATACAAATAGGAAAAAACCTAAAGATCAAGACAAAATAATCAAAAACATTAACAAAGCAGAGAATTTAATAAATCTGTATAAAAGGAATCAAAAAATAGCCAATAAAAATGTGTCGTGTGAGAATAAGTCCTATTCTTCATTGAGTACATAATAAGCCATTTAGTAACAAGAGAAAACAAAGATACAAAAGTAGTATGGCAACCGGATAATTAGACTTGGGCAATATATCTCTTGATTAATATGGAGCAGTAGGATAAATTAACAGTAGATAGAGATCGCAAGAATTTAAAGTTTTTCTTAAAGAATAAAATGGGAAGTCAAAAAGAATGAAAAAAGACTTTAAACAACCTTATTGATGAAATAATGTTTAAGCAATGTTTATTCTATGATAATCATCCTGAAACTTGGAGAATCTTGTGTTTTTTAAATTTCTTAACCAACATTAAATCATTTTACAATGAAAAGTTTAGGTCTGTAGCTTAAACTTCATTAAGTGTAGTAGACATTTATCTTAACTTTATTACTTTTTGCTTAGCATTTATGATGTTTTGCATACAAAAGCTATTGAAATGATTGAATATATGTTATATATTAAGATGCAATGAACCGCGGGGGTGGTTGTCTTAAAAAGACAGCCTGAGAACATACCCTTAGAACCTGATGCAGGTAATGCTGCCGTAGGGAAGCGGGCTTGAGAAAGCCTCCAAGCCATCTTCCTTAATGCAGGATTATTTATTAAACTTGGAGGTTAAAAAACATGCGTGTGTATGTATCAAAAAGGATCGGTAAGCCAAATGTTACTCAAATGCATTTTGCGCGCCAAGGAATCATCACTGAAGAGATGGAGTATGTAGCCAAAAGAGAAGACCTTCCTGTAGAGTTGATCAGAGATGAAGTTGCTCGCGGAAGAATGGTTATACCTGCAAACATTAATCATATCAACTTAGAGCCTATGGCTATTGGTATTGCTGCAAAATGTAAGGTTAATGCAAACATCGGTAATTCAGCAGTAGTCTCAGACATAGAAGGAGAGCTTGAAAAATTAAGAGTCGCTCTTAAATATGGTGCAGATACTGTAATGGACCTCTCAACAGGTGGAAATATAAATGAAATCAGAAAAGCAATTATAGAAAACTCTCCGGTACCTGTTGGAACAGTGCCTATCTACCAAGCTTTACAAGAAGTTAGAAGTATAGAAAAACTAACAGAACAAGACATTCTTGACATTATTGAACTACAAGCTCAGCAAGGTGTAGATTATATGACAATTCACGCGGGCTTGCTTAGGGAATTTTTGCCACTTGTAAATCATAGACTTATGGGAATTGTTTCAAGAGGTGGCTCTATAATTGCTCAATGGATGGTTGTTCATGGAAAACAAAACCCACTTTATACAAACTTTGACAAAATCTGCGAAATCTTTAAGAAATATGACGTTACATTCTCTCTTGGTGATGGTCTTAGACCGGGATGTATAAATGATGCATCAGATGAAGCTCAGTTTGCAGAATTAAAAGTTCTTGGAGAATTAACAAAGAAAGCATGGGAGCATGACGTTCAAGTTATGGTTGAAGGACCGGGTCACGTTCCGATGGATCAAATAGAAATGAATATCAGAAAACAACAAGAATGGTGTCATGAAGCTCCATTCTATGTTTTAGGTCCGTTAGTAACAGACATTGCTCCGGGCTATGACCATATTGCTTCTGCCATCGGTGCAGCTATGGCTGGATGGTATGGTGCATCAATGTTGTGTTATGTTACACCAAAAGAACACTTAGGACTTCCAAACGCAGAAGACGTAAAACAAGGATTGATAGCTTACAAAATAGCAGCCCATGCAGCAGACCTTGCAAGACACAGAAAAGGTGCTAAGGAATGGGATGATGCAATGTCTAAAGCAAGATATGAATTTGACTGGGAAAGACAGTTTGAGCTTGCAATCGACCCAGAAACTGCAAGAAAATACCATGATGAAACATTGCCGCAGGAAGGGTATAAATCTGCTAAATTCTGTTCTATGTGTGGTCCTTCGTTCTGTGCATACAGAATATCTCAAAACGTCCAAGAAGCAGTTAATGAAGACTTTTTAATTCCAATAGAAGAACTCAAGAAGTAATTGATTAATCAGAGGGGGCTAAAAGCTCCCTTTCTTTATTTGTTAATTTTCAAAACATGCTTTTATAAAATTTTAGTTTTTAGAAAAGTTTAATTATTACGAGACTCTTCTAAAATTCTTATAATTTATCTAAACATATATGTCGGGTCAGAAATACAATGAAAACATGAGATTCTTCATAGGCTGCAGAATGACGATGTGGATTTTTGCAATCGGTCTCACTTAATCTTCTATTTTTAACAACTCTCTAAGTTCATCTTCAAGCTGTCTGCATCTTGGACAGACTGTTGTATCACCTTTATATGAGAATGGGACTAAACATTCGCTGCATGGTATCATTACATGCTGAGCTAACACTTTATACTCTCCTGATATAAAGTCTTCTAAGTATAGTTTTTCTTCTAAGTGGATACATTTTTCCGGGCATACATCATGACAGATTCTACATTTTATACATAAAGTAGGACTAAACAAAACTTTTAATTTACTATCATCAGGTGTTAAAGCTCCTGTTGGACAGACGTTATAGCAAATTGAACAGTTTGTACATTTAGAGTTGTCAATCCATTTATCTGATGAAAATTCGATCTTTTCTACTTCAAAGTATTTGTCTGCCGAGTCTATCTTTGATAGAGCTGTGTATAAAATCTTCCTTTTTTCCGGGATAACTTTCTCGCTTACAATGTTTTTGTAGGGTTTTTCTTCCTCTTCTTCTGTATTTTCAACTATCTGCTCTAACTTATCCTCAACAGCCCAGAAAGCTAAGGCTGCCGTTTGTTTCGCAAACATCTTTAAAAAAGACCTTCTTTTATTTTCTTGCTTATCTTCTTTTTCAAATTTTATATCTTCTAATTTCACTCTGTAATCTAAACCTGCTTGCTCTAAAATATAGTTTGCTTTTTCTGTGTTGCGTTTTATTATATCTAACTGCTTTCCAATCTGACATTGACCACAATGTCCCACATCAAGTATTAAATCTGAATTTTTGTCTATACAGATAGAGACTAAATAGTTTTCATCTAGTGCTGATAAACATGGTAAATCTACTTTGCATGATATGAAGTTTTTATCTAAATCTGTAAACTTAACATAAAAATCCACTAAGTCAAAGCCATTTAGTTTATAACTTTCAGTTGGACAGTTTCCAACGCAGGCTCCACATTCAACGCAGTTTTCAAAATTTACTTTAACTTTGTCATTTTCAATATTTACAGCCTGAGTTGGACATACGTTGACACATCTATTACAGTCTGCGTATCTGTAATAAACTCTAACGCAGGAATATATATCAAAGTTTAATCTACCTGCCGACATTTTCAGCCTCTAATTGTTCTAAGATGTATTCATAGTCTGTCATGATAAAATCTAAAGCCATTTGACAAACATCATAATAAAAAGGAGTTTCGCTCATATCTCTTGCAGCCATAAGATATATTGGTGCCCATTGAAGTATATGATTTTCCATAAACTCTTTTTGAAGATTAAGCGCCTTTTTTTCTCCTTCTTGGTCGTTCATTGAATATGCTTTCAGTTGCTCTTGGATTAAAGTTATCATAAATTCAAGCTCAACTGCTATATGGTCTGGAGATAGTACTCTTGTTTTGTTTAAATCTATTTCATATCCATGTTCAAGGTAAAATTGTAATGTTGGATTTGTTGGCGTTGGGTTGATATGTCCTTCGTCATTCATGAATACAGATTCATAAGGATAGGCATTTAGTATAAAAACCGTCGTATAATCAACGTTTAAATCTTCATCTATTAATTCTTTTGTAGATTTTGTTTTAAAACCGTCCCATTCTTTTGTGTTTGGAAAAAGTTCTAACAAATCAGGATTGGTTTTTATTTTTTCAAGAAGGTTTTCATCAACTTCTTCTATTAAAAGTCTTGATATAAAAGCATACATATTTATTCTTCCTTGATTTTCTTGGATTTTATCGTCCATGTTTACCTCACAGGATTTTTTGATACTAAATTATAACAAGAATAAAAGATAAGGACAGCCTCTTTAAGACTGTCCCTGCGTATGGTTTTAATATATTAAGATTCAGACACTGGCATTTTATAAGCTTCGTCTGCTAATGGAACCCATGGTCTTGGCATCCATTTTGGTCTTCTAAGTCCACCCGGTCCTGGTGCCGGTCTTGTTAATTGATCTCTCCAAGCTTTGTAAACTTCAAATGTTTTTTGAATGTCTACAAATACATCACCTATTCTATCTTCCGGACCTGCTTTTTCTATTAATACTTTCTTATGCCAGCAGTGCATACCGGTTATTGGGTCTGGATTTGGGGGGAATACAACGTTTTGGAATACTCCAGTTGTTCCCTTCCACCAGATCAATTCTGTATCTTTGTTAAATTCTGGGAACTGCCACGATTTAAATGGTTTTACGCCCTCTTTTGTTCTCATGAAATATTTAGATCCTTCATTTTTAATGTCAACAAGCACAGAACCTAATCTCATTACACCGAGTGGATGTTTAAATCCATCTATTTTTACTTCGTTTACAAGTCTCCATCTTCCGTTATGGTGTGAACATGCAACAACACCCGGTCTTGTTGCTTGAGTTGGTATTGCCATTGCTACAAAGTAACCAGTTTTAATGCCTGTTAATGTATCTACAACCCAAACTTTTACAGCATCTTCTCTATTGATTCCAAGTCTTTTGGCATCTTTTTCATAAATCCATATTGGGTTATGGTTTTGTCCTATCTCCATCAGCCACTTTGAGTTGATACTTCTTGTATGGATTAAGTATGGAAGTCTGTAAATTGGGTTTAACACAAATGCATTTTCTTCCGCAATGTAGTCGTGGTGTACGTGACTAACAATATGAATCATTTTTTGTCTTTGTTCTTTATTTTTTGGATAGTATAAAACTGCATACTCAGGCCATTTCCAGTCTTTTAGCGTTGGTGAGTAAAATTCTATGTGTCCGGAAGGAGTATGGAATCCTTGCAGAACTTTTCCATCTTTGTATACGCCGATTGTATGCTTCTTGCCTTCTTCCTCTGCATAAACAATACCAAGCTCTTCATCTATCTTAATAGCAGATTTTGGAATTTCTTTTCCTTTGTATTTGTAAACACCTTTTTCTTGGTCATAAGGCAATGGTCTTTCCATTACATAGTAGATGTTTGTCTCTTCTGTCCAAGCTCCTCTATCTCTCATGTATTCATATGGAGTGATGCCAAGCTGTTTGCAAACTTCTGAAAGCTTAGGAAGTTTTGAGAACGCTGCATTGTAATATTCTTCAATTGTAACCGGCCTTCCTGGGTTTTGTTTTGATTCCCAGTATTTTCTTATTCCAAGGCTTCCGTCCGGGTCTATCGCAAAGGCAAGATTGATGAAAAATTCATTTTCTTCCCAAACTTCACCAAATCCCACTTTTTTGTGTGCTTCTAATGTAGCTTTCGCCGGGTCATTTGGCTTCCATCCCATTTTCATTAGCGCAACTCTTAAAACCGGCTGTCTAAATCCTGTCCATTTTTCAGGCTTTGTTTCTGAAGATTGCTGGTCGTGTCTTTCTCCGGCTAATCCCATTGGAAGTATATAATCACAGTAGAATGCTGTTTCAGCCCAGGTTGGAGACATATAAACTGTTAAACCAAATTTATTTTCATCTTTTAATACTTCTACCCATCTAAACCCATCTGGGTTAATCCATACAGGGTTGTAAATTCTTGAAAACCATACCTCTACCTTATCCGGTATCTTTAATCCTTTTTCTTGCCATTTCTTTCTCCATTCATCATCCATCACAAGATGCGGATATAAAAAGCTAAGCTCATAAGCAGACAGTGGCCATTCTGGTGGATAGTGTAATTCGTTCCAAACTTTTACCGGGTCTGGTTTATCTGCCATGCATGCATCACCGCCTTTATCACCTACGTCTATAACATGCCAATGGTGCCATCCTGTACCACCAACAGACCCAATTGAACCGGTAAACGTTAAAAGCATATTTATAGCTCTACCAACAACCCAACCACCTCTGTTTCCGGCTGCAGGACCTCTCCATTGGTAATTTGTAATAGCATTTCCTGCATAGACTACCATTTCGTAGAGTTTATCAATCATTTCAACAGATATTCTACATTCTTGCGCAGCCCATTCAAAGGTGTAATCTTTATACATATCTTTTAAAAGCTCTACGAAATCATCGAAGGTTTCGCCTTTTGGAAGTTCGGAAATGTATCCATTTTCTTTAAGATAATTTAGATACTCTTTATCTTTCATTAACTGTTTCCAGTTTGTCCATCTTTCTACAAATTTTCTATCGAATTTATCTTCCTGGATTAGTCTGTTTAAAATTGCTATATATAATGCTGCTTCTGTACCAGGCCATGCAGGAATCCAAAGGTCAGCCATTCCGGCAGAGTTAGAAAGTCTTGGGTCAATAACTACCAACTTAGCTCCTTTAGCTCTTGCATCTGCTATGTATCCAGCATGCTGTTGGTAGTAGTGTCCTGCATCTGCTGCGTGAGATGAGTTTAACAGAATTAACTTAGAATTGCCAAAATCTGGTGATGTTCTGTCATCACCTACGCAAATAATAGCTCCAAATCTTCCGTTAGAAGAGAATATATTTGTTGGAGGGTTTC
>Ga0080004_1122533_pt1 | contig 37425 bp, 38 predicted proteins | sample WasSprMetagenome_FD_69207 | JGI IMG/M metagenome (GOLD analysis project Ga0080004, IMG submission 69207) | Sulfidic aquatic microbial communities from Washburn Spring, Yellowstone National Park, USA - WS (SPADES assembly) (version 2) | ecosystem: Environmental > Aquatic > Thermal springs > Hot...
CTTGCATCCATCTTTACCCCTATTATGCCCAGAGAAGGTCCTCCAAATGATGGATAGCTGCCTAGATGCTGGCCCTCCCCGACAACTATATCGGCATCAGGGGGCCTGAAGATCCCAAGGGACAATGGATCAACCCCTGCGACAACAAGAGCACCTTTTTCACGTGTTATCTCAGCTATCTCCCTTGCTTTCCTCTCAACTATTCCGAAGAAATTCGGGCTCTCAAAGTAGACCATTGCTGTGCTTTCATCAGGCTTTAATGATGATATATCAACCTCCCCTGTCTCCCTGTCCATCAAATATTTCTCAACTTTCAGGCCTGCTCCAGCTGAATAGGTTTTGAGCACTTCCTCCCTTTCTGGATGGATGTTCTCAGGTATAATGACTTTTTTCCTGTGAGTTACCCTTGCTGACATTAAAGCTGCCTCAGCAAGAGCTGTTGACCAGTCATAGTGAGAAGCTGTCACAACATCCACGTTTAAAAGCTCTGCCATCAGGGATTGATACTCGAATATCGCCTGAAGGGCTCCCTGAGATACCTCAGCTTGATATGGTGTGTATGATGTGTATAACTCCTGCTTCCCAGCTATCTCATCAACTATGGCTGGGACATAGTGGAACCAGCATCCTCCTCCCGCAAAACAAATTCCAACTGTGTTCTTCGATGCTATCTTATCAAACTCCCTCTCCAGCTCCAGTTCTGAAAGCTGTTTTCCTATATCGGGAGGTTCTTCTAACATTATCTCCTTCGGTATATCGGAGAAGAGATCGGATATATCGCTCAAGCCAATTCTCCTGAGCATCTCAGGGATTAGATCTATGTTGGGAAGAAGCCTCCTGTGCATAATCGCATCATCTGAGGGCAAAATTTAATGTTTTCTGAGGCCATGAGCTGAGAGAAGCGGAGTTGAAACATCAGCTCATTGCACCTTCACATCAGAAAACTGTGGCTTATCGCTTTTTTACAGCTTTTTCACAAATCTGGAGGAATATACCAGCTTTAATTTTTAATTATCCCTTTTTCGCACTTAATTAAGGGGAAATTCTCTGAAGATGGGAAAAATGGTTATATAGGAAAAGAAAGGCGGGAAATATGTTCAATGCGAAATTCTAACAAAAAGACAGAATCCATAAGAAGGAATCACTTATATATCTCCTTTAGCAGAGCTTTTCCGGTGGTTGTATGATAGTATCATTCCACATACCTGAGGCCCTTGTGGAGGAGCTGAATAGGGCTGTAAAGGAGCTAGGATACACGAGCAAGAGCGAGGCAATAAGGGATGCAATAAGGCTCCTTGTCAGGGAGAGCAGGAGGAGGGATGCGAGATGAACAGTTTCTTTTCAGAGGCTTTGAAGAAAAGTGAGCAGAAGACAAAGGGGGAGGAGATACTGAACCTCCTCAGGAATCTATCAAATGAAAAACAGGATGAGAAGCAGATGGAGCAGGATTACTGGAGTTATGAAGTTCCCCTTGATACAGGAATGGATGGAGGCGTTGGAAAGGCAAGAATAGTGATACTGGGGGTTGGAGGGGCTGGATGCAACACTGCAAACACTCTTATGGAGCTTGGAGTTATGGGAGCTGAGGTCATAGCTGTGAACACCGATTACCAGCACCTTCAGAGGGTGAAGGCGCACAAGAAAGTGCTGATAGGGAAATCGATAACAAATGGATTGGGAGCTGGAGGCTCACCTGAGCTTGCAAGAGCTTGTGCGGAGAACGATGCAAGCCTTATAGCTGAGGCGATGGGGAACAGAGTTGATCTAGCATTTGTGGCCGCTGGAATGGGAGGAGGAACTGGGACCGGAGCTAGCCCTGTCGTGGCAAGGATAGCGAGGGAGAAAGGAGCTAGGGTGATAGGTGTTGTCACGCTTCCATTCAAGGCTGAGCAGAGGTTGAGGATGAAGGTGGCAATGGAGGGAGTAAAGCAGCTCAGGAAGTATGCTGACACAGTTGTCCTGATATCCAATGACAAGCTTCTCTCATTAGCTGGGCCTTTGCCAATTCAGGATGCCTTCAGAATAGGGGATTACACTCTGGCTGTGATGGTCAAGGGGATAACTGAGATAATAAACAAGAAAGCCCTTGTCAACGTGGACCTTCAGGATGTCAGGAATGTGATGGCTGCAGGCGGTGTGGCAGCAGTTGGGATAGGGGAATCTGATCATCCAAGTCACAGGGCAACTGAGGCTGTGAAGATGGCATTGGAGAACCAGCTAATAGACATAAGCACGGATGGAGCAACAGGAGCACTGATAGTTGTGACGGGAGGCCCCTCAATGAAGCTTTCGGAGGTCACTGAGATAGCTGAGTACGTGACAAGCAGGATGGATCCGAATGCAGTGGTGAAGATAGGGGCTGACATAGATCCAAACCTAGGGGAGAAGATAAGGGTGATACTCCTCCTCTCAGGCATTCACTCCCCCCAGATACTCCCGGGCACACCAGAGCCAGTAAAAAGATCACCAATAAACTGGATTAGGCCTGAGGAGGATGTAGAGGAGATCGTAGCTGCTACTTTAGGCCCCGGCTACATGCTGAAGTTCTGAAGGGGCCTCCTCCTCTTTTTTGATTGGATGATTCATCATTCATTTTGTTGCCCCCTTATTAGAATTCGACTACCTTTCCAGTGGGCAAGGCTGACTCCAGTTTTAGTTTCTTTTCATTGCACATGTGAAAAGGAAGGTGTATGAACAGATTTCTTCAATTCTCTTTGTGAGATTCCGGATTATATAGGCCCCTTCAATAAGAGGAGCTTGAGGAAGTCCTCTAGTCATCCTCGCACTCTCTAGAGAGGTTTTGATATTAAATTTTCCGATTACGTATTCCTACTTCAAGAATTCTTCATATTTTTATGTTAAAGCTGAGAGCCCCGTAAACTGTTGAGCATCTCATCCCTAGATACCATTTATTAGTTTTCACTGCGGTGAAAAACCCTGTTTCAATGGATCCACAAGCCTTATTGTAAATCCCTTCCATTCAACCTTTTCCAGGAGAAGAAGCTCATCGTCGTGGGTGTACATCACAGGTACCCTGTTCATAATGAAGTTTGCCAGTATCAGTGAGTCTCTACCTCCCAGACCATAATTTACAGCCAGATCCAAGCCTATATCTGATAAAGTTTGACCGAGGAACTTTATGTAAGGGTGCTCTAAGATCATGTGAAGCCTTTTAGCTGCCTCTGAGGGAACCCACTTCTGGCTGAATACCAAGACATGGTAGGTCTCATGAATCACAGTTGGATTTACTGCTACCATATTATCCGGTGACAGATTGAGCAACAGATTTCTCAGGTATTTATGCTCAGGATAGGCCGGATCAAGGGAATAAGTATATTTGCATCTAGACCGACGATCAATGCCTCACCCAGATTTTCTTCATCTCAGAGGGAGGCCAGTTCTCCGGCTCTCCTGTCCGAGGAGGATCTGAGCTGATAACCTCCTTAAATTCCTCTAAGAACGTCTTCTCCTTTTTCAGGAGAAATCCATCCTTCGTCCTCTCCAAGATCACTACCTCTCCCAGTTCCTGATCTCCTCAGGTAACAAGATCCTTCCCTTGGAATCCACCCTCAGCCTCATCTGCATCAATTCTTCGATATAACTTTTTTCATTTCTTAGTGGAGCAATCCTTCAAGTTGCTTATCCACTAGTCTATATATTTTTCAGATATATAGATTCCAACTTATTTTTGTAGAGTTTATCTTGGCACAAAAGGAAAGAACTGTGCTCTGTTATCTCTGCTACTCCAAGTGCACCTTTCTCGCTGTGCTTTCCCATGCTTTTCCTTTAGGGCATTCACAAGCCTGTTCTAAGAACTCGGTATTTCATGAAAACTGAGAATATAGGGCTAAAGCAATGAGGCATTCAGAGATCCTGCAGAGCTATCCTGTGGCAGCTTCTTTGCTTCCCATGGAGGATCTTCAATGGAAAAACAAATAAGCTTTTTATAATTCTAAAATGCTAAGTCCTTCAAGCAGAATGTGTGGAGTGGGAGCTTTAGTCCACCTTCTGTACTTGGGCGGATTGGATCAATCCAATCCACCCAATTTGGGCGGATTTGGCTTCGCGCCCTTTCGGGCTTGCACCCGGCAGCCCCGCCCCCGTTTCACCGGTTCCTCCAGGGTCCTAAGCTTTAAGGCATCATCGCCATACCCGGGAGGCCGTGTCGTTTCTGTGAGCGGGGAGCCCCTCTCAGGGCTTTTCTGCCAAAAAGGGTGGGTGGACCTTCCTCAGCAAAAAGCCGAACCGCCCAGCTCCCTCTCCACGAGCGCCTGATGTATCGCTGATCCCTGGCCACTGCTTTCGGGCTTTGGGAGTGGTGGGCTGAGGCGGTCCGCATAAGCTCCCGCCTTACACCCCCACCCCATCAAACGGGTCTTCTACCCGCGCCCTTACCCTTACCGGGACGGCCGCCTATTTTCGGGGCCCGTTTCGGGCTTAGATGCTTTCAGCCCTTACCGGTTGGGGCGTGGCTACCCGGCGACGCCCTGGAGGACGACCGGTACACCAGAGGCCCCGGCACCCCGTTCCTTTCGTACTTAGGGTCCCTTCCCCTCAGGCGGCCATGCAGCCCCAGCAGGTAGAAACCGAACTGGCTCGCGACGTTCTGAACCCAACTCACGTTCCCCTTTAATGGGCGAGCATCCCTACCCTTGGGGGCTGCTGCACCCCCAGGATGGGCAGTGTCGACGTCGGGGAAGCAAGCGGCGGGGCCGATGGGGACTCTCACCCGCCACGGCTCCGTTACCCCTGGGGTAACTTTTCTGTCGTACCCGGCCCTCACCGAGAGGGCTCGAGTGTTCGCTAGGCCCGGCTTTCACCTCTGGATCCCACGCGTTTAGGGATCCAGTCAGGCAGGCTTTTGGCCTTGCCCTCTACGGTGGGTTTCTGTCCCACCTGAGCCTGCCTTTGGGCGCCCCTGATATCTTTGCAGGGGCGTACCACCCCAGCCAAACTGCCCACCTAGCCCTGTCCCCTTTCGGGTTAGGGATACACCCGCGGAAGGGTGGTGTTCCAGGGCCGCTTCAACAGCCCCCTCGAGGGCTGTCACATCGCTCCCACCTACGCTCTGCATCCGCAGATATATCCCAAGGCCAGGCTGCAGTGAAGCTCCACAGGGTCTTCTCTCCCCACTGGGGCGTCCCGGTCTGTACACCGGGATGCGGGTTCACCGGCATGCGGGAGGGGACAGCGGGCACCTCGTTAAGCCATTCATGCACGCCGATTTTTATTCGGCAAGGCATATGGCTACCTTTCCCCCGGCGGCCCCCTTATAGAGAGCGGAGACCGACCGTTAAGAGAGTCAGAGTTACTCCCGGCTTTCACCGGCCCTTCTCCCGGTTGAACCCGGGGTTCAGGTACCGGCATTGGCCAGGCCTCATCCCCCGTACAAACCCTTTCGGGCTTGCGGGGAACTATGTTTTTGTTAAACAGTCGGGCACCCCTTGTCACTGCGACCTGCGAATCCCCCCGAAGGGAGAGACGCAGGCACCCCTTCTTCCGAAGTTACGGGGCCAGTTTGCCGAGTTCCCTCTCCCGCGTTAGGGCCGACAGGCCTTGGCCTTCTCAGCCAGCGCACCAGTGTCGGTTCTCGGTACGATCACCGGGAATCGTTCCCCTCTCCCTTTTCATGGGCCCCAGGCATCAGCAGAAGAGCCCAAAAGGGCTCCCCATCACACCTTCAGCCGCTTCTCACCTTTACGGTACTCCACGGCCTTCAGTGCTTGGGAGGGTCGCTTTTGGCCCCCTCTCTGCCTAGCCCGAGGCGTCAGGAGAGGGGCTTGCGTTGCCGCACCTATCCCGGTGGCGCCGGAATATTAACCGGCTTCCCTTTCGGCACCGTCCAGTTGGGAGGTGCCTTAGGATCGGCTTACCGCCGGCTGACGAAGCATTGCCGGCGAACCCTGGCGCTTTCGGCCGCGGGGATTCTCACCCCGCTTTGCTGCTACTACCGCCGGGATCCGCGACGCACACCGGTCCATCGGAGCTCACGCCCCGACTTCTGCCCAGTGTGCGCGCCCACCTACCTAGCGCATCCATCCGGATGCGCCACTGGGGTATCGGCGCCCGGTTTCAGCCCCGACTCATTTTCGGGGCCTCCCTCCTCGGCGGGTGAGCTGTTACGCACTCTTTAAAGGATGGCTGCTTCTGAGCCTACCTCCCCGCTGTCTTAGGAGGGAGACTCCCTTCGGATTTCGGCACTTAACCGGGACTTGGGGGCCTTAACCCCAGTCTGGGTTGTTCCCCTCTCGGCGACAGAGCTTCCCCCTGCCGCCCGGCTCCCCGCTTCTACGGGGAGGGCGCATTCGGGGTTCGAAAGGGCGGTGGGGACCTAGATCCCCTTGCCGCCCAATCGTTGCCCTACCGCGCCCTCTCCCTCCACGGAGATCCTCCTGCGGGAGGCTTCGGTGGGAACCAGCTATTGCCGGGCTAGATTGGTCTTTTGCCCCTACTCCCAGGTCACGGGAGGGATTTGCACCTCACCATCCCTATCGGGCCTCCACCGGGCTTGCGGCCCGGCTTCGCCCTGCCCAGGAGTAGATCGCCCGGCTTCTGGTCTCACTGGCGTGACTAAGCCCCCTTTCAGAGGCAGCCCCCTCGCCGAAGCTGCGGGGCATTCGCTTTCGCTCCGCCTCCGGGCCTCAGCCCTTAGGCTCGCCACGCCAGTGAACTCCCCGGCGCGTGTTTCAAGACGTACGGGGCAACCCCAGTCCAGCCCCTCGTACTCATGCCTTGCGGCATTTTCCTTCGGGGCATTCATCCTTTTAGGGCTGCCGCTCCTATGACCGCCTGGTTTCAGGCTCTTTTCACCCCGCGCCAACGGTGCTTTTCAGCTTTCCCTCACGGTACTAAGTGCGCTATCGGTCTCGGGACGTGTTTAGCCTTGGAGGTCGGTGACCCCCAGTTCCCACGGGTATTCCAACCCGCGGTACTCAGGGAACAGCCAACCTCCACCACAGGTTACGCCTACGGGGCTCTCACCCTCTATGGCGGAGCGTTCCAGCTCACTTCGGCTTCCCCGTGGTGGAGGCATTAGGCTGCCCCACAACACCACATCCGTCCCCTTTTACAAGGGGACGTTCGGTTTGGGCTCTGCCCCTTTCCCTCGCCGGTACTCAGGGCATCTCTTTTTGATTTCTCTTCCTCCCCCTACTGAGATGCTTCAGTTCGGGGGGTTCCCGCTCCTCATCGGAGCGCCCATTAAGGGCGGCATTGCCATTCGGGGATCCCCGGATCTAAGCCCGCATGCGGCTCCCCGGGGCTTATGGCAGCTTGCCACCCCCTTCCTCGGCGCCCGAGCCGAGCCATCCACCAGGCGGCGTAGCAGCAATGGCCAGGGATCACTAGCGCATCAGGCGCTCATTGGCATAAGCCTAGCGCTCACCCGCATATCAGAGATATGCGGGATCATAAGGGAGAGTTGGGGTGTCCCCTTTGTGGGAGGTGATCCAGCCGCAGGTTCCCCTACGGCTACCTTGTTACGACTTACCCCCCCTCGCGGAGCCAAGGCTCGATCCCAGCTCTTTTGGAGCTGGGACCTTGCCCCAGCTCCACTCGGGTGAGTTGACGGGCGGTGTGTACAAGGGGCAGGGACGTATTCACCGCGGTATGGAGAACCGCGGTTACTAGGGATTCCGGGTTCACGAGGGCGAGTTGCAGCCCTCGATCCCAACTACGAGCGGGTTTGAGGGATTAGCTCCCCCTCTCGGGGTCGCATCCCGCTGTCCCGCCCATTGCAGCCCGCGTGCGGCCCGGGGGATTAGGGGCATACTGACCTGCCGTAGCCCCCACCTTCCTCCTCCTCTTCGGAGGCGGTCCCCCTAGTTTGCCCGGTCCCTCCCGAAGGAGGCCGCTGGCAACTAGGGGCGGGGGTCTCGCTCGTTGCCTGACTTAACAGGACACCTCACGGCACGAGCTGGCGACGGCCATGCACCACCCCTCAGCGCGTCTGGTAAGGTCTTCAGCCTGACCTTCATCCTGCTGTCGCCCCCGGTAAGATTCCCGGCGTTGAGTCCAATTAAGCCGCAGGCATTCACCCCTTGTGGTGCCCCCCCGTCAATTCCTTCAAGTTTCAGCCTTGCGGCCGTACTCCTCAGGCGGCCGGCTTAATGCCTTCGCTTCGACACTGGCCAAGGCCGAAACCTTGGCCAGCACCTAGCCGGCATCGTTTACGGCTGGGACTACCCGGGTATCTAATCCGGTTTGCTCCCCCAGCTTTCGTCCCTCACCGTCGGACGCGTTCAAGCCGGGCGCCTTCGCCACTGGTGGTCCTCCCGGGATCTACGCATTTTACCGCTCCCCCGGGAATACCCCCGGCTCCTCCCGCTCCCTAGCCCTGCAGTATCTGCAGCAGCCCGCCTGTCTACAGGCGGATTTAACTGCAGACTTGCAGGGCCGGCTACGGACGCTTTAGGCCCAGTATGCGTGGGAACCCCTCGGGGAGCTGGTTTTACCGCGGCGGCTGCCACCAGCCTTGCCCTCCCCTTTCTACCCCCTGCTTTTTACACAGGGGAACAGCCACCCTCAGCGGGTGGCACTCGGGTTCACTCCGTCGCCCTTTCGGGCATTGCGGAATCTTCGCGCCTGCTGCACCCCTTAGGGCCTAGACCCTTGTCTCAGTGCCCATCTCCGGGCTCCCCCTCTCAGGGCCCGTACCCGTCGTAGGCTAGGTGGGCCGTTACCCCACCTACTACCTGATAGGCCGCGGTCCCATCCTGGGGCCTCAGCGGTCCATTTCCCGCCTACTTTTGGCGTGAGGGCATTTCAGCACCCCACACCTATCCGGGATTAGCCTCAGTTTCCCGAGGTTATCCCGGTCCCCAGGGTAGGTTGACCGCGTATTACTGAGCCGTGCGCCGCCAGGGGCAAGTGCCCCCAGCCGACTCGCATGGCTTAGTCTGAACCCGATAGGGGTTCCCTCCGGCAGGATCAACCGGTCTCATACTGGCCGCAGGCCTCATATGATAATCTCTCCACGGGGACACCCCAACTCTCTTGGGCATAAGGGATCCGCATAAGCGTTTTCCTTATGCCCGCATAAGAACTGTTGCCATGGATGGAAACACCACCCCTTTCAGCCGCAGGCCTCATCCCATCGAGGTGGAGTTGCCGGGACCATGGCAAGCTTAGTATACCAGTGGCAGCTATATAAAGATTTTTCTAATTAAAATGTGTTATTAATGTTGGAATCATGTAATTAGAGCCTCTAGCACAGCTTTTGCTGTGTGAAGCCTGTTTTCAGCCTGATCAAAAGCCCTGCTTCTCTCTCCATATGCCACTTCCTCGGTTATCTCCTGTCCTATGAACCAAGGTTGACAGTGCAGAACTATTGCATCTTTTGAGGCAAGTCTCATTATGTCCGAGTTTACTTGGTATTTCCTGAAAGCTCTCATCCTCTCCTCCACATCTGTAACGCCCATGGAGACCCAAGTGTCGGTGTAGACGACGTTTGCATCCTTTATAGCCTTCTCTGGGTCCTCAAAAATCTCTATTGATCCTCCAGTTTTTTCGGCTATTTTTCTCGATACTTCAACTTCTTCTGTCGGAGGCTGATACTTTGAGGGAGCCCCCACTCTAAAATCATAGCCCATCAGAGCAGAAGCGTGCATCAAGCTCAATGCTGTGTTTGTTGCTCCATCTCCAAGAAAGACAACCAGAACTTTTCTCTGTCCGAACTCCTCCACTATGGTCATCACATCCGCCAGTGCTTGAAGCGGATGGTACTTGTCTGAAAGCATATTTATAACCGGAACTGATGCCCACCTAGCCAATTCCTCGAGCGTCTCATGTTTCTTTACTCTAGCAGCGATAGCATCAACATATCTGCTCAGCACAAGCGCAGTATCCTTCAGGCTTTCTCCTCTGGATATCTGCATTGCCTCCTCGGAGAGATTTATGAAATTTCCTCCCAAGCTCTCAACAGCTACAGTCATAGAAACCCTAGTCCTCGTGGATGGCTTCTCAAATATAGCAGCAACATGTTTTCCGCTCAGCGGCTTACCCTTGACAAGACCCTTCTTGTGATCGAAGGATCTTTCAAGCAGTGCCTTAAATTCAGAGGGCTTGAAACTGGTGAGGGTCAGGAAGTCCCTTCCTCTAAGATATGAGAGCCTCATAGGGTATGACAAAAGCAGATAGTAAAAAACTTTTCTTTAAGAAAATATGAGAAAGAGCTGCCTCCTGCTGATATCAGAACTCTATACCCTTTCTTGCCTTAACTCCCCTCATATACGGATGTTTCAATTCTTGAAATATTGTTACATAATCAGCTACCTCAATTAGCCTTCTATCAGCATACCTTCCCGTGAGAACTACCTCACATTCCGCCTTTCTGATAATATCCAGTAGCTCCTCAACCTCTATCAATCCAAAATGAACTGCAACATTTATTTCATCCAGAATAACCATATCGTATGTTTTTATTGCGTCTTTAGCTGCTTCCAGTCCTTCTCTTGCTTTCTCATAATCCTCCTCTTTAGCAGGAGGTAGGAATCTTCCTGTTCCGGATAAGAGGATAGATACGTTTTCAAACCTTTTTATCGCCCTTACCTCCCCGCTTTCTCCTCCTTTCATGAACTGGACTATAAATACCTTCATTCCATTTCCCAAGGCTCTTAAAGCAAGGCCGAATGCAGCTGTGGTCTTCCCCTTTCCATTTCCAGTATACACATGTATCATATGTCTTAGAAGAAAGGGAAATAAAAAAGCTTTTAGCTAGCGAAAGTGAGGAAAGAATTTTTCATGAGTAACAGTTTTTATCTATCTTTTCATCCAATAGTACTTTGCTAAATTGACTGCGAAGAGGAACTGGTGAGAAAAAGTAATTTTAGAGGGGCAAGAAATTGTTAAAAAATTAACTAAAGGAGAAATTTTATTGAGAGATCTGCTGAAATCGGAGTTAATTTTTCTGATCTGCTTTTCAAAATTTGTAATGAAAAATTTATTTCTCAAAGAGATATCTGAGCTGATGAGCTCGAGAATTCTCGCTATCAAAGCCTCGGATTACATATTAATAGCCTCATTTGTGTCATCCGCTGAAAAAGTTAATGGAGAAGGCTTTTTAACATTAGGTGATGTGATCGCCTCCAAGTTTCATCTTGCATTCTCATTTGGAAGAGCTGTCAGGTCATTTAAAGAGGGAAGGAATATAGCAAGAAGCATTGAAAATGAAGTCATATGTAACATCCTAGGAGATAGGCAAGTGGAGAGAGCACTGAGAATTGCTAAAGCAAATAAGCCCCATTTCTTTCTTCTTCTGATAGGAAAGGATCTAGAGGAAACTATAAGAAGGTATGTGGACTTCTGTAGAAGGAAACGACTGAGGATAGAGGATTGGCCGGAGAGACCTGATTTAGATCTATTGGAGAAAGCAGCAATAGAGGTATACTAGGGAGATATTTGGACTCCGAGGACAAAATTATATATAGTCAGGAGTATAACCTCCTATGTCCTATGTTGAAGCCAAGTACAGGGAATTGCTGGAGGAAATAGAAAGCACTAGGTTGAGGATAGCAGAGTTTACTGCTGAACTTCAGGGAATAGAGGAAGCTCTGAGCAGGCTTGAAAATCTTCCAGATGATGCTGTTCTGTATGAGAGAGCTGGACATATATACGTCAGAAGAACAAAGGAGGAGACACTAATAGATCTCAAAGCCAGGAGGAACATGCTCAGCTCGCTAATAGAGGAGCTGAAGAAAAAGGAGAACAGGGCAAGAACTGAGCTAAAACAACTTGTTGAGAGCGTTAAGGCTGGAGAAGCTGGCGCTTAAACTCTTGTATAGCCCCTGATAAGCTTGTTATATGGTTTTTAGTAATTCTCATGGTTTCCGTTAAGATGCTGTTATTACTAGCTTTCCCTTAGAAGCTCAATAACCTTTCTTTCGAAATCTTCTTTTCTATTGGCTGGTATTAAGCCTCCCGCAGCCTCTTCGTGTCCCCCTCCGATTCCACCTGCAGCCTCACATGCTGCTTTTAGAATTCCACTAAGTCCAATAGATCTATCGGCTGATCTAGCTGACACCTTAATCTTTCCGTTAGAAGAAGCATATCCAATGACAGCCCTTGTTTTTAGCTTCTTGCTTAGTATTGAGACAATAACACCTATCATTGTGTCCCTTATATGTTCCTCTCCATCTATAAACGCTATTTTCTCCACAATTCTAGCACTGCTTTCATATCTTACCACTGCCTCATTTATCTCCTTTCTATAATCATTAAGAATATCGGCAGCTTCGTTTATATGTTTTCTCACTCCCTTGGCAAGCATTATGCCTATTTCTGGCCTTCCCATTCTTCCACATGCGTTCAAAACTGTTGCAAAGCTCCTTAAATCTCTGAGAAATGAGGTTGGTTCCTCGCTCCTCAGCAGGTATACCTTTCCTATTATCTCCTTTGGATCAGAAAACGGAGCTATAATCCTTATGAGCTCGCTTACAAGCTCTTTTTTCTTCTCTGCTGAAAGATCTTCAAGAGTTGTCCACTTATCATCTTTCTTCACAGGTATTCCAAGCTTCTCGAGGAGACCTACAGCAGCAGAGCTATTTCCGGAAATTCCTGGGATGAGTGGTTGAACTGTCCTCTCGAGAGCTGCTGCAAGAGGATATCCGGGACCGCCAAAGAGCTTTAAGTCGTTTTTTATTGATATTATTCCATTTCTTTCTGCTATCTCAGCTATCATCCTGTTTATACCACTCAGCTCGTGGCTTTCAGAGTACTGAAGATCTCCCAGAGCTCCTATGAGAGGTATATGAGGTGATGTGTCCGATCTGAGAGCCTCGGAGAGAAGATATGCGACACCAGCACCTGAAAGTTCCTCATCCCCATTTATGCCAAAAAGAAATGGGTTCAAATCCCTTATTTTTGTTGATATTATATCCGGTCTGTGATGATCCAGAATTATCACATTAGCTTTCTCAGCCAATTTCTCAACAAGCGATTTATAGCCTGATCCTATATCCCCAAATATAACAAGAGGATATCTCTCCCCAAGAAGCTCTTCTATCAAATCCTGATCTATGTACTTCACAGCCGATATATGATGGGGCACATCCATTTTGTCGAGAAAATCCGATACTATCGCAGCCGAGCTAAGACCGTCAGCATCGTTGTGAACCACTACCCTGACTGGAAGGAGATCTCTCCTCCTCCAGTTATTTAGGAGGAAATCTGAGGTTTCCAAAAAGGCCTTATATATGTCTTTACCTATTCTACCGAGAACTTCAAGCGGCATAGAGCTCCGATATCTCCGGTGAGTACTTCCAGTCCTTCGGCAGTTTTCCAACCCTCTTGTAATACTTCACTAGCCTGTGTATCTTGGATTCTATAAGAGATAAACCCCTTCTTGAAACCAGATCCTTCCTGTGAGTTTCCAGATGTTTTCTCACTCTATAAGCTCTTTTTATAAGATAGCTCAGGTCTTCCGGTATCTCTGGAGCTAATCCTTTCTCGGCAAGAACTTCAGTTATCTTCTTGCCGAGAACTCTTTTTACAAGTGGAACTCCATAGCTATCCCTCAATACCATCCCTATCTGGCTTGGAGGCAGGCCCTTTCTGGCAAGTTTTACGATAGTCTCTTCTATCTCCTCCTTGCTCAGCGGAATCCAGCTTAAATCTGTAGTTCTTGGTCTATCTGACGCTGATTTCCCTCTCTTCCTGCTGTGCATCCTAGCCATCGGGACACCGAGGAAGAGCTGATCTTCGGGTATTTAAACTTCCCCACTATATTTATATAAATAAATCATTGCTGAATTTTTAATTGAACTCTGAGGAGTAGAAAGTTTTTAACTTAAGGTCTTATCGCATGCCCAGACCGGGATGGCAGCAGAATATGAGGTTCTCGCAACTATCTCAATTGGCTTGATCCTCGGAATAGGCCTTGGATTAATTGGCATCCTGCTGGGAAAACTTCTTGCCCCCTCAAGAGATTTTCCTAGAAAAAGGGAGAGATATGAATGCGCTAATCCCCCTAAAGGGAGGGCTAGAGGCCTCTTCATGATGCAATATTATCCCTATTTGATCCTTTTCCTAACTCTTGAGCCGATAATGATATACTCATTTCTCTTCCTACTGGAGACACATAAATACCCGGTAAATGCCCTCATTTTATTCTCCAGCATAGTCGGGATGCTTATCCCTCCTCTCATATTTGGCATTCATTCAGCTAGGAGGTTAGAATTATGGTCTGCTCCCTAAACGCGATGTTCATCGGAAACCTTGAGAGATCCGCCAAAAAGGCTGCAAAATGGCTAGTTAACAGAAAACCGATAAGAAACATAGTGGACTGGGGAATCTCATTTTCTCTTTGGCCTGTTCACTTCACAACAGCATGCTGTGGTGCAGAGTTTGCTGCTGCAGCAGCCCCTAAATATGATACTGAGAGGTTCGGCTTTCTTCCATTCATAGGAATAAGACAATGCAATGTCCTCTTCATAGAGGGAACTTTAAGCAAGAAGATGGCTGAAGCCGCCCTGTGGATATATGAGCAGATGCCTGAGCCTAAATTTGTCATAGCAATGGGAGCTTGTGCAATAGGAGGGGGGATCTTCTGGAACAGCTACAATATAGTGAGACCGATGGACATACTTCCAATTAATGTATTTATTCCAGGATGTCCTCCAAGGCCGGAAGCTGTTGCTAGATCCATAATAATGCTCCAAGAGAGGATAAGAAGGGGGGAGTTAGTGAAGTATGAGGATAGATGAGCTGAAGCAGAAAATAGAGGGCGAATTGAGAGACTTAAAGGCTGAGATAGAGGCGAGGGATCCCAATGTAGTGAATATAAGAGCATCAAGGGATGATGTCATTGAGATTGCAAGAAGGCTCAGCTCCATCGGCTTCGATCATGTGAAGGCAGTGACAGCGGTGGATAGGGGAGATATATTTGAAGTTGATTATATAATTTCTTCATATTTGGGCGATCTTTCATATTATTTAGTTAACTTGAAAATTTCTCTTCCTCGAGATGACCCTAGAGCTCCCTCCTTAGTTGAGATATGGCCCAGCGTCCTATATCAAGAGCATGAAGAGCATGAAATGATGGGCATTTATTTTGAGGGCCATCCGAGGATGGGAAGGAAACTCCTGCTGCCGGAAAACTATGAGGGAATTCCTCCTCTGAGAAAGGAATTTAAGATAAAAACGGAGGGGATAGACTATGGAGGCTGAGGAGAGGGAACTGGAGCTTTTGATAGGGCCACAGCATCCAGCATCAGGTCATATGAGGCTCATAGCAAAGATAGATGGAGATGTTGTAACCGAACTCAGGCCAGATATAGGATATGTCCACAGGTCGGTTGAGAAGATAGCCGAGACAAAGAAGTTCCTTCAGATAATACCCTTGGTGGAGAGACCTTCTCTGCCTGATACTACAGCGAATAACTTAGCTTACGTAATGGCCCTGGAAAAGCTTCTGGGAATAGAACCTCCTCCCAGAGCCAGGTATCTTAGGACTCTTCTTGCTGAGATAACTAGGATACACAGCCATTTATATGGTCTTGGAATTCATGGGGTCATGATAGGTTCTTCAACAGCATATATGTGGTGTTTTGGTGATAGAGAGCCATTTCTACAGCTTGCACAGGAGCTGACAGGAGCAAGATTGACGTACTCCTACATAATACCAGGAGGTGTAAGAAGGGATATGCCAAAGGGATTTGCTGATAAAGTTGAGAAGGTGTTAAGATACATGGAGGGCAGAATGAAGGATTACTTCGATATATATTTCAACAACCCGGTGACAAGAGCTAGGCTTGAGGGAGTTGGAGTGTTAAAGAGGGAGGATGCAATAAGGCTTGGCGCTGTTGGACCGAATCTGAGAGCTAGCAATGTTCCATATGATGTTAGAAAAGCCGAACCCTATGCAGCATATCCTGATGTAGAATTCGATGTGATAACAGAGAAAGCAGGTGATTCCTTTGCCAGAGTTATGGTGAGAGTTAGAGAGATAGGGGAAAGCATTAAGATAATAAGACAGGTGCTCAAGAGAATTCCTGATGGTCCAATTTTGCATGAGAATTATGAAAAACTCATACCGCCGAAGCTCAAAGAGCAGTACAAAAGCACTGGTATTGTGAAGTTCCCCTCTCTTTTTGCCAATCTAAAGGCTCCTGAGGGGGAGGCAATTGCAAGGGTTGAGGGAGGAAGGGGAGAAGTTGTATTCCATATAATAAGTGATGGAAAGACAAGCCCGTACAGGTTGAGGATGGTGACTCCCTCCTTTAGAAATGTCGTGCTATTTGAGCATCTGACAAAAGGGGCTAGAGTAGCCGATATCCCAGCTATATATGGGAGTTTGGATTACTTTCCACCGGAGGCTGATAGATAATGCAGGTACAGGAGATTTTAAACATACTTTTCGAGCCATATATTTTCATTCCTCTTGTTTTTCCAGGCCTTATAGCCGCTTTTATTGTCCTTCTTATAATAATATGGCTTGAGAGAAAAATTGCTGCCAAAGTACAGCTCAGATATGGTCCTCTTTATATAATAAAACCGCTCGGTGGCGTGATACAGACAGTAGCTGACCTAATAAGATATCTATTTCAGGAACCGATAATTCCAAAGGATGTGGACAAGTTAGCATTTCTTCTAACTCCAGTATTCCTCTTTGGGCTGGCATATCTTCCTGTTGTGGTGATACCAATAGGTCCAAGCTACTATGCATTCAGAAGCGACCTATCTCTCCTCATAGCTCTGGCTTTGACTACTCTTGCGCCCATATTTACTGTTCTGATGGGATGGGCAAGCAACAACAAGTTCTCACTTATAGGAAGCGTAAGAGAAGGATATCTCGTGATATCCTACGAGATACCAATCTTCCTTTCAGCCTTGTCCATGGCAATTCTCTATGGAACTTTGGATTTAGTTGAGATAGCTGAGGCCCAAAGAGGAATTTGGGGTATTTTCCTCAATCCAGTCGCTGCTGTGAACATGCTTGTCCTTATGTATATGTCAACATCGAAGTTCCCGTTTGAGATACCAGAGGCTGAAAGCGAAATAGTCGCAGGGCCGTATACAGAATATGGAGGCATTCTTTACGGACTTGTAATGGGTGCCTCTTATGTAAAGCTCTATGTCCTAAGCTTAGTCTATTCAATACTGTTTTTGGGTGGTTGGAATCCATTGCCTCAATCCATGATCGGAAATCCTTTTATCTCAGGCTCTGTTTTATTTATAAAGTCTTTTATATTAGTTGCGTTTGGCGCATTCCTTAGAGCTGTTTATCCTCGATTTAGAATAGACCAGGCAATAGGCTTAGGATGGAGGATATCACTTCCTCTCTCCCTTATCTCCATATTTATCTCTCTTCTTCTTGTGATGGGAGGTGTTAGATTTGTCTATTGATAGAACCGTAAGACATGTCAAGGCGATAATAACAGGGACCAAGTACCTTTTCTCTGGTCCCAGAATGACGATAATGTATCCGGAAGACATAGAAGAACTTCCAGAAGGCTATAGGGGGATGATAGAATATGATTGGAATTCCTGTATAAAGTGCTCTCTTTGCGCAATGATATGCCCTGCGGACGCAATAAAGATGTATGTCTCAAAGGAGGAGTCTGAGAAAGAGAAGAAGATAGTAAAAAGACCAGGGATAAACTATGCTAGGTGCATCTTCTGCGGTTTCTGTGTCGATATATGTCCCACGAACTCGCTTACCTTCAGCAAAGTCCATGATATGGCATATTATACTTATGAGGAGCATTTTTATCCGCCCGATAAATTCGCAGAGGGTATCAAGCATGTGCATAAGGGAAGAAGAGTGAGAGTAATTTTGGATGAGAAGAGGGGGATAAAATATGAGCCTGTTGATTGATCCAAATCTCTTGTTGTTCATTTTATCGTCCTTTTTAGCCGTTATAGCTGCTGTTATGGTTGTCTGGCACAGATCTATAGTATACTCTGCTTTCTTTCTTTCCATCCTAGGAATAGCAAATGCGATTCTATTTGCTATTCTAGGATTTCCGATAATCTCTCTTTTCCACCTAGCAGTCTATGTGGGAGCTGCTGTCACATTTATCCTCTTCTCTTTAGTTATGATGAGAGAAGCTCCATCAGTAGAACCAGAAACAAAGATAACTGCTGTAATATCAGTTATAATGCTTATTATACTGTTTTCTGAACTCTTTATTGGAGGAAGGGGAGAGACATCATTTTATCTAAACTATAGGGATCTCACATCAATCTTGCTTGAGAGATACTGGTTTTCTCTTCTTGTTGCTGCTCTTGCCCTAGTTACAACGTTAATAGAGGCAATAACATTGGCTAGAAGGGAGGTATAATTATGGAGATATTTTGGTATCTTATTTTATCTACTATCCTGCTCTCGATAGGAATTTACGGTCTTTTAACAAGGAGAAACATTATAAGGATGCTTTTATCAGCTGAAGTTATTTTTAACGCTGCCCTGCTATCCTTTTTGGCCCTTTCCTCGATTGATGCTGGCTATGGACCTGTTGGAGGTGCATTGACCCTGCTTGCCATATCTCTGTCGGCAGCAGAGGTCGGTGTGATAGTGTCCATAGCCATAATGATGTTCAGAATGATCGGAACCTTGGATACGTATGAGTTAAAGAAGTTCAAAGGGTGAGAGGATGATCTTGGATATACCCGTAATGTTCCTTTCCGTCGTGATCCCGATTTTCTTTTCCCTGCTGCTTCCATTCATAGGAGGAAAAAAAGTCTTGACTGCAATATCTACAGTTCTCCTTCTTATACCAACAGCTGTGATTTTAGCTCTTTCTGCAATGACAGGGCTAAGGGAACCTGTTCTTGATCCAGTTTTCCTGTCAAATCCCGGATTAGGGAACTTCTCCATGCTCTTGGACTCTATATCTGCTCCTGTTGCCATATCGATAGGAATCGTGACCTCCATGATATCCATCTACTCTATGAGATATATGGAGCATAGAATGGATGAGATGGAGAGGGAAGGCTACAGACCGGCAAGTTGGGGAGTTTACTTCATGCTTTACTTGATGTTCTCAGCTGCAATGATGGGAACGGTTCTATCGACAAATCTTGTGGAGTTCTACCTGTTTCTTGAGCTATCCCTGCTTCCAAGCTTTCTCCTCATAGCTTTCTATGGATATGGAAAGAGGGAGAGAATAGCCCTTCTCTACCTTATATGGACGCATGTAGGCGCTCTGTCATTCTTAGTTGGAGCTCTTTTGCTCGGCTTGAATGCTGGCACCTTCGACTTCTTCAATCCCTTTAGAGGGGCTAATATGGGACTTGGAGAGATTCTTCCGGATGCGATGAGACTTCCTGTTCTATTAGCGATGATGATAGGGCTCTTCGTGAAGATGGCCGTCTTTGGAGTTCACATATGGCTGCCTTATGCACATGCGGAAGCTCCCACTCCTGTGTCAGCCCTGCTATCCCCGAATTTGATAGGAATAGCAGGATATGCGATGATAAGAATAGCTTACGTGCTATTTCCCAAGGAGTTCTCCAGCCTAGCTCCATATCTTCTTGGTTTAGCTCTTGTAACAGTGATATATGGCGGCCTCATGGCCCTAGCCCAAGATGACTTCAAGAGATTTCTCGCTTACTCAAGTGTATCTCAGATGGGATATCTGTTGATGGGAATATCGAGCATAACATCGCTGGGAATGGCTGGCGCTCTGCTTCACTATGCGGCCCATGCTGTTGGGAAAGCTCTTCTATTCGCAACAGCAGGTGTCCTGATAACCCAGTTGCACGGGTTGAGAAGCATAGGAAAGATGGGCGGCTTGGCCTCTAAGATGCCTGTTACGGCTTCCCTTGCTCTTATAGGCTTTATGCACATAACAGGCGTTCCCCCTTCTCTAGGGTTGTGGAGCGAGATATTGATACTAGCAGGAGTTGCAGATCTTGCAATGAGAATTAATCAATTTGTAACAGTGCTTATCCTCCTGCTAATTGGAATAGGCCTCTCAACGGCTTATTCCTTTGTCACCATGAGAAGGATCTTCTTCGGAAAAGCATCAGAAGCTTCTAATAACGCAAGAGAAGCTGGAGCTGATTTATTGGGTCCAATGATTGTAATAGCTACTACAGGACTGTTGCTGTTCCTATTACCCCAGCTCCTAATAGATCCCTTGATCAGCTCTCTAGCGAGAATGCTGGGGTGAAGGAAATGGAATATGCATTTCTGGCATGGGAAATTCCATATATAGGAGCTGTTCTATCCCTTTTGCTAAATAGAGCAGGAAAAATAAGGGATTTAATCGCAGTTCTAGCAATATTTTCCTCAGCCATATTCTCCACTCTTGCCTTGCAGGAGGTTTTAACATCAGATAAACCGATTCATGTAAGTTATAAATGGATTGAATCCCTTGGCATAACCTTTGGTGTGTACTTGGATTCTTTAAGTGGATTTATGGCTCTTATAGTGGCTTGGCTTAGCTTTCTCATAGCCGTATATAGTCTTGAGTACATGAGTGGGGATCCCGGCCTTACAAGATATTGGTTCTTCTTTGACTTCTTTGTGGGAAGCATGATGCTCCTAGTTCTGGCTGACAATCTGATTATGATGTTTCTTGGCTGGGAAGGAACTGGTCTGGCCTCCTATGCTCTGATAGGTCACTGGTACACAGATGAAGATGAGAGATGCGTCGGGGATATAGGAAGAAAAGCTCTCGGCTCACCTATGTGGTTCACACCAAGTCATAGCGGTCTAAGGGCTATAGTCTTCACAAGACTTGGAGATGTCGGATTTGTGCTGGGGATAGGTGTGCTTTACTACTTAACTCGCACATTCTCCATACCAGAGATAGCAGAAGAAGCTGGAAAGTGGGTCCTTCCTCTCGCAAAATCTGGCCTTCTTTTTCCATTCCTTCTTGTTTTCTCTCTTGGAGCACTAGCTAAATCAGCTCAATTTCCGTTCCATGAATGGCTTGTCACAGCTATGACTGGTCCTACGTCTGTCAGTGCATTGATACATGCTGCCACAATGGTCAAGGCTGGTGTTTATTTCCTCCTTAGATTTTCTCCTATTTTCGTCTTAGCAGCTGAGGAAGTTCCTATAGCTGTTTCCCAAATACACACATACTTTATGACGATAGCTATTATAGGGAGCTTTACAGCTTTTCTCATGGCATCCCAAGCTCTTGTCTCCAGGGAACTTAAGCTGATACTGGCTTTTTCCACAGCATCTCAGCTGGGCTATATGTTTCTAGCGATAGGAGCTGCTGGACTCATATCAGAGTTTCAATTGGGCTTTCTAGCATGTTTTTCCCATCTCATGAGCCATGCTATATTCAAGGCATCCCTCTTCTTGGCAGCCGGAGCGATAATACACGCAGTCCATTCTAGGTTCATAGACGAAATGGGAGAGCTCTGGAATAAAATGAAGTGGTCATTTCTGGCAATGAGCCTAGCCGCCTTAAGTTTGATGGGAGTTCCCCCCTTCATGGGATTTTGGACTAAGGACATGGTTATAGAGGTCTCCAAGGAATCGGGAATGATGCTTATTTACGCTTTAGGGCTGATAACAGCAGGTTTTACTGCCTTTTACTCCACTAGAATGATTGTAAGAACCTTTCTTGTCTCATCTCAACATGAACATCATGCACACGAAGCTCATTTGGTGATGCTCCTTCCATATCTGGCGCTATCGTTGGTATCTCTTGTTCTGGGTATCCTTTGGCCAGTTTATGGCGCTGAGCTTCTCGGCAGAATGGCAGAGAAAGTGCTCGGTATTCAGGAAGTGTTTCATGTTGAGATTCATCTGGATCCAGCCCTTCTGATCACAACACTTTCTATAGTATTCATAGGGATCATGATAGCACTGAGCTCATATTTAACTGAGGAAGGTAGAAGGGTTGCTGCCTCTATTAGCAAAAACGAGCTTGGCAGAACCATCTATAATTTCCTGTATGACAGATGGTATATAAATGCAATATACTATAAACTAATAGTTAGAGGCTTTTCTTTACTATCAGCTGGAATATTCAGATATTTTGACTCTCTTGTGATCGATGGATTCTACCATTATTTCATACCTTGGATAACTAATAAGCTCAGCTCTCTTGGGTTTAAATACTTCGAAACAGATATAGTGGATGAGACATACCATAACAGAGTCGTAAAAATGTTCAATTCCATTGGATCATTTGTAAGAAAGCTACAGACTGGTCTTATAAACCAGTACTTGGTGACGTTCATCCTCGGCTTTCTGATAGTTCTGCTTATTTTGCTCTGGGTGGGATGATGGAGATCATGCTCTGGTCACTTATAGCAATTTTAGGCGGCTTAGGCCTAATTATTCCAACCATTGATTATGTAAAAGGGACGAGAACAGGTCCCTATCTTGCATTATTAGCCACGCTCTTGGCTACTCTAATAAACCTGCTTATGATGGGAAAAAACGGTACTTTGTTTGATGGATCCCTGCGAGTGGATCCCCTCTCCACCTACATATCAATTATAGCTTCTCTTGGTGCATTTCTAGTAGTTCTTGCATCATTATCCCAAGCAAAGGACTGGAACACTTCTCCAAGCCTTTATTCCCTCATTCTTCTCTCCCTTCTGGGTGTATACTTTATACTGTATGTAAACGATGTTTCAGTACTCATAGCTGGATGGGCTCTCGTAGCTGTTGCATCCTATGCCATAGTTGGGATGAGAAAGGACTATAACTCCCTTGAATCCTCAGCTAAATACGCTCTTATGGGCGTGACTTCGTCTTCTCTCATGGTATTAGGCCTTGCTTTGGTGACAGGAACGATTAGGACAAGCTCTTTATCCCTGTCAGGCAATCTGCCCACCAACTCTTCCCTGCTCGTGCTCGGAATCCTTATTCTAGTCGCTGCTTTTGGCTTTAAGATGGGAGTTGTGCCATTTCAGGGATGGCTACCCGATGTGTATGGTGGAGCTCATCCGCTGCTTGTCTCTTTTGTCTCCGGCGTTATAAAGCTCATAAGTATAGGTGCTTTTATCAGGGTTTTACAACCTCTGATACCGCTAACAGGGGACTACTGGTTTGTCGCCATGGCAGTCCTATCGATAGCAACAATGTTTTACGGTAATCTTGCAGCCTTGGTGCAGAAAAATGTACAGAGAATGATGGCATACTCAAGCATAGCTCAGGCGGGTTATTTCTTAGTGGCCTTTGCCGCTTTGTCCTCGGCAGCCTCAAAGCAAATTGCCCTTCAGGGCATAGGACTCCATGTAACGACTTATGTACTGGCAAAGGTAGGAATATTCATCGGATTAAGCTATATGGCCAGAAAGGGATTTGATCTCACGTTAGACGGGCTGAGCGGAGCTGGAAGAAAGATGAAGCTATCAGGCTTCATGTTTGCTATACTCCTCTTCAGCTTGATGGGAATGCCTCCTCTAATAGGATTCTGGAGCAAATTCATGTACATATTCTACTCTGTGATGGAGCTAGCTCCTTGGCTTGCATTCATAGGGATAGTGAACAGCGGGATCTCAGTGGGATATTATGCTTTGGTGCTCAAGTATATGTACTTCGCCAATCCGCCTGAGATTAAGGCAGAGGAGTCAAGTAGAGATCCAGAGCTGTATGTCCTGCTCATCACCGGGATAATGACGGTTATACTGGGTCTTGGATTAGCTGGCTACTTAGCAATGCTTATAATATGACGATTTTATCAACCACGTTAGAAATTTTTAATAACCCTTTTCTTTATTCCTTTTAATGCGAATATATTATTATTTTTTATTAGTGTTCTCTTTCCGATGCTACATTTCCGGTCTCTAGTTGAAAAGATAATCATAAAGGAAGCTCAATACTAAAAAATTCCCTTAAAGCATGCTGAAACTAACCATCTGAAAAAAAAGGAGTTTTTTAAAGTTTATAAAGATTTTCCTGTATTTCCTATGACAAGGGGGTGAAGTCATGGAGTACGAGTTTCCTGTTCCGAAGGAGCCTTTTGAGATAGAAGAGGGGCATATTGGGGGAATAATAAAGCAAGTAAAACAGTATAAGCCTCCTATGTTATCTCTCTTTGATGACGTAGAGAGAGATCATCTACGTCATTATTATTCCCCCAATGATATGATAATATCTTGAGGATCTAGGTCTGGTGAGGTGTACTGATGTTCAAGCTTGAAGACGTGAATGTAGGCTATACCGGTATCGTGGTAAGGGATGTGAATATCTCAGTAAATCCAGGGGAAATTCACGCATTACTCGGCCCGAATGGATCTGGGAAATCCACACTACTCCGGTCTGCTGCTGGAGTTATACCTCCTTTTAAGGGAAGAGTGCTACTGGATAATATCGATATATTTAGAAATCCCTCTGTTAAGAGAAGGATAGGATATGTGCCTGAAGGAGAAGCTGTTTTCAAGGGATTTACTGTCGAGAAATTGATTAGGATAATGTGTCGGCTGTATGAAGCTAAGATTGATGAGGAAATTTTGAAGGAAACTAAAGTAAAGGAGATAATGAATAAAACCATAAGTTCGCTCAGCATGGGCCAGAAACGCAGAGTTCTCCTCTCTCTAGCCCTGATCCATGATCCTGACGTTCTTATATTGGATGAACCAACTGCAAATCTCGATTTCATGACAGCAGATGAAATCAAAAAACTTATAAAAAGGTTTGCAAGAGAGGGAAGAGCTATTTTCATGGCATCTCACAATATACCAGAGGTTCAGGAGCTGGCATCTCATGTCGAAGTGATATTCAAAGGATCCATTGTGTTCCAAGACCTCCTGTCAAATGTAGAGAGACATATAAGGAGCTTAACCTCTGTAAGGATCAGATGCACAGGAGATCCTTCTGCTTGCCTGAGGGAGCTTGGCTATGGCGTTATACAGGAGGGTGATAGCTACATAATAGCAGTGAAAGATTTTGATGAGGAGGTGCCGAAAATATCCGCTTATCTTGGATCAAGGGGGCTGAATATAAAGGAGATAACAAAGGCTGGCAATCCTCTAGATGAACTTCTAAGAGAAAAGCTGGAGGGATCACTATGAGGAAAATAGGACCGGTGGCAATGCTTTATCTCAGCAGGGTGACGGGGAGCAAAAGCATGATATTGATGAGCATAATGGGAGTTCTAATGGCCGGACTCCTCTCCTTTATTCCATTTCTCGGAGTTCCATTTACGCCTATAACCGAATCTGCCTTGATGAGCCAAATAGGACTTGTTGGGATAAATACGACACGTGAAGTTCCAAAAAATGTGCTGCTTGGCGTGGTCTTTGCCTACACACAAGCACCTGCCCTTGTCACTCTATTCTCAAGCTTAGCTGCCATCTCCTTCATATCTTATTCAGTAGGAGGAGATAGGCTGACAAGATCATTTGAGCTCCTGCTTGCGGCCCCGGCAAGCGATCTTGAGATATTGTATGGTATTCTTCTGGCTGGATTATCTTATAGCATGATCGTGTGGTTTTTCTCAGCCATGATTTTTGTGATGGGATCCTCCTCCGCCATCCTGTACTATCTGGGTTCTCTTCCATCGCCTCCGTGGTCCTATAAAGTCCAGCTTTACGTTCTATCTCCTCTCATGGTATTGCTCACATGTATTATATCCATAAGTATCGCTTTATTTGCACCTAAGATCATTAAGAGCCCATTGGTACAGTTTGGCACGACAAATCCCTTCACATTAATCTCCCTTCTCCCTCTTTTAGTATACGTGATTCTGATAAGCATACCGGGTGTGGACATGGGGGTTCTCGCTATATACGCTGTATTTACCTGCGCTATCTGCTTACTTGTACTTACATTGTTGTGCCATAAGCTCTTTGACAGAAGAAGTTTGATAACTTAAATGTCTATCATAATTCAACAAAAGATTTTGGACCTAGTTATGTATGATCCTAGCCCTCTGATATCCTCTTTCTCATTAAATACCCATTTTTACCAGGTCCGTAATATGAGGGTAGGAAGAAAACCGTGGAATAACCAAGACTTTCATACATTTTCACAGCTTTTTTGTTGTCGACTCTAACCTCAAGCTCCATAATTCTCACCCCAACATCCCTCATTCTCGTCTCCATCTCTTTCATCAAGGCTTTTCCTATCCCTTTTCCCTGGTATTCAGGGTGAACATTTATCGTATATACATAACCCTTCAGACCTCTTGCTTCAGCAGCCACAAAGCCCACAATTCTGCCATCTATCTCAGCCACTATGAATGCAACCCCCTTCCTTGATAGAAGTGATTCATAAGTCTCCCTGCTAAATCTCTCAGAGGGCTTAAAACAGAGCTCCTCTATCCTCATTATCTCATCTAAATCCTCTAGTCTTGCCCTCCTGAAGTTCACACTGTTAAGGAAGAACCCGAATTATATAAAGCTTCCTAGCCGGTCTAGGTTTTTCTTAAAGGATGGAGAACCAAAAAGATCCTTTATATGTACCCAATATCCCTCAAGGCCCTTAGAAACCTCCTAAGGGCAAGACCCCTGTGCGAGAACATATCTTTTCTCTCGCCAAGCTCTCCGAAAGTAAGGCCATCTGCTCCATCGGGCTCAAATATCGGATCAAATCCCCACCCGTCTCCTCTTTCCTCCTCAGAAATCCTTCCTCTCACAGTTCCCTCTATTAATATTTCCTTTCCCCCTATGAGTGCAGCTATGACCGATGTGAAATACGCCCTTCTGTTGCCAATGCCCTCCATCAGCTTGAGTATTCCCCTGCATCCTATTTTCTTAAATACATAGGAGGAATAAGGTCCTGGAAAACCTTTTAGGGCATCTATATATAGGCCAGAATCTTCCAAGAAGAAAGGATCCTTCACAATGCCTTTAAGCTCCCTAAGAGATTGAAGTGCAACCTCTCTGTTTGTGTCAGCCTGTACTTCCCTGTACTCCATTCTCTCCCATACTAGCTCTATGCCCTCAAGTATTCTTCTAGCTTCTTCAAACTTGCCTCTATTGCTCGTGACAAATCTCATCATGATATCACCCCTAAACTCTGTATCTTCCCCTCTTCTCTACTTCTCTCACCCTTTTCAGGACATCTTCGTAGCCAGACAGCATTGAATAACCTGAGAAGAAATCCTTTATAATTTCCTCTTTTTCAGGTACTGAGGCCTTTAGAGATTTAATTAGCACAAAAATATCTACAGCTCTATCCTCCAGACTCCTTGAGAATTCTCCAAGGCCGAAATCTATTATATATACCTTTCCCCCAACTATTATGTTAACAACAGTTAGATCATTGTGAACAACGCCGGAGTTGTGCATCTTTGCCACCTGCTCTCCTAGCTCTCTCATTACTCTCCCTTCACTCCCCTCATTCTCCTTTAGGAGGATATCCAGCCTTTTTCCCTCGATGAACTCCATTATCAGCTGATCTTCATGTACATCTATTACAGCGGGTGCATTGACCCCTCCCATTCTCGCTGTATGAATGAGTTTTGCCTCCTTTTTCGTTCTGTTTATCCTTAACTTTTCATCAAGTTCTCTTATTCTGTACCCTTTTCTTGGTCTGACCTTTCTTATGAGCTTTCTTCCCATCAGCTCCTCCAAGTATATGACTGCCTCTGCACCTGATGAGAGAAGCATGAGAATATATCCACAATATAAATATCCATATTGCTTGAGAAACTAAAGAAAGCGTGCAAGGATGCTCTAAGAAAAACAGCAGAGAAGATCATCTTCTCTTTTTATCAAATCCCCACTCCCCTCTCAAAGGAACAAATGCGACATCTGTCACATATCTTCTAGCAATTTCTCCACCTCTTTTTTCCACAACGAGAAGTTTCTGGGGGAAAACTCCGACCGGTATAACCATCTTTCCTCCGTCCTTTAGAAGATCTAAGAGAGGATATGGAACATCGGGTGCTGCTGCAGTTACTAGTATCCTGTCGGGTTTCTCCCTGAGTCTCAGTTTTACTCCATCGCATGCTATTACAGCAACTCTGTCCGAATATCCAGCCCTACTTAGGTTTCTCCAAGCAAAAATAGCGAGCTCCTTAACTATTTCTGTCGTTATAACCCTCCCCTCTCCCATTATCTCAGCTATCGTGGCGGCATGATATCCGCTTCCGGTTCCAATCTCGTAGACCAGCATTCCCTCTTTTAGATCCAGAAGTTCATCCATGAGGAATACCATATGAGGTGCGCTTATCGTCTGTCCATATCCTATAGATAGAGGCATATCCTCATATGCATATCTTCTCTCGCTTTCTGGAACAAAATCCTCTCTCTTAACCTTAAGAGCAGCATTTTTGACTCTCTCACTTCTTATTATTCCCTCTGCGACAAGGGATTCCACAAGCCTCCTCCTGGCTTCCTCCAGATTCATCATGTTTTTCTTCAACTTTAGGTTAAAACCTTATGGAGTTTACTGTGAGGTTTATGGGACATAGGAACATAACTGCCAAGCACAGAACAACATTGGAGATAACTAAGGATGAGGAGATAACTAGAAAAGCGGACTGTATAATAGGAGTTAGGGCTGATAAATCCGCATCAGACATCCCTGACTGGCTTAAATCACATCTTCTATCCGGAGGGTGTGTAGAAATAGAGCTTGTTATAGGGAGCTTTTTCATCAATATACATGGTTTTGGCTCCCCAAATCTTACTCTGAGAAGTAAAAAAGAAATTGTCATCAGGAAAAGTAGTTATATAGATGATAGAACGGTTGCAATAATGGCAGATAAAGCTGCTATTGACCTGCCTAGAGAGGCTGTAGATCTTCTGAGAAAAGATAATTTTTATGAGGCAAGAATAGTTCCAGTGTAGAGCTGAAACAGTTGAAAATATGCCGTGTCACCTCCGTTCTTCCTGTGAAACCAGAAAATGAGGAAATATGGTGATTTTCTCTGGCTTTTTATATACAATGCACATTTTTATTTCCCCTCCCCCAGAAAATATTGGGGATTGAGCTTGGAATACATATACACAAGGGAGGCGGGACACAGGCTGATAAAGGATAGAAGGATACTTCATGATTCATTTGTTCCAAGAAAGCTTCCCGGAAGGGAGGAGGAGATAAGGAAATTTTCATCTTTGCTGTCTCCTCTCTTGGGAAATGAGCCATCAGTTAACGTTGTTTTTCTTGGAAAACCCGGAACTGGAAAAACAGCCGTAGCTAAAAGGGTGATACAGGACTTCTCCGAGCTGTATCCCTCAGCCCCTATAAGATATATATACATAAATTGCTCTAGAGCCAACACATCTTACAGAGTTCTCTACAACCTGAACAAGGAGTTCGGCATGCTGATACCACCGAGCGGCTACCCCTATGACGAGCTATACAACAACTTTCTAGATGCCTTTAATAGAATGAGGAGTTGGCTTGTCCTGATACTTGATGAGGTAGATCTTCTTGTGAAAAGAGATGGAGATAGACTTCTCTACTCCCTTTCAAGGCTTGAGGGAGGAGAGAAGGGGATTATGATAGTCGGCATATCAAATGCACCTAACTTTTTAGATAGACTGGATCCAAGAACTCTGAGCAGCTTCAGTCCAGAAACTATAATATTCAGTCCATACAGAGCCCATCAGCTCTTTGATATATTGAAACAGAGGGCTGAGATGGGACTCCAAGAGGGAAGCTATGAGGATGGAGCTCTAAGCTTGATAGCTGCTAGAATAGCTGAGGAGAGCGGAGATGCAAGAAGAGCCATAGATGTCCTTAGAATGGCTGCAGAGCTTGCTGAGAGGGAGAATGCCCAAAAGATAAATGAAGAAATAGTTATGAGAGCATTCAAGCATGTAGATGAGGAGGAGGTCATGATAACAATAAGATCTCTCCCTCTTCATCACAAACTGGTTCTCCTAGCTGCTGCAAGACTATTGGCAAAGGGCGACCCGAGGCCAGGAACCGGAAAGGTCTACTATCAATACAAGAGGATAGTAAAAGATTACTTGGCAAAACCCCTGACAATGAGAAGGGTTAGCGGAATACTGAGGGAACTTGAATCCATGGGGTTGTTGGAGATAAAGATGGATTATGGCGGCTCGCATGGAAACACAAAGGTGATAGGGAGCCTTGTGATGCCCCCAGATGAGATGAACAGAATATTGGAGAAGATGGGATTCTCATGAGCTTTAATCGATGCTTTTTCTTTCAAGAAAAGAAGATTTAAATCCTCCTTGGAGAAATAGCATATGGAGGGACTTGTTGTAATAGGACCAGCTGGCTCAGGGAAATCCACCTTAATAGGAGCTCTGTCGAGATGGATGAGAAAGTTTTCAACGATTAAAATAGGGAAAATAAACATGGATCCTGGAGCGGATGTACTTCCTTACAAACCTGATTTTGACATCAGATCTATTGTTAGGGCTGAAGAGGTGATGAAAAATGAGAAGCTCGGTCCAAATGGTGCAATGGTGAGATCGATGGAGATAGTGGAGGAAAGGCTGGATGAGGTAATTGATTCCATTTTATCGTTGAATGCCGACTACTATCTAATAGATACTCCGGGCCAAATGGATGCGTTTGTCTTCAGAAGATCTGGGAGGGCCATAGTTGAGAAAATATCCTCCAAAATTAGAACTGCAGGGATATACCTATCCGATTGTGAAAGGGATGTGGAGGACTTTGTTACAGCCATTCTTATGGGAAAAATAGCTGAATTAAGACTCAACATAAGAGTAATACCTGTGTTAAACAAGATTGATTTGGGAGGAGAAGATTTAAGAAGCCTTTGGGAGAGGATAATGAGGGGAAATCTGAAAGCAGTTGAGATAGGAGGAGGGGTTGGGTCCGAAGCCCTTATGGAACTTATAAAATCAATCTCGCTATTCTCAATGCCGGTGGAAGTGATAGGAATATCTGCTTTGAGAATGGAGGGATTAGAACACCTTTTCTCAAAGCTTAACGAGGTCTGGTGCTCTTGTGGGGATATGACCTAGTTTTCCTAGGAGGGTTTTACGATGGATGAAAGGGATATAATAAGGGTAATGCTTTCTCATGACCTAAATCTGACACCCGACGCTTTAGATATCCTAAAGGGATTTTCTGAGGATCAACTTAACGAGATATTGGAAAGAATCTCTGAAAAGTTTCCAGATGCTGCTGTCATCACTAGGGAGATGATAGAGCCAGAAAGAGCAGAGAAATTTGAGGAGATGTTATCGATAGAGTTTCAGGCTTCAGCTAGTGCTGTAGAGGGGACGCTGGATGAGTTCCTAAGATACATGAGGGACAGATTTAGCAGGATTCAGGGGATAATACTCTCAAGAACAGGGCTGAAAGCAGTTGAGATAGCTGCTGCAAAGAGGATGAGCCAAGGAGAGAGCGTCACGATTGTTGGTATGGTAAGGGAAAAGAAAAAGACCAAGCAGGGAGGAGAAATGATGCTTATAGAGGATATCTCCGGAGAGATACCCTGTTTTTTGCAGAATGGAGCCATAAAGGAGAGGTATAACAGGGTTGTCAAGGATTCTGTTATCGCGGTAAATGGAACAATAACTAAAAATGGTGGGATAAATGTGAGAAATATAATATTTCCAGATATTCCACAGAGGGAGAGAAAGCCCGTGAGGATGGAGGGAAAGATAGCTTTCATAAGCGACATACATATCGGGAGCAAGTATTTCAACAGAAAAGCGTTCTCATCCTTTATAGAATGGGCCTCAAATGAGGATAATCTCAAGTATATAATTCTGTGTGGGGATTTGATCGATGGAGTTGGAGTATATCCGGGACAGGAAGCGGAGCTTGAGGCATCAAATGTGTGGGAACAGTATAAGATGGCATCAGAATTTCTATCTCGCATACCTAAAAGGATAAAGGTGATCTATATACCCGGAAATCACGAGCCAGTTAGGCAGTCCGAACCTCAACCTCCGGTTCCCGATAAGTACTCAGAGTTTCTTCCAGAGAATTTAATGAAGTTGAGCAACCCATCAACAATAGGAGTAGGGGGAATAAGAATAATGCTTTACCATGGAAGGAGCCTTAATGCCATGTTTAAGTATGTTCCGGGTATGCAACCAGTTAATTCGTCCTCGGTAGTGAGAGCTATGGAGACCTTATTGATGCTGAGACATCTTGCCCCGATCTATGGGGAACATCCAATAGCTCCTGGAAGCAGAGATGAACTTGTGATCGAGGAGGTGCCCGATGTATTGTGCATGGGCCATATACACGTGTATGGCATAGGTGAGTATAAAGGAGTAAAACTGATAAATCCTGGGACTTTTCAGGAGGAGACTCCTTACATAAGAAAGATGGGGATCGAGGTCACGCCCGGCACAGTCCCTGTCTTGGATCTAGGGACAATGAACGTCTCCCTAGAAAGGTTTTAAATTAAATTTTAAGTTATATAGCTCTATTTCTCTCTCTATTTTAATTCTCTACGTTTCTGTATGATATATGCCCAAGCGAATACAGTAGAGGAAAGAAGAGTTGAAAAGGAAGCTATTAAGAAGCTTGTTGGAATGCCAATAGCTTCAGCTAAGCTCCCGCCTATCCAGTAATATATTCCTGCTGATACAGAAGCTACCGTAGAGAGAGCCGATATAAGGGATGCCCTCATCTCCTGTGGAATAAGTTCATTTCTCCAAGCAGCTCCGGCAGGAGAGCCAATTCCTATACAGATTTCCAGTAGGAAGAATGAGAGAAGTGAAAGGAGGATACATCTCCCCAATGGAACTAAAGTAAGAGATCCCGATGCTAACAGCCCCATCAATATGGCAAGAAATCCGGGAGAGATCTTCCTCATTATTCTTCCAGCTAAATATGATGATAAACCCATTAAAGCCATTAATATGCTGTATATAAGCCCTAACATCTCCTTTTTCAGTCCAAATTCAACAAGAGTTGGCTGCCATGTAAGTATAAAGTGAGCAAACCATATTTGAGAGATTGAGTAAGCTATGAAGTATAGTTTTAGAGCTGCTGACGATGAGATGAACTTAAGGCTATCTCTCATTATCCCGATATATGAGATCTTCCTGTTTCCGTAGTTCTCATTGAGCAGGGATGAGAAAACTGCCTGACCGGCTGATAAGACAGCTGCAAAGAAGAATATCAATCTCATATCTTTCATTGCTAGCATCCAGCCGATCGGCCCTGATAGCAAGCTTCCAAGTGTGAAAAGGGAGTTTCCTGTGCTTAATATCCTTCTTATTTCTTTTTTGACGTTCTCGTTCTGAACATCTCCTATTTCGTCGACAAGCCAAGCCTCGAGAGTTCCACTAATCATTGATATCCCTATAGCACATAAAAAAGAGCCCATAAAGAGGAAGTGAATTATTCCGGTTGAAAATGCCAGATATCCAGCTGATAATCCGGAAAATCCAAGCATAAGGCATAGCCTTCTCCCCTTAATGTCGGCAAATCCACCAGTTGGAAAATCCAAAAAGGCTAGAGATAGAAAGAATATCAGCTGAAGAATGCCGACAGTCCCAAGATCTAGCCCAATAGAGAGAAAATATATCACGAAGTAGCTTCCATATACTCCTTCTGCTAATCCTGTGGAGAAAGAGATTATAAAATATTGTATATCCGGTCTTAAATCATAGGTCTTCATTACACTTTGGAAAATCTGCTACTCTTTATAATTTTTGTTGTTAAAAGTAGACACTTAAGCCAAACAAGAAAACTAATTATTAATTTAAATTAAGCATTTCTTAGGCTAAGGCTTCGATGATTTTCACCATTTTCCTTATCCACTCCTCATCCTTTGACTCCATGTAGACCCTTATCTTAGGTTCCGTTCCGCTCCTCCTGATGAGTATCCAAGAACTTCCTGATATGAACTTCACTCCATCCATCTCATCAATAAGGTCTATTCTCCCTAAAAGTCCCTCTTTTATTCCGCGAACTATCCTCTCATAATCTTTCTCTTTCCTGAGGGGCAAACTCAGCCTTTTCTGATGATAAACCGGTATCTCAGCCATCAAGGAGCTAAGAGACCCCCACTCATTCACTGCAGATAAAAGGAGAAGAGCTGCTCTGATTCCGTCAAAAAAAGGTCCCCATTTCGGATCCATTATCTTCCATGGCTCTGTGACAAAGTCTGCCCCTACCTCAAGGAGCTTAGAGTGAAGATCTCCCAATTTCCAAACTATAACCTCTCCTCCCTGCCTTTCCACCGCCTCCCTGAGCCCATTTCCCATGTCCACTGATGTTATCACCTTTTTAGCTCTGAGATACATTGCTATAATGCAGGAGATAACATACTGAGGAACAAATTTTCCATTTTTATCTATTACAGCTATTCTGTCGGCATCTCCATCCCATGCTATCCCCAAGTCTGCATTTTCCGATCTCACCACCTTTGAGAGATTCTCAAGGTTTTCCTCCGTCGGTTCCGGCCTTCTACCAGGAAAGAAGCCATCGACATTTGAATTTATCGATATAAGATTGATGTTAAAATCGTTCAGGATTTTTATTCCTATATATGAGGCTGTTCCGTTCGCTGGATCAACTGCGACCTTCAGCTCAGCTGGATTAAGCTTCTCATCCCTCTCTATATCCAGAATGTAATCTTCTTTTGCGTACCTTGGACTTATAATATTGCCTATCTCATCTCCTTTTATGTTAACTGACTCCATAATCTGCTCAAGAGCTATCTGCTCATCGTACAGGAGCTCCATCCCGTTGTTCCTGAACCCCTTTATCCCATTGTACTCAGGTGGATTGTGAGATGCTGTTATATAGATTCCAGGACTTTTCATAGCTGTGCATGCTTTCGCTATAACTGGATAGGGAACCATGCCCAGCGAACAAACATCAAGACCTCCCTGCATAACTCCAGCCATCGAGGCATATGCGAGAAGCTTGCTTGTCGTCCTACAATCCCATCCAATATTCACCATCTTGCTCAGGAACCTCTCCTTTGAGAGGAGAGAAAAGGAGTACCCAAAAACAAGAGATAACCTTGCATCTATTTCTCCAAATAAAGCTCTTATTCCGGCTGTGCCAAAGATCCTCCTAGACATCAGAAGAACAGGAAAGATTATGAGAAAAACCTTCATTATTCTTAAATGAAGATTTTTTACTGTTATAACTACTTATTTTGCATGCGACTCACAAGGAGGAAGTTCATTGCATCAGCACTGATCGGCATCTGCGCTGCTATTACGGCAAACGACTCATCATTTCCAGAGGTAAAGGAAGTGAAAGTGGATCTGGGATTTAACATGACCATGATGGTGATATCTGATCTTCACCTGCATGGATGGGGATGGAGAGAAGATATACTACATGATCTTCTGGTAAATACAGCCAAGAAGGCTGATATTGCTTTGATACTGGGAGATAGCTATGACAATAGCACGCCTGACCCAAGGTTAGTGAAAAAGATGCTGCAGGATATCGAAATACCGAAAGTGGGGGTTCTTGGAAACCATGAGCACTGGGCCAGCAACAAAATACCCTTATCTGAAGGAGTTAGGGTGTATGAAGAGGCTGGAGTGAAGCTTCTGACTAATAAAAGTGCTTATTTCAGGGGAGTAAGATTTGGAGGGGTAGATTGGTATGAAGATGAAGTAGGAATAGGAAGGGCCTACCTAGAGGATGTGGGAGAGGTAGACGTCCTTCTCTCCCATACTCCTGATATCATTGGGCTCTCCCCTAAGGCGAGGCTTGTTGTCTCCGGACATACACATGGAGGTCAGATCTGTATTCCTCTCTTGGGTCCTATCTGGACACCGAGTAAATATGGAAACAGGTTTGCAAGCGGGCTTTTCAACGTAAATGGGACTTACTTATATGTAAATAAGGGGCTGGGGGAGACCATTCTCCCAATTAGGTTTAACTGCAGGAGGGAGCTCACTTTAATTTATATTTAAAGAGGAGCTTTAGAGAATTGTGATAGATACTTTATCAATAAAGCAAAAATAGAATATATAGAAGAGATTCGAAATTTCTGTGAAAATTGTTGAATCTCCAAAAAAGAGATAGAAGGCTCTTTAAACCCAGTTGGAGTAGCTTGTCAGGAATCCATCTGAGCTAACTGTTTTCACATATCCACCGTGACTTGCTGATGATGTTATATGTAAGTAAGCTTGAGGAACATCTTTCTTCGTGACGCCCAGCACTGCGGACACTACTCTTGGATAGCTGAATGTGACAGCCACATAGAAGGAGTATGTGGAACCTTTCGTCACAGGTATATGTCTAGTGTCACCAGCAGGAGTGAGGTAATAGCTACCTCCCGATGGAAGCTGCCCATTCCAGCTTGAAGTACTGCGCGTATAGCTTCTTGGATCTGTTGATGTATCAACAGGACCCATGCACTCTGTATAAAGACCTTCTACCTCATATATAGCATAGTAATAATATATTTCAAATTTTAAGATATGGTTATATCTGCCAGAGAGCCAAGGGCTCTCTATACCACTGTCAAGCGTGACCTCTCCGTCTCCTGCATAGCCCCATGTGTTCGATCCATATGGCCTAGATTTTTTCTCTATAACTATTTTTGCGCCCGCTGGATAGCTATATGATGCATTTATGCTATCCCATGCGGCGAAGCTGAGAACCGTTGTGTATTGCCATGTGTACCAGACGCCAGTTGGAGGTGTCTGCTCGACTGAAGGCGCATCTCTCATCACAATTGTCACGCTTTTGTATGTTGCTGAACCGGAGAATGTCGGATCTATGACCACGCTTGCAACACCAACTTTTCTCAGCTCCTTATTTCCAGCAACTATATCTAGATTTATAGATTTATATACTTTGACAATCTTTCCTTCTATCTCCGCCACACCCACCTCCTTCATGGGAACCGAGATTACAGCCGTGACCATCCCAGGCCCGGATCCAGCCCATATCTTTCTCGCGCCATCAGGAGTTATCTCATATATGACAACACTTCCCTGCACCAGATTCCCCTTCTCATCCACCAGCTTTATCTCCAGTGTAACAGGGATGCTGTTAAAGACAAAGTTTACTGTGAACACTCCTACGACAGGAAGCATTAGAAGGACGAGGACAAGGGCAATGATCTTCTTCCTCGACCAACGCACCATCTTATACCACCGAGAGAAAGTTGGATCTTTTTCTTTATAAACTTTTAAAAGCATTCTTTTTTTTAGTTCAGCTTTAAGAGCTTTTTTGAGAAAGATCACAGGAGAATAATGTCATCCTGCTCCCTGTTCTCAACAGAAACCTAGCAGAGGAATTCTTGAGGGGAGGATAAAGATAAATAAAAATAATTTATTATATTAACAGGGAGTAGATACAAACAATATATAAGTGTTGCGCTTTTAGTTCGCACTTTTTTATTTTCATATAATTATATCTTCAATAAATTAGAGTTAAGTATAAACCTAAGTCTACTTTTAATGAAGTTTTCCCAAGCACAGGAAGATTGTCGCTTCAGAAAACCGCTGGAGATTTCTACACAGGCAGATATACCAAAACCATAGTGATCCATATTTTACTTAAGAGAACGCCGGGGGTGGGATTTGAACCCACGTGGCCCAGCGGGCCATCGGATCTCGAGTCCGACCCCCTACCTTGCCGAGCCCAACTCTCTGGCTAGGGCACCCCGGCTAGATTTTTCGATTTCTGTGACTTATAAATTTAGCTTCAAACTTCCATTAATG
>Ga0080004_1125884_pt1 | contig 37401 bp, 43 predicted proteins | sample WasSprMetagenome_FD_69207 | JGI IMG/M metagenome (GOLD analysis project Ga0080004, IMG submission 69207) | Sulfidic aquatic microbial communities from Washburn Spring, Yellowstone National Park, USA - WS (SPADES assembly) (version 2) | ecosystem: Environmental > Aquatic > Thermal springs > Hot...
TTTTTTCATCCCAAGTTCCATATTTGTTCTCGTATTCTGGCAAATATATCGTTCCCTTTTCTTCTTGAAACCATACATGATGGGGTTTTGATAAATCTTGAATCCAGGTAAAAGTTCCATTCTCATTTGCTAAAATCTCAATTCCGTTTTTGTAGCTGTCTTCGTATTTGTAGTATTTTTTGTTTGGTTGAAAACCCTTTAAAGTGAGAGCAGTTGCGGTAGCTTCTGTTGAAGAACTCAAAATCAAGCTTATCATTTTGGGGATAGATTCTAAACTCACTTCAATTTCCTTTTCACTAAAAGTGTTACATTCAAATATTTACTATCTTTGGTTTCAAAATATTTTCCTTTTCCTTGAATTCTTCCTGGGATTGAAGTTTTGGTAGGAAATTTTAGATTTTCAATATCTTTTGCTTGAGTTTGATTTTGAGGAAAATTTAAGAAAGGATTTGATAAAAATAAAGTTAACAGAATGAGAATTTTCAAGAAAGCTTTGAATGGTTTAGCTTTCATTTTGAATAAACACTTTCCTTTATATTATCAAAAATTCAAAATTAATTTTCAATTTCGATTCCAAACAAAGCAACTTGGACCCTTAATTTTTTGTCTCTTCTCAAAGAAAAGTATTTTTGTTCTTGGCAAAAAGTGCGCTCTTTTGATTGAAAAATGTGTTTTACTCCTAAGTTTTCCAATTTTTCTTTTACTACTTTTTTCAAATCTAAAAATATTTTCCCTTTCTTAAAAATAATTGCGCTTTTGTAATTTTTAAACTTTTTTAAAACGTCTTCTTTTATTTCGTAATGCTTTTTACAAATTCCAGGGCCCAAAAAAGCAAAAATCTCTTTTGGTTTTATTCCAAATTCTTTCATTTTCTTTACCCCTTCTTCTACGATTCCTTTTGCAATTCCTCACCAGCCACAATGTAAAAGGGAAATTACTCTTTTTTCTTTGTCCCACAAAAATACTGGCAAACAATCTCCAAAAGTCATTCCCAAAAAAATTCCTTTTTCTTTTGTAATTAATCCGTCAAAACCTTCAACGATTTTTCCTTTATCTTTTTTCGAAACTTTTTTTATTCTTTTTCCGTGGCACCCTTTAATAAAAATGACATTGTTTTTATCGATGCCAACTTTTTTTTAAAAATTTTTCTCTGTTTCTTTCTCCTTCTTTATCTTTAATTTTCATTGAACCGTCCTTTTTTGTAGAAAAAATGATTTTAAGTTTTTTAATTTTTCTCATTTTTTTTAAAAAACCTCTTGAAAAACAAAAAATTTTTATTATATTTATATTTAGAGATTTATATTTAGAGGTTTTGTCTCAAAAAATTTTGCTTTAAAGGTCGCAAAAATACAAAAAATTAAAATGAAAATTATTCCCTTAGCAGATTATATTTTACTTGAGCCGATAAAACAAGAAGAAAAAACAAAATCTGGAATTTTGTTGCCAGAATCTGCAGAAAAAGAAAGACCAGAACAAGGAAAAGTAATTGCGGTAGGGCCTGGAAGAAGGGATGAAAAAGGAAATTTAATTCCTGTTTCTGTCAAACCAGGACAAAAGGTTTTATTTAAAAAATACGGTCCTGACGAAATAAAGGTCGACAATAAAGAATATTTAATTTGTAAAGAAGAAGATATTTTAGCAGTCATTGAAGATTAAAAAACATGGCAGAAAAACAAATTTTATTTTCTGAACAAGCAAGAAGAAAATTGCTAAAAGGAATGGAAAAAGGTTATAAAGCAGTTAAAGCTACCTTGGGACCTAAAGCAAGGTATACTGTGCTAGATAAGGGTTTTGGAACACCAGATATTTCAGACGATGGCGTTTCGATTATAAAAGAAATAGAATTGGCAGATAAAGTTGATAATTTGGGAATTGAAATTTTAAAAGAAGTGGCTGAGAAAACTTCAGACAAAGCGGGAGATGGAACGACAACTTCGATGGTTTTGGCCTTTGAGATTGCAAAAGAAGGATTGAAAAACGTGGCTGCGGGAGCAGTTCCTTTGTTGTTGAAAAAGGGAATAGAAAAAGGTTTGGAAAATGTGATTGAGTTTTTAAAGAAAAATTCAAAAACGATTACAAAAAAAGAAGAAATAGCAAACGTAGCTCAGATTGCTTCTTTGGATCCTGAAATTGGAAAAATCATTGCTGAAACAATTTCTGAAGTAGGAAAAGATGGAGTAATTACTGTGGAAGAATCGAAAAAATTTGGTTTAGAAAGAGAGATTGTTAAAGGGTTGCAATTCGATAGAGGTTACGTTTCGCCTTACATGATTACAAATTTAGAAAAAATGGAAGCTGTTTTAGAAGAACCTTATATTTTAATCACCGACAAGAAAATTTCCTCTTTGAATGAAATTTTGCCGGTTTTAGAAAAAGTGGTTCAAACAGGAAAGAAAGATTTATTAATCATTGCGGACGAAGTAGAAGGAGATGCTTTAGCAACCTTGATTGTTAATAAAATTAGAGGGGTGCTAAATTGTGTTGCGGTAAAAGCTCCTGGGTTTGGTGACAGGAAAAAAGAAATGCTCCAAGATATTGCCATTGTTACTGGAGGACAAGTAATTTCAGAAGAATTGGGTTTTAAACTCGAAAACATAAAACTTGAACACTTAGGAAGAGCAAGAAGAGTGGTAATAGAGAAAGAGAGAACGACTATCGTTGAGGGTAAAGGAAATAAAGAAGAAATCGAAGCGAGAATAAAACAATTGAAAGAAGAGCTTCAAAGAACAGAATCAGAATTTGACAAAGAAAAATTACAAGAAAGAATAGCAAAATTGACTGGAGGAGTAGCAGTAATTAAAGTGGGGGCGGCAACAGAAATTGAGCAAAAGACAAAACAAAAAAAGACTGAAAACGCATTGAACGCAACAAGAGCTGCTATTGAAGAAGGAATTTTGCCAGGAGGGGGAACTGCTCTTTTAAAAGCTCAATCAGCTTTAGAAGAGTTGGAGAAAACCTTGGAAGGAGATGAAAGAACTGGAGTTTTAATTTTAAAGAAAGCTTTAGAAGCTCCGATAAGGCAGATTGCAGAAAACGCTGGTTTTGATAGCTCAATCGTGGTTCAAAAAGTAAGAGAGAATAAAGATTTTGCTTTCGGGTTTAACTCTTTAGCAGGAAAATTTGAAAATTTGTTGGAAGATGGAGTCATTGATGCTACAAAAGTAATAAGAACCGCTCTAGAGAATGCAGTTTCTGCAGCTTCAATGCTCTTTGTGACAGAGTGCGTGGTAGCAGAACTTCCAGAAAAGAAAAAGAAAGAAAGCGAAATTCCAGAAGAAGAATATTAAAGAATTTGAAAAATTTTTTTTCTTCAAAATCCTCCCCCCACAAAATTTTGGGGGGTTATTTATTCTTTCAAAACTTTTTTAAATTTTTTTTCTAAAACAGAAAGAAGTTCTAACAAAAGAGGATCATCTATTAATTCTTCTTTCTGCTCCCACCAAGGAGAAATGGCGAATTTGTTTCCTTCTTTTAAGTATTCAAGAGCTTGGATTAAATTTTCGAGTCTATCTAGTTGTTTTAAAAATCTTCCTTCTTTTGTTATTCCTTTTTCGTATTCCAACCATAAATTAATCATTTCCTTTTGAAAATGTTTTGGAAGAAAAGATAAAACTTTTTTTAACCCTTTTAATTCTTTTTTGAATTTTTCTTTTGCAAATTTTATTTTCTCTTTTTGAGGGAATTTTGGCCAAATTTTTAAAAGATTCTCAAGATCTTTTTGGTTTTTAATTTTTTTTAACAAGGGATCGTAAGGAGTAGTGTCTCCTGCTTCAACTTCACAAAGATCATGAACTAAAGCCATTTTTACGATTTTAGTTGTATTTAAATTTTTTAAAGTTGATAAAATCCAAGCTAAAATTGCGGTTCTAAAAGTGTGGTCTGCTATTGACTCAGGATTTTTTACCTTTCTCATTACCCATCCCTTTCTTTTTATTTTCTTTAATTTCCCTATTTCGATTACAAAATTTAAAATTTTTTCAAGTTCTTTTTTTATTTTTTCTTTTTTCATTAAAAACATTGTAGCAAAAAATAAAAAACAAATCTATTGAATTTTAGTTTAAATTTGGTATAAAATTTTTTAATGAAAGTAAAAGAAATTTTTGATTTAGCAATAAAAATGGGAATTGAAGCCGATTTTAGAGGTAAAGAAGGAGTGGAAAAATTTTTAGATCGCAAAAGAAAAAAATATCAAAAATTGAGCGAAAAAGAAAAAGAAATTTTTGATCTTGAGGCTTTAGAAAATCCTTATTTGGATTCGAGAATTTATCACGTTGCGGAAGACAAAGAAATTAAAAAAGTCTTAGTAGGAATTTCGATCGAAGTTGAAGAATTGCTTTTGGCAAAAGAATTAAGAAACGTTGACCTTGTGATTTCGCACCATCCTTTAGGAAAAGGTTTGGCAAATTTGGCTGATGTAATGGAATTGCAGTGCGACGTTTTAAATTATTATGGAGTTCCAATTAATATTGCTGAAAATTTAATGAAAGAAAGAATAGATGAGGTAGCGAGAGGAGTTCATGCAATACTTCATGAAAAAACAGTTCAGGGTGCAAAACTTTTGGGAATTAATTTAATGAATGTTCATACTCCTTGCGATAATTTAGTGGCAAAGTTTTTAAAAGATTTAATCGAAAAGGAAAATCCTGAAACTTTGGGAGAACTTTATGATTTGATTTTGGAAATTCCAGAATATAAAGAAGCAGCAAAATTGGGTTCGGGTCCCAAAATTACTGTAGGGTCAAGAGAAAACAGATGCGGAAAGATTGCTTTAGTAGAAATTACAGGCGGAACAGAAGGTTCCCCAAAACTTTATGAAAAAATGGCAATTGCAGGAATTGGAACTGTAGTTTCGATGCATCAATCGCAAGAACATTGGAAATCAGCAAAAGAATCTCACATTAACGTTTTGGTAGCAGGTCATTGTCCTTCAGATTCTTTGGGAATGAATTTATTTTTAGATGAATTAGAAAAAAGAGGAATTGAAATTATACCTTGCGGAGGACTGATTCGAGTTTCAAGAGTGAGATAGTTTTAAAAAGGAAAAATTTTTATTTTTTTGAAAGAGTGGGGTGAAATTTCTTTTAAAATTCTCAAAGAAAAAATCGCAGACAAAAAAGTAAAAATTCCTACTAAAACAAAAACAGTTTTGAAACCAAAAGTGTAAGCTATCGTTCCTCCCAACAAAACCGCCGAACCTCCGATTAAGTTTGCCAAGGAGATATCAAAAGAATAAGCAGTACCTTCTTTTTCTTTTGGAAGAGATCTTAAATAAATTCCATAATATCCTGCGTAATACATTGCGGTGGCAATTCCTTGGAAAAATTGCAAAAAGAAAAGGTGAAGAGGGTAGCGTACAAAAAGATACAAAAAGCTACAAAAAGACAAAAACAAAAGTCCATAAAACAAAGACCAAAATTCATCTTCTTGTCCTTTTTTTGAATCTAAAAGAGAAGCACTTAAAAATCGAAAAACAGAAAAAGTAATAGAAAAAATGGCAACAGCTACTCCGGCGGTCGCTACGTTTGCGTCCTCAATTTTCTCTACAATAAACACTGAAAAAATAGGATTGATTAAACTCCATCCTGCCCAAAAAATAAAATTCGTAAAAATTAAGCTTTTAATTAATTTGTGAGTTTTTAAAAAATCAAGATTTTTTTTCAAAAAATTCACCATATTTTTTTAATTTTACCATTTTGCAGAATGAATTTTCAAATGAAAACCTAACCTATTGACTACAATATGCAAAAAGAAAGTAGCAAAAAAAAGAAAGAGCCAAACTTCAAATTTTACTGGAAATTTAAAAAGATAAAGAAAAAATGCGCAACCTAAAACATAGTTTGTTTGATCAAAAGGCAAAAAAGGGGTTCCTTCTTTTAAATTTAATCTTCTTTTTATGAAAGCAAAAAACAAATCGCCAAAAACAACTCCAAAAGAAAAAACTGTCGCAAATAAAAAAATGTTAATTTTTGAGTAATCTATTAGAGAAATTTTTTTAAAAAATTCGACTTCAAACAAAACCCTTTGTAATAGAACAAAGAAAAAAGAAACTAAAAAAGCGAAAAGTGCTCCTCTTAAAGTTTTATGAGAACCTAAAAAAGGTTTTTTATCAAAAAATTTTGAATTTCTATCGATCGGGAATGCTAAAAAATTAAAAATTCCCAATTTCTTTAAAATCGGTGGGGTCATGTTGGCAAAGTAAGCAGGTAAAAAAAAGTAAAGGCAAGAAATTAAAAATTTAAAATCCATAAATTTTTAACAAAAATCTGAAATTGCGTTTTCAAAATGAAAAATTTGAGGCTCTTTTCCTTCTCTCAAAATTATCGAAATTACATCTATTTGCCATTTACAATCTAAAGGAATTTTGTTTTTAATTAACCAGCTTTGTGCAGATAAAATTAATTTTTTTCTCTTTGAGAAGTTTATTTTTTCCTCCGGTAAAATATCAGTTTTTGGATCTTTAAGAGTTTTCACTTCTACAAAACAAAATGTATCATCTTTTTTGGCTACAATATCTAACTCTCCTTTTTGAAAAGATCCTAAAATTTTGAAAACACAATTTCTATCTAAAATTTTGTATCCCTTTTTCCTTAAAAACTCAACCGCAATTTCTTCTCCTTTTTTCCCAATTTCTTTTGTCACTTTTTATTCTTTTATTTCGATCGCTCCTCCAGGACAACCTTCTTTAGCTTCTTTTATTTGTTCTTTGTACTCTAAAAAATTAACTCCTTCTTTTACCTTTGATTTTCCGTCATTTCCCAATTCAAAAACTTCAGGACAAACTGAAACACAATATCCGCAACCAATACATTTTTCTTTGTTGATTTCCACTTTCATTTTGAGTTTAAAATTTTTCTTTTAAAAATCGACCTTTCCTTTAATTAATTTTACCAGAATTTAAATTAATTTTACCTTTACAATTTTTGAAATTTCAGAATCCAAAGTTCTCAAGTGATTTTTATTTAATTTATGAATGTCGTTTTCACCGCAAACTTTAGTCATAGTCAAAAACTTTAACTTTTTTGTTTTTTGATTTCTTCGATCAATTTTTTTACGATTTTTTTTGGGTCAGTCTCATAAATTATTCTTTTTATTCCTCGATAAGGACCCGTGACAATTTTTTTGATTTTGTCAGCAGTGCCTCCAGTGCCCTCTAAAACCCCGATCGGTCTTTGAATTTCAAAAGCGGTCGCAAATTCGTGCAAAGTTCCCATTCTTCCACAAACAATAATTACTCCGTCCCCAGATTTTGTCATCATTACATTCCTTCCTACATAATCTGCACCAGTGTAAACTATGACGTCAAAAACATCGACTGGAAGTTTATAAACTTTCAAATGTTCTCTTTCAGAAGAGGCGGGAGAAAAACCGATTGAAATTCCTCCTTCTTCTTTGCACCCTACAGCTGCCCAATAAGGAACTCCGGTGGTAGCTCCGGTAATTAAAACGCAATTTTGCCTTGCAATTTCCCTTCCTACTTCCTTTGCAATTTCGATTATGTTTTTACAACAATGAGAAATTTCAGCTGCGCCAGAAACGATAATTTTTAATTGGTTTGGGATTTTTTTGGCAATTTTTTTGTCCATTTTAACTTTTAACAATTTTTTAAATTCTAAAAAATTTTAAGGAAAATATCAAGGAAATTTTGTAAAATTAAATTAATGAAAAAATTACTTATTCTTTTTTTAATTTTGGGTGTAGTTTTCCCTTTTTTTTCTTTTTCAGCTGGAAGTTACAGGGTTGTAAAAATGAAAGAAGATCCTGAAACAGGGAACGAAGAAGTAGAATACGAATTTGAAGTAGAATATCAGGGTTTAATTCCTTGCGGAAAATGTTTGGATGTGAAGAGCGGAAATCCAGAATATCAAGACGTAGAATTGCAAAGGTGCGGAGCAAACAAAAAATTTATTCCTTGTCAAATTTGCCATATTTTTATTTTGATTTCTGAAGTAATAAAATTTTTCTATTCTGAGCTTTTATGGCCTCTTTTGGGGGTTTTAATTACCATGCTGGGGTTTTTGCTTTTGCTTTCTGAAATTCATCCCATCGTTTTTACTGGACAAGGAAACGTATTTTTTGCCATAGAAAAAATAAAAGAAGGAATAAAATTGACAGCTTTTTCTTTCTTCTTTCTTTTAGCTTTGTGGTTTTTGTTAAATTTATTTTTTACCGTAATGGGAGTGGCAGAATGGACTGGTTTGAAAGATTGGTTTAAAATTTCTTGTACTATAAAAGAACTTCCTTTGGCACCCCAAGAGTTTCCTGTACAGCCTCCCACACCACCGCCTCCTCCACCTCCACCACCTCCACCCGGTACTTTGGGATGTCCAGTTAATGGAGGAAGTATTACCTCGCCTTTTGTATGCAGGCGTCACCCAACGCATAATTGCTGGAGAATGCACAATGGAATTGATATAATATCTGGCGATAGAACTATTTATGCGGTTAATAGCGGCGAAGTAGTTGCCGCTGGAAATATGGGAGATTGTGGTATAGGGGTAAAAATCAAACACGATGATGGATACACTAGTGTGTATTGTCATTTAGCATCTACAAATGTGAGTCCTGGTCAAAAAGTAGAACGAGGAACGCAAATTGGAATAATGGATAATACGGGAGCGAGCAGTGGCGACCATTTACATTTTGGAGTAATGGATTCACAAGGAAATTATCAAAACCCAGAAAGTTTTATTGCAAATTGCAATTATTCAAAAAATTATAACCAGAATTCACCAAATTATGATTGGTCGGGTGAAAAATGTAGAAATCCCGATACAAGATGTAAATAAAAAATTAAAAATATGGTTAATAGAAAAATTTTAAGTTTAATTCTTTTAGCAATAGGGCTTTCAATTCTTTTTTCATTTTTCTACTTTTCTTTTTTCAAACCAAAAGTTCCTACAATTTCCCAAAAAGCAAGAAATTTTTATTTGGAAGAAATGATTGGTCCTCCAGAAGACGCAGAAAAAATTTTTTCCCAAAAATATACCTTGCCAGTTTCCATTGCCAGTAAAAAATTTAAAAACGACCTCAAAAAAGCTCAAGAAATTTTACCCTTTAAAATTTTAATTCCGAGAGGAAAAAAATATTTTGCAATAAGTGTTTTAAGTTTTTCTGGAAAAGAAAAAGGAACTGAAAAATTTTTTGGCGCTTTTTTGACAGAAAAAGGAGCCTTTAGAATTTTTGTCGACCCAGGGTTTTCTGAAATTAACCCTCAATCAGTTTTTCCTCAAAAACCAGAAGAGTTTAATTTTAAAGGAAGAAAAATTTATTTTTGGGATTTTGGAGAGTCAAAACTAATTTTGTTTGAAAAAAAGGAAATCGAAGGAAAAAAGTATCCTTACTTTTTGGATTCGCCAGAACTATCAAAAGAAGAGCTTTTGAAAATTTTGGGAGATATTTTTAAATAAAATTAAAATTTTATTCGATCGGTTCTCTGTAAATGTCTCTTTTTCTTTCTTCTGTTTTTTTCTCTTCTTCGATAAAATAGCTTTCTTCTGGTTTTATCGGTTTTTCAAATTCTATTTCGTATAGCTCTTCTAAACTCTCTTTCACTGGAAACAAAATCAACCTTGAAATTTCAAAGGCAATTTTTTTTGCGGTTTCAAAATCAACTCCCAATTCATCTTCAATTTCAAAATCCAATTTTTGAGGGGGCAAAAGCCCCAAAAGAACGTATCCTACCAACTCTGCCAACTTTCCTCCTCCTTCATCTTCCAAATTATAATCTTTTGCAATCCTTCCGATAATTTCTGCGGTTCTTTCTGACCACAAAGCTTCTTTAAGGTCTGGTCGCAATTTTTCATATAAAGCTCTTATTTCTTTTGGGTCGTATTTTTTCATTAAAAAATTTTAAACGTTTCAAAAATCAAAGTCAAATTTCAATTTTTTCAAAAAATTTTTTAAAATTAAAAATGCAAAAAATAAACCCTCAAGTTTTTAGAGCTTACGACATTCGAGGAATTTACAAGAAAGATATTGATGAGAATCTTTTCAGAAAGATTGGTTTTGTTTTGGGGAAAAAAGGAAAAAAATTTTTGGTTGGTTATGACATTAGGGAAAGCTCTGAAAGTTTGGCTTTAGCTTTGATTGAAGGTTTAACTTTGAAAAATTCAAAAGTTTATTTTGCGGGAAAAGTTCCTTTTGGGCTTTGCTTTTTTTCTGGAAGTTTTTTGAAAGTTTCAAAAACTCTTTTTGTTACGGCTTCCCATTTACCCCCAGAATGGAACGGATTAAAAATTAATTTTGGAGACGGAGAACCAATTTCATCAAAAGAGATTCAAAAAATTAAAAATGAAGTTTTAAAAATTAAAAAAATTAATCCTCCAAAAAAAATTTTCTTTGCAAAAGTTGATCTCGAGAAAGAATATATTGAAACTCTTTCTAAATTTTTTCCTGAATTAAAGAAAAAACCTTTAAAAGCGGTAGTAGATTGTGGAAACGGAAGTTTGTCTCTTTTGGCTCCAAAAATTTTCAAAAGTTTTGATTTTAAAGTGATAGAGCTATTTTCTGAACCTGACCCTTCTTTTCCAAACAGGCCTTCAGAGCCAACTTTTGAGGCAACGAAAGCTTTGAGAGAAAAAATTAAAAGAGAGAAAGCAGATTTTGGAGTAGCTTTTGATGGTGACGGAGACAGGGCGGTAATTGTCGATGATAAAGGAAATTATTTGAGCGGAAACGAAATTGGAACGATTTTAGCGAAAGAAATTTTAAAAGAAGAAAAAAATAAAAAAGTGGTAAAAACTGTAGCGACAACAATGAGAATTGATGAAGAAGTAAAAAAAGAAAAAGGAAAATTAATCGAAGTTCCAGTGGGTCACACTTTTGTCATTAAAACAGTAAAAAAAGAAAAAGCTATTTTTGGAATCGAAGAATCAGGGCACGCAGTCATGCCAAATTACTTTTTGTTTGACGATGCAATTTTAGTTCCTTTGAAAATAGCTCAAATTTTAATCAAAAAAAGAAAAAAGCTTTCTGAGATCGTAGAAAAAACCAAATTTTATTTTACAGAGACTCTTTCTTTTCTTTGTCCAGACGAGAAAAAGTTTAATGTAATAAAAAAATTGGCAAAGATTTTAAAAAGAAAATACAAAAAAGTGAGCACTTTAGATGGTGTAAAAATATATTTTGATTTTGGCTGGGTTTTGTTTAGAGCTTCGAATACTTCCCCAAAGATTAAAGTTTACTTCGAAGCAAAAACAAAAGAAAAATTGGAGAGTTTAAAAGAAATTTTCTCAAAAGAGATTGAAAAATGCACAAAGCAGTAATTTTGGCAGCAGGAGAAAGTTCAAGATTTTGGCCTTTGAATTTTCGTCACAAATCCCTTTTTTATTTGATGGGAAAACCTTTAATTTGGTGGACGCTAAGAGGTTTGGAAAAAGAAAAAATTAAAGAAGTTTTTATAGTTCAATCTCCAAAAAAAGACGTAGAGAAAGAGCTAAAAAAATTTAAATTCAAATTAAAAATTAATTTTTTAATTCAAAAAAGGCCTTTAGGAACGGGAAACGCTCTTTATTTAACAAGAAATTATTTGAAAGAGCCCTTTTTTGTTTTGAACGGAGATGTGGTTTGTTCTCAAGAAGTAATAAATGAAATGAAAAAATCTCTCAAAAATTTAAAGAAAAACGAAGGCTTAATTTTTGGCCAAGAAACTCAAACTCCCTCTCTTTTTGGAATGATAAAAGAAAAAAACGGAAAAATTTTAGAAATTGTTGAAAAACCAAAGGTTTGGAGAGAAAAAAGAAAAATTAAAGTTTCCGGAATTTATTATTTAACGCCAAAAATTTTTTATTATTACGAAAAAGTTAAAAAAGGCCAAACAGATTTTGAGTTAGCTTTAAATTTGTTTGCAAAAAAAGAAGGATTAAAATTAGCTCTCTCAAGAAAGAAAGAAGATGAACTCCCTACTTTTTTAAAATATTCTTGGCATTTGTTTAAAATCAGAGATTATCTTTTTCAAAATTTTCTAAAAGAGAAAATCGAAGAGAATGTTAAAATTTCAAAAAATGTTATCTTGGAAGGTAAGATTTTTATTGGCAAAGGAACAAAAATTTTTGAAAACGCCACTATCAAAGGGCCTTGCTACATTGGAGAAAATTGTACCCTAGGAAGTTATACTTTAGTGAGAGAAAAATGCAATTTTGAAGAAAACTGTAGTGTTGGAGCTTTTTGTGAAACAAAAAACGTTATTTTTCAAAAAAATTCTACTACGCATTCAGGATATTTGGGAGATTCGATTTTGGGAAGTGAAGTTAAAATTGGAGCTGGAATAATTACTTCAAACATAAGATTGGATAGAAAAGAGATTTTTGTTGAGATTAAAGGGAAAAAAGTTAACACAAATTTGGATCATTTTGGTACAGTCATTGGAGATTTCACAGTTTTGGGCTCTAATGTAAACATTATGCCAGGGAAATTGATTGGCTCCTTTTGTACAATTTATCCGAATTCTTTAATTTTAGAAAATGTTAAAGAAAAAACCATCTTCAAAAATAAAAATTTTGGGAATTGAAACTTCTTGCGATGAAACAGGAATTGCAATTTTGGAAGTTGAAAAGGGGAAATTCAAAATTAAAGAAAATTTAGTCGCTTCTCAGGCAAAACTTCACGCAAAATACGGAGGAGTTTATCCTAATTTGGCAAAAAGAGAGCATCAAAAAAATTTGCCAAAGCTTTTTTCCTTGATAGAAAAATCTCTTTTAAAATCTCCTCCAGATTTAATCGGAGTTACTGTAGGGCCAGGATTGGACCCTTGTTTGTGGCAAGGAATTGAATTTGCAAAAAAAATCGCAAAAGAATTTAATTCTCCTTTAGTTTGTGCGGATCATTTAATAGGGCACTTGTTAGCGAACTTTTTAGATTTTTCGATTGAAAAAGCAAAAAAATTTCATCCTGCTTTGGGGCTTTTGGTTTCTGGGGGACATACTCAATTAGTTTTAATGGAGAAATTTTTGAAATTTAAAGTTTTGGGGGAAACGAGAGACGATGCTGCAGGAGAATGTTTTGACAAGTGCGCCAGAATTTTAGGGCTTTCTTATCCGGGAGGACCTGAAATAGAAAAATTAGCAAAAAAATTTCCAGAAATTTCATCAAAAATTCCAAAGAATTTAAAAAATTTGAAATTGCCCCGGCCAATGATCAACCAAAAAAATTACGATTTCTCTTTTGCAGGATTAAAAACCGCAGTTTTGTATGATTTCATGAAAAGGCCAAAAAAAGAAAGAGAAAGTGAAATTTATAAAATTTTAATGGCAAAAGAAATTCAGTCTGCGGTTTTCGATGTTTTAATCGAAAAAACAAAAAGGGCTCAAAAAGAATTCAAAATAAAAAAACTCTTTTTTGGCGGAGGAGTTTTGGCAAACGAAACTTTAAGAAAAAGAATAAAAAAAGAATTTAAAAAATGCCAGGTATTAATTCCAAAAAAAGAGTTTTGTTTAGATAATGGGTTATTACCCGCAACTTTTGCCTTCTTTTATTCTTATCAAAAAACCACAGACCTTGAAAAAATAAAATCTTCACCAAATCTTAGTTTTTAACAAAAATTTAAAATTTTACATTTTCTCTGGAGCAGAAATTCCCATTAAATCTAAAACGCTTTTTAAAACGATTTTTGTCGCTAAAATTAAACTTACTCTGGCTTCCATCAAATTTTTATTTTCTGTTAAAACTTTACACTCTTGATAAAACTGATGAAACAAACTTGCTAAATCTAAAGCGTACTGGGGAATTCTTTGTAATTGATAGTCTTTTGCGCAATCTCCTATAATTTCTGGAAATTTTATTAACTGCTTTATTAATTCCAATTCTGCGGGATGGTTTAAAAGGTTCAGATTTTTCTCTATCTTTTTGATTTTTGATTTTTGATTTTTGCCCTGAACCGGTGCGAAGCACGATTCAGGGCAACCCCGCACCGTGCTTTGCTCTGGTGCGGGGTTGATTTTTTTTAAAATACTACAAATTCTTGCGTGGGCATACTGAATGTAATAAACTGGGTTTTTTTCAGATTGTTCTTTTGCCAAGTCCAAATCAAATTCCATTTGAGTAGATAATGATTTTGTCAAATAAAAAAACCTTGCTACATCCAAACCTACTTCATCGATTAGTTGTTGTAAAGTGATAATTTCTCCTTTTCTTTTTGAAAATTTTTTTCCACCTTTCAATGTTACAATTTGAGAAATTAAAATTTCGAAATCTCCTTTGTATCCTAAAATTTTTGCCAAAATTTTCATTCTTTTTACGTGCACTTGATGGTCAGCCCCCCAAATGTTAATGATTTTTTTAAATTTTCGCTCAAATTTAAATTTATGATAGGCAATGTCAGACAAAAAATAACTCGGTGTTCCATCTTTCCTCATTAAAACTTCATCTTTTTCTGCCCCAAATTGTGAAAGTTTCAACCAAATCGCCCCATCTTTCTCGTAAGTTAATCCTTTCTTTTTTAACCATTCAAAAATTTTTTCTATTTTTCCTTCTTCGTACAATTTTTGCTCTGAAACAAAATTATCAAACTTAATTTTTAATTTTTCCTCAATAAATTTTTTGTTTTGTTTTTGAATTTCTTGAGCTAGTAAATGCCCTGCTTCTCCTTCGTTTTTAATTTTTTTCAATTTAGTTTTTAGTTTTGAGATTTGAGATTTAAGTTCTTCTGTTAAATATGCATTTCCTTTCCCTAAAGCAGTTTGACCCAAAATTCTAATTTGAGTGTTAAATTTTCCGTTGTTAATGAAATATTCTTTCTCAACTTTATACCCTGCTTTTTCTAAAACCTTAGCTAATAAATCTCCAAAAAAAGCGGACCTTCCGTGTCCAACGTGGAGAGGACCTGTGGGATTCGCTGAAATAAACTCAACTTGGACTTTTTGATTTTTCCCAATTTTTAATTTCCCAAAATTTTCTCTTTCTTTTAAAATTTCTAAAACTTTTTTTTGCAAAAATTCTTTTTTGAGAAAAAAATTAATAAACCCTGGTTTAACTATTTCGATTTTTTCAAAGAAATTAACTTTGCTTTTTGAAATTTGATTTTTGATTTTTTCTCCAATTTCAACTGGATTTTTTTTTAAAACTTTTGCCAAAATCAAAGCTAAATTAGTAGAATAATCTCCAAAATTTTTGTTCTTTGGGTATTCAATCTCAAATTTTTCAATTTCAATTTTTCCGAAAACTTTTTTTACAGCTTTTTGGATTAATTCCAAAATTTTCTTTTTTACCATCAATTTTATTTTATATTTTTTTCGAATAAAAGAAAAGAATTAAATTTAAAAATTTTACAATTTCTTGTACAAAAAATTTACTCTTGAAACTCTTGAAAAAAATTTTAAATTTGTTATATTTTTAACAATTTTTTAAAAATTAAATTGTTCGAATAAAAACTGATCGCAAAGAAAAGAATTTTTTATAAAATTGGTTGGTCGCTTTTTTTTCCTCTTTGTTTTTCCTCTCTTTTGAGAGGGAAGCTACTGGGAATAAAAACCTCCTGGGTGTAAGCGGCCAATTTATAAAAAATATTATGAAAAAAACAAAGAGGTCCTTATGGGCCAAGACAAAACCAAAAAAACAAAAATCATTAGGTATCCATTTGATCGCAGATTTTTGGGGTGGAGAAATTATAGAAAATCCAAAAGAATTGGAGAAAATTTTTGTTGAGGCGGCAAAAAGAAGCGGGAATATTCCTTTAAAATTCTCTTATCATAAATTCAATCCTCATGGGTTAACTGGGGTTTTATTATTGGCAGAATCTCATATTTCCTTTCACTCTTGGCCAGAGTTTAAATATTTGGCTTTGGATGTTTTTAGTTGTGGCAAAAATGCTCAACCTGAAAAAGCATTGAGATATTTAAAAAAAGTTTTTAAGCCAAAGAAAATAAAAATTTTTTTATTTAAAAGAGGAAAACTAAATTAATTTAAAAATTAAAAAACTTCAGATTAAACATGGAAAAAATCTTTTATGGTAGAAAATGGTTTTTTGAAGATTTTTTACCAGGAGAACCTCAAAAATCGACTTGGGGGTTTTTAATAGAAAGAAAAATTTATTCTGAAAAAAGTAAATTTCAGAAAATTGAGATTTTCGAAAACTCGGAATTGGGAAGAATTTTGGTTTTAGATGGAAAGATCCAGCTATCAACAAAGTATGAATTTATTTATCATGAAATGCTAGTCCATCCTGCAATGCTTTGTTATAATGAAAAACCAGACAGGATTTTAATAATAGGAGGAGGAGATGGCGGAGCTTTAAGAGAAGTAATCAAATACCCAGTAAAAGAAATTTTTTTAATAGACATTGATAAAAAAGTAATTCAAGTTTCCCAAAAATATTTACCATCAGTATCAAAAGAAGCTTTCAAAGATAAAAGAGTAAAAATTTTTTTTGAAGATGCTTTTAAATTTTTAGATAATTATTATGAATTTTTTGATATCATAATTGATGATTTAACTGACCCTTCTGGTCCTTCCTTGCCTTTGTGGGGGGAAATTTTTTATAAAAAAATTTTAAGAGCCCTTAAAAAAAACGGAATTACTTCAATTCAAGCTGGATACTTAAAAGAAAAGCTTTCGATTAATTTAAGAGAAAAAATGAAAAATATTTTTAAAAACTATGTTTTGCACAAAGCTTTTGTGGATTGTTTTCCATTAGATGAACATGTTTTTTTTGTTGGAGCAAAAAGCTTTAATTTTGATAAAATTACTTTAATAAAAATTCAAAAAAGATTTAAAAAGTTAAACCTAAAAACAAGATATTATAATCCTCAAATTCATTTTTGTTCAAAACTATAAAAAACTTTTTATTCTTTTTATTAATGGATCTCCAAGAAAAAACGGAAAAGTTGTTAGATATTTAAAGTAAGTAATGAAAGGAGTCAAAAAAGAAAAAGCAAATGTTGAATTGATTCATTTGATAGATTTTAAAATCTTGCCTTACTTGGGATGTTATTCAAATTCTCAAAAAGAATGCATTTTTCCTTGTAAACAAAAAGATGATATGGAAAAATTGTTCCTCTTTTATTAAAAGCTCAGGGGATCGTTTTGGGTTTACCTTCTTTTATTGGTTTTTGGTATCGGGTTTGATAAAAAATTTTATCGATAGATTAACTTCTCTTGAAAATAACGGTTATTTGTTAGATAGAGAAAATTTTCGTTGCAGTTACGAGCGTTGAAGAATCGAGAGAAGATGAGGTTTCACTATTTAATTTTTGTTTTTAACGAAACGGGATGTATTATTCCTCCTTTTGCAACTCCATTTTTTAACGAAAAAGAGGAAGGAACTTGGCAAAAGAAAGAATTAGAAATTTTAGGAAGGAATACTGTAAGAATAGCCAAGGTAATAAAAAAGCAAAACTTCTTTAAAAAGGTTAAATTTTGATATTGACAAAAAATTTTTAATTTTATAACATTCTAAAAAAATTTAAATGGTTCCAAGATATTTCTTTTTGACCAAAGGATTAGGCATTCATAAAGATTATTTACAATCTTTTGAATTAGCTTTGGAAAAAGCTGGCATTTCAAAATTTAATTTAGTTTCAGTATCCTCCATTTTACCGCCAAATTGCAAAAGAATTCCGAGAGAAAAAGCTTTAAAACTTTTGAGACCTGGGCAAATCGTTTTTACTGTTTTATCCAGAAATGCTACTCAAGAGCCCAGCAGATTGATTGCAGCTTCGATAGGTTGCGCAATTCCAGCAGATAAAAATCAATACGGTTTCATTGCAGAACATCATTCTTTTGGTGAAACTCAAAAGAAAGCAGGAGAATACGCTGAAGATTTGGCAGCCTCGATGTTAGCTTCAACTTTAGGGATTTCTTTTGAACCTGAGTCAGCTTGGGATGAAAAACGAAAAGTTTTCAAAATGTCAGGGAAAATTGTTTACACAAACAATATCACTCAAACCGCTCAAGGTCATAAAAACGGTCTTTGGACCTGTGTAATAGCAGCTGCAGTTTTTGTTTTATAAAATAAAACCAATGAAAAAAGGAAAATATCTTTCAAAAAAATTAAAAACGATTGAGGTTGAAAAAAGGAAAAGTGTTTCGCAACTTTTAAAAGAAATGGAAAAGACAGGATTTCAAGGAAGGAAATTGGGCGAAACTGTTGAAGTATTTGAAAGAATGATTAAAGATAAAAACACTACTATTTTTTTGGGTTTTGCAGGTTCAATGTCAACCACCGGTCAGTGGAAATTAATTAAATGGTTAATGGAAAGAAGATACATTGATGTCTTTGTTCCTACGGGAGCTAACATTTCAGAAGATATTCAAGATACTTTACACGGATATTATCAAGGACATTGGTTAGTTGACGATGAAGAGCTTTGGAAATTAAAGATTTTTAGGTATTACGATGTTTTCACTGACGGTGAAAAGTATAGAAAAATGACTGACCTAATAAAAGAATTTGCTCTCACTTTAAAAGAGAACTATCCTTACTCAACAAGAGAATTTTGTTGGCTTTTTGGAAAATTCTTGGCAGAAAGAAAAATTGACTCTCTTTTAGCAACCGCTTACAAAAAGAAAGTTTATGTTTTTTGTCCTGCTTTAGTTGATTCAGAATATGGAATTGCTTTAGTTTTAGCAATAAGAAATCATAAAAAACATATTATTTTAGACCAAACTAAAGATTTTTATGAAATTACTTTAATTGGCGAAAAAAGCAAAAAAACCGGAGCGATTTTTGTTGGAGGAGGAGTGCCAAAAGATTTTATTCAAATGGTAGCAGCTGAAAAAGGAGTAATAAAAGGAGAAACCCTCGATTATCCTCATGAGTATGCAATTCAAATTACCACAGATTCACCTCAATGGGGAGGGCTATCTGGGGCTACTTTTGAGGAAGCGATTTCTTGGGGAAAAGAAGCTAAAAAAGGAAACAACGTTCAATGTTATTGTGACGCCACGATTGCTTTACCTTTAATTTGTCATGCTTTAGCCCAGAGAGTAAATTTTGAAAGAAAACCTCCAAAATTTTTAGAAAAATTGTTTAATGAACCCGTCTAATGAGAACTTTTCTTTTAATTTTTTAGGATTGGAAAATCAAAGTCCTAAGAAATCTTGCGTTTGGATTTTGCCCGTTCCATTTGAAATGACAGTTTTCAATTTAGGCGGTACTAAAGAAGGACCAAAGGCAATTATTGAAGCTTCAAACAATGTTGAACTTTTTGATGAAGATTTAAAAAAAGATATTTCAAAAATTGGAATTTTTACTTTACCTTTTTTATCTTTGACAAAAAATTCTCCAAAAGAAGCAGTCCTTCAAATTCAAAAAGCCACAGAAAAAATTTTGGAAAATAAAAAATTTCCAGTGATTTTGGGCGGAGAGCACACTCTTACTTTAGGAGTAGTTTTGGCTTTAAAAAAGTTTTTCAAAAATGATTTTTCGATTTTACAATTTGACGCCCACTCTGATTTAAGAAATGAATTTGAGGGGACAAAATATCATCATGCAACTTTTGCAAGAAGAATCGTTGAAGATTTAAAAATTAAAATTTGCCAAGTTGGAATCAGAGCAATTTCAAAAGAAGAGTTTGAATTTATTAAGAAAGAAAAGAGAGTGAAGGTTTTTTACAAAAGAAATTATGATAAAAAAGAAATTTTGGATTTTTTAACAAAGAAAGTTTATCTAACTATAGACCTTGATGCCTTAGATCCTTCGATTATGCCAGCCGTTGGGACACCAGAACCAGAAGGGCTTTTTTTTGAAAATGTATTAGAAATTATAAAAGAAATAGCAAAGGAAAAAGAAATTCTTGGGTTTGATGTAGTGGAGTTTTCTCCGATTCCAGGTTTTTTTGCTCCCAATTATTTGGCTGCAAAACTAATTTCTAAAATTTTAACAATCGTTTTTGAAAAAAATTTTTAAATTTTGTTTCAAAAAATTTACAACAATAAAATTTTTTTATGATAAACTAAAACTCATGGACAAAAAAGTAGATTTATTATTTTTGTTTTTATTTTTATTTTTACTTTGTTTTGGATTTTTAATTTTATTGTCTGCTTCTTTTTATTCTGGTCAAAAGCGTTTCAACGACCCCTTTTATTATTTAAAACATCAACTTTTTTTGGGGCTTTTGGGAGGATTGGTGTTGGGAATTTTACTTTTTGTGTTATCTTCTAAATTTTTAAAAAAAACAAGCTTTTTTTTATTTTTATTTTCTCTTTTTTTGGTTTCTTTAACTTTTGTACCAGGTATTGCTAGTCCCGCAAACAAAGCTTATCGATGGATTAATATTTTTGGTTTTTCTTTTCAACCCGTGGAACTTTTAAAATTAACCTTTATTCTTTATCTTGCAAGCTGGTTAGAATCAAAAACTAAAAAGAAAACAGCCTATTTTGTACCTTTTTTATTTCTGTTGGGAATTGTATCTTTATTTTTGTTAGCTCAACCTAATTTTTCAGCTTTAACTTTACTTTTTGGAATTTCACTTTCTCTTTTTTTTCTTGCTAAAACCCCTTTGTATCAAACATTTTTAATTTTAGGATTAGCTTTGGTTTCTTTTTTGCCTCTTTTAAAATTAGCGCTCTACAGAGTAAAAAGACTTTTAACCTTTTTAAACCCTCAATTGGACCCTTACGGAATGAGTTATCACGTAATTCAGTCTAAAGTTGCCATTGGTTCTGGAGGAATTTTTGGAAAGGGGATTGGTCTTTCTGAAGAAAAATTAGGTTTTTTACCTCATCCTTTTTCAGATTCTATTTTTGCAGTTTTTGCTGAGGAATTCGGTTTTTTAGGAGTTTGTTTTTTGTTGTTTTTATTTTTTGTTTTCTTTTTGAGAATTTATCAAATCGCTCGAAGACAAACTGATTATTTTAAAAAGTTAACTCTTTTTGGAATTTTAACTTGGTTTTTATTACAAACTACAATTCACATTGGAGCTCTTTCTGGTCTTTTACCTTTGACCGGAATTCCTTTACCTTTTGTAAGTTATGGAGGTTCTCATTTGATGTTTGAAATTGCTGCTTGTTTTTTGGTTTTGAAGTTTTCTAGAGAAAAATAAAAATTGCATTTTTAAAGAATTTAAGGTAAAATTTAATTAATTAAATTCTTTAATTTAGAAGTTTTCTTGGAAAAAGCGACGAATTTTTTATTTTTTCATGGGTTTTTTAGAAAAAGTAAGAAAGCTTCCTCTAGAAAAAAGGAAAAAAATTTTTAAAATTTCGATTATAATTTGTTTTGTGATTTTGGTAATTTTGTATTTGATTTATTTGAAATTTCACTTTCAGAAAATTTTTAGAAAATAAAATGTTATGGCACAAAAAGAAAAAATAATTGAAAAGAGAATTGAAGAAGAAATGAAATCTGCCTATTTAGATTACGCAATGTCAGTAATCGTTTCAAGAGCTTTGCCAGATTTGAGAGACGGACTAAAGCCTGTTCAACGAAGAATTTTGTATGGAATGAATGAAATGGGATTGGATTCTCGCGCAAAATTTAGAAAATCTTCTGCGGTAGTAGGTTATGTGATGGCAGGTTTTCATCCTCATGGAGATGCTCCAATTTACGAAGCTTTAGTAAGAATGACTCAAAGTTTTTCTTTAAGGTATCCATTGGTTTTAGGTCAGGGTAACATGGGAAGTATTGACGGAGATCCTCCTGCAAGCCAAAGATACACTGAATGCAAACTTTCAAAAATTGGAGAAGAAATGCTAAGAGACATTGAAAAGAATACCGTAGATTTTATTCCAAATTACGATGGAACAAAAAAAGAACCCATGGTTTTGCCAGCCCCTTTTCCAAACATTTTGGTAAACGGATCTTTGGGGATTGCGGTAGGAATGACAACGAACATTCCTCCTCACAATCTTTCTGAAATTTGTTCAGCTTTAATTTATCTTTTAGATCATAAAGGAGCGAGCGTGGAAGAAATTTGCAAATTTGTTCAAGGTCCAGATTTTCCCACTGGTGGAGTAATATTTGATAAAGAACAAATTCAAAAAGTATATTCTCAAGGAAAAGGCCCTATAGTTTGTAGAGCTCGAGCAAAAATTGAACAAAAAAAAGAGGGTTTATTTAAGATCGTGATTACCGAAATTCCTTATTTAGTTGAGAAATCTCAGCTTTTACAAGAAATCGCTCAATTAGTTTTGGAAAAGAAGGTTGAAGGAATAAAAAATATTAGGGACGAATCAGATAGAGAAGGTTTGAGAATTGTGATCGAACTTTCAAAAAATACTAATCCTAATGAAGTTTTAGAAAAACTTTATCAACTTTCTGATTTACAAAAAGTTTATTATGTGAATTTAGTATGTTTGGTTGATGGTATTTTACCAAGACTTTTGAGCTTGTCAGAAATCTTAAAAAAATTTTTAGAGTTTAGAAAAGAAGTCATTTTAAGAAGAACAAGGTTTGATTTAGAGAAAACAAAAGAAAGGATTGAAATTTTAGAAGGGTTTGAAAAATGTATAGAGAAAATAGATTTAGTTGTATCTTTAATCAAAAAATCAGAAAACAGACAAAAGGCAAAAGAAGGTTTAATGAAAAAGTTGGCATTGACTGAAAGACAAGCGGATGCCATTTTAGAAATGAGATTGGCTTCTTTATCAAAATTAGAAAGGGAAAAAATTCTGAAAGAATTAAAAGAAAAAAGAGAGGAAATAAAAAAACTTGAAAAAATTTTAAAAAACGAAAAAGAACTTTTAGAATTAATGAGAAAAGAGTTTTTAGAATTGAAAGAAAAATACGGAGATAAAAGAAGAACGACCGTAATTGAAGAGAAGTTACCAGAATTTACAGAAGAAATTAAAGAAGAACCAGCTTTAGTTTTGATTACAGAAAAAGGAAAAATTTTTAGAACAACTTTACCAAAGGAAGAAAAACTTCCAAGAATAAAAGTTCCAGAAAACGATTTTTTGAAAAATTTAATTTTCACAAACACAAAGGAAAAACTTTTGTTGTTCAGTGAATTAGGAAAAATTTATCAATTAAGAGTGAATGACATTCCTAAAACAGAAAATTTAAAATTATCAAGCAAATTGGGTAAATCAATTTCAGTTTTACTTTCGATTGAAGAAAAAGAAAAAATTGTATCCCAAATTCCAACTCAAGAAGGTTTTTCAAAAGAAACCTTTTTAATTTTTGTGACTAATCAAGGAAGAATTAAAAAAACTCGTTTTTCAGAATTTGAGAAGATAAGAAAGGGAACGAGTATCATTTCTTTAAAAAAGGATGAATTATTGAGAGATGTGAAAAAAATCCAACAAAACGAGAAAGTTTTAATTTTTACAAAAAAGGGTAATGTGATTAGTTTTTTAGAAAAAGAAATACCCGAAATGAGAAAAGGAGCTGGAGGAGTGAAAGGAATAAATTTAGGAAGAAGCGACGAAGTTTTAAGAGTTTTATCTTTTAAAGATAAAGGAGAAATTTTGTTAATTACAGAAAAAGGATTTTTAAAGAGAATCGATGTAAAATCGATTAGGTTGCAAAAGAGAGGAGGGAAGGGAATTCGGACAATAAAATTGAATGAAAAATCCGGAGATTTAATCGGAGTTGAATTTTTAGAGAGAAAAGAAGAATTGGTTTTAGGAACTCAATCTGGGAAGATTTTTAATTTGAAAATTTCAAACATACCCAAAATGAAAAGAGAAGCCATGGGAAAAAGAATGGTAAAACTTAAAGAAGAAAAAATCTCTTGTTTTGTGGTAATATAAAATTAGTTCCTCGAAGTTAAATTTTGGGTAGGTGGCGGAATTTGGTAGACGCGGTAGGTTTAGAACCTACTGCCAATTTTGGCGTGTGGGTTCGAATCCCACCCTACCCACAATTTCATTTAAAATTCTTTTCAAATTTATACTCGTAAAAGAACAATCGTGAAAAAGTAAAATTGAACTTGGTTTGATTTTTCGAAAAATTTCTAAATTAACCTTCCCTTGCCAATCCTTTGTGTCAATATCCCACAATATTATTTGATAATTTTTTTCCAAAAGATATTTTTTCAACCAAAAAGGTAAAAGACCAAAAGGAGGTCTAAAAATTTTTGTTTCAACGCCGATAATTTTTTTAATAATTTCATTCGTTTTTTCGATTTCTCTTTTAAAGTCAAAGAAAAATTTAATTGAATGCGAAAAAGAGTGATTTCCGATTGAATGCCCCTCTTTTTTAATTTCTTTTAAAATTTCTGGAAACTTTTGACAATTTTTTCCTACGACAAAAAAAGTTGCTTTGATGTTGAATTCTTTTAAAGTTTTTAAAATTTTTAAAGTGTATTCATTTGGGCCATCGTCGAAAGTGAGTTGAATTTTTAATTTTTGAGACATTATTTTTTAATTTTATTTCGACTTTCTTTTCGTAACTGATTATTTTTTGAATTTCATTTTTTAATAAATTTTTAGCAAAAATTGTTTGAAGGAAAAAATGAGAAAAAAGAAAAAAGTTAAAGAGAATAAAAAATAAAAAGAGTAGAAAATTTCCCCAAAAAGCGCTTTCTTGTCTTTTAGGAGAAAAAATTTGGAATTTGTCGAATTTTTTAAAAAACCACCTACAAAGTGTAGTTGGGGCATAATTTAAAATTCCAAAAATTAACCCTTTGGAAAACCTTCTTCCCGAAGTTTTTACTTTGAAATTGAAATCAAACTTTACTTTTCCAATTTTTCGTAATCTATAAGAAATCTCTACGTCTTCGTTCATTTTTAGATTTTCGTTAAAACCTAAGATTTCAAAAAAGGTCTTTTTTCTTATTGCCATGTTGCATCCCATCAAATTAAAACCTCGAGAGAAAAATTTGTCTAAAATCAAAAAAGGTTTTAAAAGGAATTTGGAAGCTAATTTTGCCAAAAGAGATCCTGAATAAAGTTCGCAAGAACCTCCAAAAGCGATTAAATTTTTATCTTTTTTAAATTCTTCAAAAATTCTTGATAACCAATCTTTTGGCAAAATAGTGTCAGCATCGGTAAAAGCTAAAATTTCACCTCGAGCTATTTTTGCTCCTTTGTTTCTCGCAAAAGCTACTCCTTGTTTTTTTTCTGAAACCAAAATTACATTAAAATTTTTAGCGATTTCTTTTGTTTTGTCTTTTGAATTATTATCGACAACAATAATTTCAAAGTCTTTAAAATCTTGTCCTTTTAAACTTTTCAAACAATTTCCTAAAAATTTTTCTTCGTTGAAAGCAGGAATAATAACAGAAATTTTTACTTTTCTTGAAACCATAGCAAAATTTTTTCTATTTCTTTTAGAATTTTTTCTAAAAATTTTTTATTATCAATTTCTTTTTTTGTTTCCAAAAAAATTGAAGTGGCTTTGTCTTTTAAGTTTTCTGGAAATTCTTTAACATTAGTATTAATTCCAATTCCAGCTACAGAAACTTGATTTTTGCCACAGATTTTATTTTGAGCCATTACTCCTCCGATTTTTTTTTCGTGAAAATAAAGGTCGTTTGGAAATTTTACAAAAATTTTTTCTCCTGTTTCTTCAAAAATTACTTTTGCGATTAAAAAACTCAACAAATTTGTAAAAACCTCTAATTTCTCAGGTAAAAATTTTGGCAAAATTATCGAAAACCAAAGCCCACCTTCAGGGGACCACCAAAAATCTCCTTCTTTCCCCCCTTTTCTTCCAATTCCTCCGGTTTGTGTTTTTGTCAAAATTACCGTTTTTGGTTCAAAATTTTTTTCTGCTATTTCGAAAGCTTTCTTTTGGGTAGATTCTAAAACTTTAAATTCTAAAATTTTCATTTAATTTCTAACAGTTCTTGGTCTTTTTGAACCTTTTCTCCTTTTTTTACAAAAATTTTTTCTACTATTCCTTCTCTTGGCGCCAAAATCTCATTTTCAGTTTTCATTGCGAAAATTGTTAAAAGCTTTTGACCCTTTTTTATTTTTTCTCCTTCTTTTACAAAAACTTCGCCCAATTCTCCAGGTATTGGGGCTAAAATTTTTTCTTTTTCAAGAATTTCTTTTTTGGAAATTAAAAACTGAGGGGTAAAAATTTTATTTGGTTTTTCTTTTTCCGTAAATATGAATTCCTTTTCATTAATTTTTATTTTCGTGCCCTCTGCAGTTTTTATAATTTTAATTTTAAACTTTTTCCCATTGAATTCAATCTCAAACTCCATAGGATTTAATGAAATTTTATCAAACCTTTATTTTTTTTCAAAATTTTGTTAAGATTTGCTTGAAAAAAGTTTATCATAGTAGTTCAGTGAAAAATATAGAACGTTTTACCATTTTTCTTGCCAGAGTAGTTCAGTGGTAGAACATTCCCTTGGTAAGGGAAAGGCCGTGGGTTCGATTCCCACCTCTGGCTTAAAAACTATGGCCAAAAAGAAAAAAAATATTTTAAAATTTGAATGCACAGTTTGTAAAAACATAAATTATTGGAAAAAGGCTTCAAAGAAAACAAAAAAAGGTTTGGAATTGAAAAAATTTTGCAAAAAGTGTAAAAAACATACTATTCACAAAGCCAAATAATTTTTATGAACGGAGAATTTACCCAAAAAGCTCAAGAGGCAATGCTTTTGGCTCAAGATTTTGCCAAAGAGAGAGGACAAAATCAAATTGACGTTTTGCATTTGCTTTTAGCTTTACTTTCTCAAACTGAAACTGTGGTTTCGATAGTTTTGCAAAACCTTGGAGTTGACGTTGAAGATTTAAAAGGAAGAGTGAGGGAAAAAATTTTAAGTTTGTCTTTTGTAGTCGCTCCAAGACCATCGGGAATGTATCTTACCAGAGATTTGAACGAAGTTTTAAATCAGGCAAGAGAAGAAGCAAGAAAAATGGGAGACGAATTTATTTCTGTTGAGCATTTATTTTTAGCAATTTTGGCTACCGAAAATTCTGCCAAAGAAATTTTACAGAAAGTAAATTTCATTTATAAAGGTAACGTCGCTTTACCAGAATCAGGTCCTCTAACTTACACTACTTTTCTTGAAGAGGTAAAAAAAGTGCGAGGAGGAGAAAGGATTACTGACTATAATCCAGAGACAAAGCTTCAAGTTTTACAAAAGTACGCTTTAAATTTAACTCAATTAGCAAAACAAGGGAAATTAGACCCAGTAATAGGGAGAGAAGAAGAAATAAAAAGAGTAATCGAAGTTTTAAGCAGAAGGAAAAAAAACAATCCAGTTTTAATCGGAGAAGCAGGAGTTGGGAAAACAGCAATCGTTGAAAGTTTGGCCCAAAAGATTGTTAAAGGGGAGGTACCCGATGCTTTAAAAAATAAAGAATTGATTTCTTTAGATTTGGGGGCTTTGGTGGCTGGAACAAAATACAGGGGAGAATTTGAAGAACGAATCAAGGCAGTTTTAAGAGAACTAAAAAGACAAGAAGGAAGGTATTTGCTTTTTATTGATGAACTTCATACTTTAGTTGGAGCGGGAGCTGCAGAAGGATCTTTGGATGCTTCCAATTTATTAAAACCTGCTTTAGCCAGAGGAGAATTAAGATGCATTGGAGCTACCACTTTAAAAGATTACCAAAAATATATTGAAAGAGATCCTGCTTTAGAAAGAAGGTTTCAACCTGTTTTCGTTTCAGAACCTTCTGTTGAAGAGACAATAGAAATTTTGAGAGGGATAAAAGAAAAGTATGAATTGCATCACGGAATAAAAATTACAGACGAAGCCTTAAAAGCTTGCGCTCAACTTTCTGCACGATATATTACCGACAGATTTTTACCAGATAAAGCCATAGATTTGATGGATGAAGCGATGGCAAGTTTGAGATTAGAAGTTGAATCTGAGCCTGAAGAATTATCGAAATTAAGAAAAGAAGTGAGGGAACTAGAGATGGAAATCAACAGAAAGTTTACTTTAGAAAATGAAGAAGAAAGGGAGATAGAGTGGTTAAAGGAAAAATTAAAAGGAAAAAAGAAAGAATTGGAAAAATTAGAAAAAATACTCAAAGAACAAAAAGAGTTAGTAGAAAAAATTAAAGAGTTAAAAAAAGAAATTGAATTCAAAAAGAGTGAAATGGAAAAAGAAATGATTTTGGGAAATTTACAAAGAGTAGCTGAAATAAAGTATGGTGAAATTCCTCAAAAAGAAAAAGAATTGAGAGAAATAGAGGAAAAATTAAAAAAACTTCAAAAGAGAAAACCTTTAATAAAAAGCCAAGTGGAACCGGAGGATGTAGCCAAAGTTGTTTCAAGGTGGACGGGAATTCCTGTAACAAAATTATTAGAGGAAGAAGCAAAAAAACTAGAAAGAATGGAAGGAGAATTGCACAAAAGAATTGTTAACCAAGAAGAAGCAATAAAAGCAATTGCTAACGCTTTAAGAAGGGCCCGAGCTGGAATTGCACAAGAGAATCGACCTTGGGGATCTTTCTTATTTTTGGGTCCTACTGGTGTCGGAAAGACAGAAACCGCAAAAGCTTTAGCTGAATTTTTGTTTAACGATGAAAACGCAATGATAAGGTTAGATATGTCCGAATATATGGAAGAGCATTCAATCTCGAAAATGATTGGATCCCCTCCAGGTTATGTAGGATATGAAGAAGGAGGGCAATTGACAGAAAAAATAAGAAGGAGACCTTATTCTTTAGTTTTATTTGACGAGATTGAAAAAGCCCATCCAAAAGTTTTTAATCTTTTGCTCCAAATTTTAGAAGATGGAAGGTTAACCGATGCCAAAGGAAGAACTGCGTCCTTTAAAAACGCAGTAATCATTATGACTTCTAATCTTGGCACCGAAATTATTTCAAAAGAATCAGCTTTGGGCTTTGTGAAAACAGAAAAAGAGCAAGAATCTCTCAAAGAAAAAGTTTTTTCAGTTTTGAGAGAGCATTTTAGACCAGAATTTTTAAACAGAATTGATGAAATCATTGTCTTTAGTCATTTAGGACCTAAAGAAATAAGAGAAATTGTTGAAAGAGAATTAGGAAAAGTTAAAAAGAGACTATTAGAAAGAGAAATTGAAATTGAGTTTTCTGAAAGGGTTAAAGATTATTTAACTGAAAAAGGATTCGATCCAAATTTAGGGGCGAGACCTTTGAGAAGATTGATCCAAAAGAAAGTTTTAGATGATTTAGCTTTGCAGATTGTTTCTGGAAAAATAAAAGAAGGCGATAAAGTTTTGGTGGACATTGGAGAAGATGAAAAAACAATGATTTCTGTTTTAAAAAAGAATAAAAAGAAAATTAAAGAAATGATAAAACTTTAAAATTTTTTTATAATGAGAAATTTAATTTTTTTTACCCTTCTATCTTTAATTTTCGGTGCTTTTGGTGGTTTTTTTAGTTTTTATTTACTTTCTTACTTTAAAGTATTTTCTTATCTGCCAATAGAACAAGTTACGGTTAAAAAAGAAATTAAAATCGAAGAAAAAAAGAAAGTTTTAGAGGAAGCAGTAGAAAAAGTACAAAAAAATGTTTTTTTAATCAAGACAAAAGAAAAAGAAGGATGCGGTTTTGTTTTAACCTCAGATGGTTTGGGAATTACATTGGCTGAAAATTTAAAAACATCAAAAAAGAGCCCTCAAAAAGAGGAAGTTTCATTTTTTCTTGAGGGACAAAAAATTGAGGGTAATGTAATAAAAATCGACCAAAAACAAAATTTAGCTTTAGTGAAATTAAAGAAAGAAGATTTCCCCGTTTTTTCTTTTTCAGATTCAGAAAAAGTAAAATTAGGAACAGCCATTTTTTTAATGGGTCAATTTTCTGAAAAAGCTCAAAACAAAGAGGAAAATATCAAAACTTTTGTTGATGAAGGAATAATTAAAAGTTTTGAAGATGGTTTTTTTGAGATGAATATTAAAGAAAACGAAAAAATTTTAGGATGTCCTGTTTTCGATTTTGAAACAAAATTTTTAGGAATCGTTTTCGAAAAAGACAAAAAATTTTTTGTTTTACCTGCCTTAAAAATTAAAAATTTTGCAAATTTATGAAAAAATGAAAAAAGTCTTTCTGATTTTAGATTCGAGCTCAATTTTGTATCGGGCTTTTCATGCTTTGCCTTCTTTAACTACAAAATTAGGAGAAACGACAAATGCAGTTTATGGTTTTTGTTTAAGTTTGTTTAGAATAATAAAAGATTTTCAGCCAGAATTTATTTGCGCTTGTTTTGATTTTCCAGCTAAAACTTTTAGACATAAAGAATTTAAAGAATACAAAGCTCAAAGACCACCTACTCCGGATGAGTTGAAATCTCAAATTCCAAAAGTAAAAAAAATTTTAAATTCTCTTGAAATTCCTTGTTTTGAAAAAGAGGGTTTTGAAGCTGATGACATTATATGCTCAATAAAAGAAAAAATTAAAAACGAAAAAGAACTTGAAATTTTAATAGTTTCGGGGGACCAAGATTTACTTCAGTTGGTCGATGAAAAAACAAAAGTTTTAGTAATTCAAAAAGGGATAAAAAATTCGATCTTATACGATAAAGAAAAAGTAAAAGAAAAATTTGAGGGTTTAAAACCTTATCAAATTCCTGATTTTAAAGCCTTAGTAGGAGATTCTTCAGATAACATTCCAGGAATTTTCGGAATAGGTAAAAAAAGCGCAATCAAAATTTTATTAAAATTCAAAACTTTGGAAAATTTGTACCAGCAAATTGAATTAGAAAGTAATCATTTGAAAGATTTAGGTTTAAAATTAAAAGAAATTTTAAAAAACGAGAAAGAAAAAGCTTTATTTTTTAAAAAAATGGTGCAATTGAAAAAAGAAGTTCCTATTGATTTTGATTTAGAAAAATGTAAATTTGGAAATTACGACAAAGAAAAAGTGATCGAGATTTTGAAAGAATTTGAATTTTTAAGTTTGCTCAACAAATTACCAAAAATAGAAAAAACAGTTCAAAAAAATTTAAGTTTGTGGTAAAATTTTTTCCGTTGATTTTTTCTAAAAAATTGTTAAAATAAAAAAATGCCTACAATAAACCAATTAATTAAAAGGGAAAGGGAAAAAAAGAAAAAAGGATTGAGGTCCCCTGTTTTGAAATTTTCTTTCAACGCCCTAAAAGGAAAAAGAATTTTCCTTCCTTCTCCTTTCAAAAGAGGAATCTGTGTGAAAGTTTTTACCATGGCACCGAAAAGGCCAAACTCTGCTTTAAGAAAAGTGGCTAAAGTAAAGTTGACAAATGGTATAGAAGTGACAGCATATATTCCAGGAGAAGGACACAATTTACAAGAACACTCAATAGTTTTGGTAAGAGGAGGAAGAGTAAAGGATCTACCTGGAGTAAGATATCACATTGTAAGAGGAGTTTTAGATGCTGGGGGTGTGGAGGGAAGAAAAACCAGTAGGTCAAAGTATGGAACAAAATTAGAAAAAACAACAAGCTAAAAATGGGAAGAAAAAGATATAAAAAAAGAGAAATTAAACCGGACCCTGTTTATAATAGCTGGGAAGTTGGGAAGTTGATAAATTTTGTAATGGAAGATGGGAAAAAAGATTTGGCGAGAAAAATTGTTTATTCTGCGTTGAAAATGATCGAAGAGAAAGAAAAAAGAAATCCTTTAGAAGTTTTAAAGTCCGCAATAAAAAACGCCCAGCCTCAATGGGAAACAAGACCAAGAAGATTTGGGGGGGCATCTTATCAAGTTCCGATAGAAGTTCCGCCAGAGAGGGCAAAAAGGTTAGCTTTGAAATGGTTGGTTTTGGGAGCAAGAGAAAAAAAAGGAAAATCAATGATAGAAAAACTTGCAGAAGAAATTTTACTTTCTTCAAAAAATCAAGGTTGGGCAACTAAAAAGAAAGAACAAGTTCATAAAGTTGCCGAAGCCAACAGAGCTTTTGCTGGTTTAGGATAATAAAAAACTCACATGAGAAAATACCCAATTGAACAATATCGGAATATTGGATTTATTGCTCACATTTCAGCTGGTAAAACTACTACAACCACGTGCATTTTGTATTACACAGGGAAGGTCCATAAAATTGGAACTTTGGAAAAAGGAACCACTCCTTTAGATTGGATGATTCAAGAAAGAGAAAGGGCAATGACCATCGTCGCTGCGGCTACCACTTGCTATTGGAAAGTTGACAACAAAGAATACCAAATTAATATCATTGATACTCCAGGACACATTGACTTTACCGCAGAAGTTCAAAGATCTTTGAGAGTTTTGGACGGAGCGGTAGTAGTTTTTGATGGTTCAGAAGGGGTTCAGTCTCAAAGCGAAACTGTTTGGAGACAAGCCGAAAACTTTGGAGTTCCTAGGATTTGTTTTATTAACAAGATGGATAAAATTGGAGCTGATTTCGAAGCGAATTTACAATCAATCAGGGAAAGGTTAACAGATAAAGCAGTTCCTATTCAATTGCCAATTGGGAAAGAAGAAAATTTCTCTGGTTTGATAGATTTAATAGAAATGAAAGGATTAAAATTTGTAGGAGAAGAAGGAAAAGAGAAACAGGAGGTTGAAATTCCAGAAGAGATGAAAGAATTGGCAAAAGAATGGAGAGCTCATTTAATAGAAAAAGTGGCTGCTGAAGATGAAAAATTACTTGAAAAATATCTTTCGGGCGAGGAAATTTCGGCAAAAGAATTAAGAGAGGCAATAAGAAGAGCTACTATTTCTTGCAAAATTTTTCCAGTGTTTTTTGGATCTTTGCTGAAAAGAATTGGAGTTTTACCTCTTTTGGATGCAATTTGCTATTATTTGCCATCACCTATCGATTTGCCCCCTGTAAAAGGTGTAGATTCTAAAACGGGCAACGAAATCGAAAGAGAACCAAAAGATTCAGCTCCCTTTTGCGCTTTAGCTTTTAAAATTCAAACCGACCCTTATGTGGGAACCTTAACTTATTTGAGAATTTATTCTGGACATTTAGTTAAAGGATCTTTTGTTTTGAATGCTAATACTGGGGAAAAAGAAAGAATTGGAAGAATTTTAAGAATGCACGCTGATAAAAGAGAAGAATTAGATGAAATTTTTGCTGGAGAAATCGTAGCTACTGTGGGCCTAAAAAATACTCACACAGGACATACTCTTTGCGACGAAAACTTTCCTATCATTTTAGAAAAACCTAATTTTCCTGAACCTGTAATTTTTACCAAAATAGAGCCCAAAACAAAAGCAGAACAAGAAAAGCTATTTATGAGTTTGAAAAAATTGGAACAAGAAGACCCCACTTTTAAAATGAAATACGATCCTGAAACCGGAGAAACTTTAATTTGTGGAATGGGGGAGTTGCATTTGGAAATAATTGTTGATAGACTAAAAAGAGAATTTAATGTTGAGGGAACGATTGGAAAACCTCAAGTAGCTTACAAAGAAACGATTACAAAAGAAGCTGAAGCTGAAGGAAAATACATCAGACAATCTGGAGGAAGAGGTCAATACGGACATGTGATAATTAAAATTGAACCTTTAGAAAGAGGAAAGGGTTTTGAGTTTGTAGACAAAATAAAAGGAGGAGTGATTCCAAAAGAATTCATTCCTGCAGTGGAAAAAGGAGTAAAGGAAGCGATGGAAAAAGGCGTTTTAGCTGGTTGGCCATTAACTGATTTGAGAGTAACGCTTTTTGATGGTTCTTTTCATGAAGTTGACTCTTCAGAATTAGCTTTCAAAATTGCAGGATCGATTGCTTTGTTTGAAGCAGCAAAGAAAGCAAACCTAATTTTACTCGAACCCATTATGAAACTAGAAATTACCATTCCGCCTGAATACTTAGGGGCAGTTATTGGAGATTTAGGTTCAAAAAGAGGAAAAATAGAAGAAAGTTTTGACAGAAAAGGATTGAAGATAATTAAAGCAGAAGTTCCCTTAAGAGAGCTTTTTGGATACGCAACTACATTGAGGTCATTGACAAAAGGAAGAGGAACTTTTATAATGGAATTTAGTCATTATCAAGAAGTTCCCCAAAACGTTGCCAAAGAAATTATTGAGGGGAAAAAATAAAAGGTCGAAAAAATTTACTTGAAAAATTTAAAATAAAAGGTCAAAAAATCAAAAAATAAAAAAATATGCCAGAAAAAGAAAAATTTCAAAGAACAAAACCACACGTTAATATTGGAACAATCGGACACGTCCATCATGGGAAAAGTACAGTTACTGCAGCCATTACCCATTATTTGAAAATGAAAGGTTTATGCGAAAAAGAAATTACAGTAGATGATTTGAACGCCGCTCCAGAAGAAAGAGAAAGAGGTTTAACGATTACCATTTCTCATGTGGAATACGAAACAGAAAAAAGACATTACGCTCACATTGATTGTCCAGGTCATGCAGATTATGTAAAAAATATGGTTACAGGAGCGGCTCAATTGGACGGTGCTATTTTGGTCGTAGCTGCAGACGATGGAATCATGCCTCAGACAAGAGAGCACGTTCTTTTAGCAAGACAAGTTGGAGTACCTGCACTAGTAGTTTACATTAACAAGTGTGATATGGTTCCAGAGAAAGAATTGATAGATTTAGTTGAAAGTGAAGTAAGAGAGCTTTTGAAAAAATACGAATATCCTGGAGACGAAATACCAGTAGTAAGGGGTTCTGCTTTAAAAGCTTTATCTGCTACTTCTTTTGACGATCCAGACTTGAAATCGATCGGAGAATTATTAGAAAAAGTAGATGCTTACATTCCAGAACCTGTAAGAGAATTGGACAAACCATTTTTGATGGCGATTGAAGATGTGATGACAATTACAGGTAGAGGAACGGTCGTTACTGGAAGAGTAGAAAGAGGAAAGTTGAGAGCAGGAGAAGAAGTTGAAATTGTGGGATTTAGGGAGACCAAAAAAACGGTAGTAGTTTCAATTGAAATGTTTAGAAAAGAATTAGACGAAGCTCAAGCAGGAGATAATGTTGGAGTTTTGCTAAGAGGAGTAGAAAAAGAAGAAGTTCAAAGGGGACAAATTTTGGCAAAACCTGGAACGATTACTCCCCACACAGAATTCGAAGCTCAATGTTATATTTTGACTAAAGAAGAAGGCGGAAGACATACTCCTTTTTTCTCAAAGTACAAACCTCAATTTTTCATAAGAACTGCAGATGTAACCGGAGAAATTATTTTACCAGAAGGAGTAGAAATGGTAATGCCAGGAGATACAGTATCTTTTACAGTAAAATTAATTGCACCAGTAGCAATTGAAGAAAAACAAAGGTTTGCTATTAGAGAAGGTGGGAAAACAGTTGGAGCAGGAATAGTAACTAAAATTATAAAGTAATTTGTGAATTTCCACGAATAGTAAAAGAATGTTTAAAAAGGTTTAGTATTTTTTTGGTTTTTTAAGAAATTTAAAGAATGGTGAAAAAAAAAGAAAAAAAAGAAGAGAGAAGAATAAGAATAAAAGTGAAAGGATATGATCCTAAAATTGTTGATAAATCGATAGATCAAATTATTGAAGTAATAGAAGATTTTGGGGCGGATTTTATAGGGCCTGTACCTTTGCCTACGGAAATTAAAAAGATTACCGTGAGAAGATCGCCTTTTGTTCACAAGGATGCGAGAGAACAATTTGAAATTAGAATTCACAAAAGATTTTTGGAGCTAAAAAAAATTTCGAAAGAGATAATTGAGGCCTTGCAAAAAATTACTTTACCTTCTGGAGTTGAGATTGAAATAAAAATGAAAAACTAAAATCCTACAAATAGACACGAAATTTAAGCTTCGCAAATATCCGCGAATTTGAGCACGAATTTTTCGAATAACAAAGTAATCTGAATAAAATTTCATGAAAGTGATTTTGGGAAGAAAAATTAAAATGGCCCAAATTTTTGATGAAAAAGGAAATGCAATTCCTGTTACTTTTGTTTTGGCAGGACCTTGTAAAGTTTTAGATGTAAAAACTAAAGAAAAAGATGGATATTGTGCAGTGAAATTAGGGTTTGAAGAATTAGAAAACAAAAAAACAAAAAAAAGCAAAACAAAAGAGCCTTTTAAAGTAATTAAAGAATTCAGAGGGAAAAATGAAAAAGATCTTGAAAGTTTTAAAGTAGGTCAAGAAATTAATGTTTCTCTGTTTCAAGAAAAAGAAAAAGTTTCTGTTTCAGGGATTACAAAAGGAAAAGGATTTCAGGGCGGAGTTAAAAGATGGGGATTTTCGGGGAGGAACGCAAGTCATGGTATGAAGCACGAAGAGAGAACTTTGGGCTCGGTTGGAGCAACCAGACCTGCTAGGGTAATAAAAGGAAAGAAAATGCCAGGCAGAACTGGCGGAGAGAAAACCACTATAAAAAATTTAGAGATTGTAAAAATTTTTCCAGAAGAAAACCTCATTGCAATAAAAGGTGCGGTTCCTGGAAGAAAAGGAACTTTATTGGAAATAATGAAAAGATAAAAAAATGAAAGTAAAAGTTTACAATCAAAAAGGAGAAATAGTAAAAGAAATTGAGTTGCCAAAAGAAATTTTTGGATTGGAAATTAATCCCAATTTTTTACATCAAGTAATTGTTTCTCAAATGGCAAATCGAAGACAAGGAACAGCTCATACAAAAACAAGAGCTGAGGTTTCAGGAGGAGGAAGAAAACCTTGGCCTCAAAAAGGTTTGGGAAGAGCAAGGCACGGATCTATTAGGTCTCCAATTTGGAAAGGAGGCGGAGTAGCTCACGGTCCGAGAAAAGAAAAAAACTACAAAAAGAAAATTCCAAAGAAAATGAGAAGGAAAGCTCTTTTTATGGCTTTGAGTTCTAAAGCAAAAGATAATGAATTGATTCTTTTGGAAAATCTCAAAATTGAAAAAGGAAAAACAAAAGAAATAACAAAAATTTTGGAGAATTTGAAAATAAAAGGAAAAAGCGTTCTTTTTGCTTTACCTTCTCTAGATAAAAAAATTATTTTAGCTGCGAGAAACATTCCTAAAGTTTCAACGGTTCAGGCTAAAGATTTAAATGCTTTTGATGTTTTGAATGCAAAATATCTTTTAATGCCTCTGAATTCAGTCGAAGTTATAAAGGAAACCTTCTTAAAATAAAATGAAAATAGAAGAGGTTATTTTAAAACCAATTTTAACAGAGAAAATAAAATCTCTGGAACGAGATGGAGTTTATGGATTTTTAGTTCACAAAGACGCTAACAAAAAATTAATCAAAAAAGCTATTGAAAAAATTTTTAAAGTTAAGGTAAAAAAAGTAAGAATTATAAATGTGAAACCAAAAAAAAGACAATTTTTGAGAAAAGAAGGTAAAAAATCCGGCTACAAAAAAGCGCTGGTATTTTTAGAAAAAGGAGAAAAAATTGAAATTTAAAAGTTTTTCCTCTTGACAAATCCTTTTTTAGAAATTAAAATATTATAATTATGAAAAAGAAAACTGTTTCGACAAAATATAATGTTGTTTCTACAGGAATTTTGCCCCTCTTTTGGATTTTTATCTTCTTTGGGGGCAGGAAAGATAAAGATAAAAGTTAAGGCTTAAAACAAAATAAAAATTAAAACCTGCCCCCAAAACAAAAAGGGGGCAGATTTAATTTTGAATAGAAGTTTTTATGGAAAAAGAAAAAATATATTTAACCCAAAAAGGATTAGAAAGAATTAAAAAGGATTATCAAAGGCTTTTAAATCAAAAAAAAGAGCTTTTGGCTACTCAATCCCCTCAGGTTTTACATTCTGAAGA